>Ga0114972_10003308_pt1 | contig 12095 bp, 7 predicted proteins | sample M_140807_EF_Meta_FD_87354 | JGI IMG/M metagenome (GOLD analysis project Ga0114972, IMG submission 87354) | Freshwater microbial communities from Lake Montjoie, Canada to study carbon cycling - M_140807_EF_MetaG | ecosystem: Environmental > Aquatic > Freshwater > Lake | place: Lake Montjoie... | reverse complement strand
ATAAATATAATTTTTGACCCATGAATGGAATTTTATCCTTGGGCATATAGGTAAAATTTACTTGCGCATAATCGTTTTGATTTTCACTTTGCAAGGATTCAGTATTGCTAATCATAAAACCTCCATTCAAATCATTGAAAGTATAATAAGCAGTACTTGCTCTTGATAAATCGGGTTTAACAGTTACAATAGTTGTTTTTTCTTTTGAATTTATATCTGCAATTCGGTCCGATCTTAATCTTAGGTTTTGTAAATCTAACCATCTAGCTTCCTTACCTGCTGCAAAAATAAATTGATCCTCACTATTGTATTCTAATAAATTTCCTCTAATAAATGTTGGCGCAGCTATTGCAACTACATCATTGTACCTATAGTTTTGTATAACGACTGTAGCTAGTTGATCGGTTTGAAAGAAAGGAATTTTTTTCACGTCTAATACAAACTGAATTTTTTGATGTGTCTTAGAAATTTGACCATCAAAAGGCTCTTGCACAGTAGCTGCTATAGCCACTTGATTTTCTGTTACATAAAAACGTCTTGTAAAAACAATTTCATTCGCATTCCCATTTTTAAAAACTTTCATAATATAATTTCCCGACTGCGTAGGTCGTAGTTGTGCATTGGGAAAACTAAACTGGTAATGATAATAAGCCTGTGCAGCAATTGAGGATACTGAAAACGTATTTATTTTATTTTGATTAAACCCTTGTAAATAATCAAAAGGGGATAAGTTAACCGCCGTCCAATCGGCATTGCGTAATTCAACTGAATAGTAATAGTCTTGATAGTCGGCTTTAAAATCGTCAAAGCTAATTTCTAAAGGGGTGGGCTCATTTAAAGAAATTACAGGAATGGCTAGTGGTTTATTAATAGGATGTATTAAAACTGTATGTATGCTCGATTGATAAATACTATCTGGGTTAAATTGACCAAGGCCCTTTACTGCATGAAGCCCGATAAGTATAGCCACCCATAAGTATCTTTTAAACATGAACTTGGTTATTGGTCACTACGAAACTACCCTTTTAATCCTAATTTATAAACAGAAAAAACTAGATTTGTTAAAAATTACGCTTTGTCCACTGCCTTCGAAATAGCTAAAAGAATAAGTTTTCAAAAACAGAAAAACTATACTCGTTTTATAGTAAGGTTATCTATTGCCGCTACTGCCATTAGTGTGGCAGCTATCTTACTTACTTTTTCTATAGTGAACGGTTTTCAGGCAACCATTGCAAATAAAGTGTATCAATTTTGGGGGCATATTAGAGTGGCATCTGTAAGTGGTAAACCATTAAACCAAGATGGTAAAACCATTACTGCCTTTCAACAAAACCCAGCAGTTAAAACTATCACTCCTTTTATAAATCAATCTACCGTTCTTTCTTTTGCTCAAGATATTGAAGGTGTGGTAGCAAGAGGGCTTCCCACGCAAAGCCAAATTCCTTTTTTAAGAAAAGGAACTGGCTGGTCTTCCACTAGTGAAAAAGATAGCCTACTCAATGAACTTATTATCTCAGATAATATTGCTACTAAACTAAATATTCAATTGGGCGCCACCGTGCGACTGTATTTTTTAAATACAGGTGCTGTACAACAAAGAAAATTAAAAGTGGTAGGCATTTATCATTCAGGTATTGAAGAATATGATAACCAATTTGTTTTAGTTGACATAAAACTATTACAACAGTTAAATAATAATAAACTAGTAGAAGGCTACTCCATTGTATTAAATGAAAATGCACCCATTGATGCAACTAACGAGGCAATTCAAAAAATACTGCCTGAAAATTGGGTGGCTACTTCCATCAAAAATTATTACCCTCAAATTTTTGATTGGATAGGTGTACAAACCATTAATAGAAATGTGACAATAACTATTATGCTTATCATAGCTGTTATAAATTTACTTACTTGTTTATTTATTTTAATGCTAGAAAGAATTACTATGATAGGCACACTCACGGCCCTGGGCGCTTCTCAAAATTTAATTCGAAAAATATTTTTATACCAAGCAAGCTTTATTTGCTGGACGGGTATTTTACTAGGTGCATTTATTGGATTAGGGCTTTCATTCTTACAAGAAAAATTTGGCTTTATACAATTAGATGAGTCGGCCTACTTTATTAAAGAATTACCTATTCAAATGGATGCGGTTCAAATTATAAGCGTGCTTATGGGCACAGCCATAATTAGTTATATCTCTTTCTTACTACCTACTTTATGGATTAAGAAAATTTCTCCAGCCAAGGCTATACAATTTGACTAAGTTATTTTGATGAAGCTAATTCATCTAAGATGTAAAATGGGATAATATAATCCCTGCTGCAACTGCTGCATTTAACGATTCTGCCTCTCCTATTCTTGGAATAGATATGGGATCGGAAATAAAGGGCATTAAATTTTCTCTGATTCCTTTTGATTCATTCCCTATTACAATAAAATTTGCTGCTTTTAATTTTACATTATGTATTGACTCACCCGATAAAAGGGCACCATATACCGGCAAGGGTTTGTTTGATTTTTGATTTGACGCTAAGAGTTCATCAAGTTCCATAGTATGTATTTCTACTCTAAAACAACTTCCCATAGTACTTTGTATGACTTTAGGATTATACTTACCAGCCGTGTCAACAGATACTAATATTTGCTTAATACCAAACCAATCAGCTGTTCGAATAATGGTACCTAAATTACCCGGATCCTGTATACCATCTAATAATAAGGTGGATGTATTTTTAAAATCTATTAAAGCTGTTTCTTTCTTTTTTTCAACTAAGGCAATAACCTTATTGGGTGTTTGTAGTAGGCTTAGTCTTTCTAACATAATATCATCCACTTCCACTACTTCAGCCGGTAAATGCCCTTGAGATTGAATATAGTCAGGCAGGGCCATTATTTTACGAATAACCCAATTAGATGCCAATAATTCCTCCATCATCTTAGGCCCTTCAACAATAAAGACAGATTCTTCCGCCCAATGTTTTTTATGGGCAAAAGATTGAATATATTTGAGCTCACTATTATTAATCATCTACATGCAATTAAGGAAGCTTAAAAATATTAGTTTCTTCTCAAGATTTTACCTTCTTGGTCTTTTATTTTTATTAAATGCATGCGCAGACTTGAAAAAAGCAGTCATTCATGATTATCCAAAGCAAATGAGCTTTGTGTATGACAATAAAGTTGTCATTAAAGACGCCAACAATAATATAGAAGCCCTAGCGCTTGCCAATGAACTCTCTAATTACTGGGACGATAGCATAAAAGCCAAACAAGTTCGTCAATTTGGTGTTTTTAGTACCATCATTCAACCTCTTCGCTACCAAGAAGATAAGCTGGAACCTTCCATCCAATTTATGAAAAACTATTTAGCTACTAAGGGTTATAATCATCCGATGATAACCCCCATTGTAAAAGTTGATACCATTCAACAGGAGTGGAGGGCGCATTTAACCATGGAAATTCGTTTAAATACAAAAACGCTTATAGACGCTGTTGTCTACGAATTGAATGATAGCTTACTACAATCCATTGCTAATAAGAATACTGCTTTATCATATGTTAAAAAAGATATGGCCTATTCCAATGAATCTATCAACAATGAACTAGACCGATTAGTAGAATTATTTAGAGCGAATGGATATTATTATTTTACTAAAGAAAAAATATTTGCAGAAGTAGATACACTCAACCAGCAATTAATGGAACTAAACTTAGATCCACTATATCAAATCAATCAAGTTTTAGAATCTGAAAAAACGCAGAGAGATCATCCTCTTTGGAAGCTCAGTTTTCAATTGCGTAATACCAATAAAAACGAATTCAAACAATATTCAACTGGTCAACAAATTTTTTATACCGACTTAAAATTATCAGATAACCCCGATACAATTTTAGCTAAGGGCCTACCCTATCAAGAGTCTTATAAAAATATAATTCAACAATACACAAAGTATAAATTCAAATCTTCTTTGTTTGAAGAGCAGTCCATTATTAAAAAAGGTGCCCTTTTTAATGAAAATGCGTACTTCCAAACACTCAATAACTTTAGCAGTCTTGGGCCTTGGCAACAGGTAGATGCTAGAACCACCTTACGAAACGATAGTGTTTATTTGCATTATTTTTTAACGCCTTCCTTAAGACATAGTCTTAATTTTGATATAGAGGGTAGTAGAAATAATTCCCAATTAGTGGCTGGTAATTTATTAGGACTTTCTACAAGTGTTACTTTTAGAGATAGAAATGTGCAAAAAAAATCTATCTCTTCTATATCCAATGCAAGAGCAGGTATTGAATTAAATGTAAATAACGGTAATGAAAATTTAACGCAAACCTTACTATTCAATTTGGGGCATACTTATAGTTTTCCCAATTTGATCATTCCATTTGTTCCCAAAAGAAACACTTATACCAATCAAACCAGATCTACCTTGTCTTTGAACGGCGCCTATATTGATAGATTAAATTATTATAAGCTAAGATCTTTTATCACTAACTGGGGTTATGAATTAAAGAAAAATAAAAATAGAGCTGAAAATATTTGGACCTATAAACCCATTAATGTTGAGCTTTATCATCTTACAAAATTTTCCAAATTAGATAGTTTATTAATTTTGAACCCCTTCTTGCGTTCTTCTTTTAACGAAGGCAATGTAATTAGTCAAACTTTTAATTATTTAAGTACGGGAACTTCTTTAAAAAACTCAAACCAAAATAACTATTTAAGAATAGGTATAGAGGAAGCAGGTGGCTTAACAGGTTTATTCAATAGTGCTTCTTCAAGAATATACAGATATCTTAAAGCAGAAATAGAACTAAGGAAATTATACAAGTACCCCTACAGCGAGTTAGCATGGCGTTTTATGGGAGGTTGGGGTAATAATTATAGTAATGATCCGGTATTGAAAGGACAACTTCCTTTCTTTAAACAATTTACAGCAGGTGGCCCTTATAGTATGCGTGCCTGGGGCTTAAGACAATTAGGATTAGGTAGTTCCCAGTTTTATGATACCAGCTCAAAAAGCCAAAGCTTTGACAGGTTTGGTGATTTTCAATTAGAAGCCAACTTAGAATATCGCTTTCCTTTATTCCAATGGGGCTCTTATAAAATTGGATCGGCCCTGTTTTCCGATATTGGTAATATTTGGAACATAAGAGATACTGAACTCGACCCCGCTGCTGGTTTTAAATTCGATAAATTATATAAAGATATCGCTGTGGCCATAGGTACTGGTATAAGAATGGATTTTAACTATTTTATAATTAGAGTTGATTACGCTCTAAAAATGAAAGACCCTACACGATTACAAAATGACGGTTGGTTAGATATTCGAAATTTGAAATGGGCCGAGGTAAAACCCAATGGTGTTAAAGTAAATAATTACGCGCTGCAATTTGGTATTGGACTACCCTTCTAATAAAGCATGTACTTCTGCTTCTATATCCTGCCATAGTCTTGCATCTTCTATTGTAAAATCTCCTATACGCGTTCTTCGAAGTGCACTCATATAGGCACCCACTTGCAAAGCTTCTCCAAAATCTTTGACTAAGCTTCTTATATAGGTACCTGTAGAACAAACGACTTTAAATTCAACTTCAGGCAAATCAATTTTAGTAATTTCAAAACTTTCTATGGTTACTTTTCTAGGATCTACTTTTACTTCGATACCTAATCTTGCCGATTCATATAATCTTCTTCCGTCTTTTTTAATAGCTGAATGTTGAGGTGGCATTTGAAAAATTTCACCAATGAAAGGAAGGGTTGCTTTTTGAATAGCCTCCTTTGTTATTGCATCAGTACTTTTAAAATTTTCCGGCTCCGATTCTAAATCATAAGTGGGCGTAGTGGCACCTAATACCATGGTACCGATATATTCTTTTTGCATGCCCATATAGGCGTCTATTGATTTGGTAAACTTTCCTGTACATACAATCATAAGCCCAGTAGCCAAGGGATCTAGTGTGCCTGCATGTCCTACTTTAATGACGCGCGTGAGATTACGTACTTTTTTAACTAAGTCGAAAGAAGTCCAACCAATAGGTTTATCAAGTAATAATACCTTGCCTTCTAAATAAGGCATAAGTGCGTCAGGTATTGGTTTTTGTTTCATTGAATTTGAAAACTTTTTAGAAAAATGAAGTAGGGAAACTTAAATTAATAAGCCCTTGCAAATAAAACACGTTGCGTAGAATCTTTAGCTGTTAAAACACATTTTCCATTTTCTAAAACATTATCTAAAGGAATACAACGAATAGTGGCCTTTGCTAATTCTTTAATTTTATCTTCTGTTTCTGGAGTACCATCCCAATGTGCGGAAATAAAACCACCCTTGGTATCTAAGACTTGCATGAATTCATCCCAAGTATCTACTTTCGTAATATGTTCGTCGCGGTATTTTTTAGCACGCTCAAATAAATTATTTTGAATTTCTACTAATAAATTTTCTACTGTTTGCGTTAAGCCTTCCATAGCAACAGCCGATTTTTCTTTGGTATCACGACGCGCTAATTCTACTTGTTTATTTTCTAAATCACGTGCACCAATAGCAATACGAATAGGCACTCCTTTTAATTCATATTCTGCAAACTTCCATCCTGGTCTTGCATAATCTGAGTTATCGTACTTCACTCTAATACCTGCTGCCTTAAAGGATTTCACCATCTCCCCTACCTTCTCATCCAAAACTTGTTTTTGTTCTTCTCCTTTATAAATAGGCACAATCACTACTTGAATAGGTGCAATGCGTGGAGGTAAAACTAAACCTTCGTCATCGCTATGTGTCATGACAAGACCTCCAATTAATCTTGTACTCACGCCCCAGCTAGTAGCCCAAACATATTCTTGTTTATTATTTTGATCGCTAAACTTTACATCAAATGCTTTCGCAAAATTTTGTCCTAAAAAATGGGAAGTACCTGCTTGCAATGCTTTACCATCCTGCATCAAAGCTTCTATACAATAAGTATCTTCTGCACCTGCAAAACGCTCATTAGCAGTTTTAACTCCTTTTAATACTGGTACTGCCATCCAATTTTCTACAAAGTCGGCATATACATTCAACATTTGTTTTGTTTCTGCTATAGCTTCGACTGCAGTCGCATGTGCAGTATGTCCTTCCTGCCATAAAAATTCAGCAGTGCGTAAAAATAAGCGTGTACGCATTTCCCATCTTACCACATTCGCCCATTGGTTCACTAAAATGGGTAAATCACGATAAGACTGAATCCAAGTTTTATAAGTATTCCAAATAATAGCTTCGCTGGTTGGACGCACAATTAATTCTTCTTCTAATTTCGCTTCAGGGTCTACGATTAACTTTCCTTTATTTTTAGGATCGGCAATTAAACGGTAATGCGTAACCACGGCACACTCTTTGGCAAAGCCCTCTGCATTTTTTTCTTCCGCCTCAAAAAGTGATTTAGGAACAAATAATGGAAAGTAGGCATTTTGATGGCCAGTGTCTTTAAACATTTTATCTAAGACATCGCGCATATTTTCCCATAAAGCATAACCATAAGGCTTAATGACCATACATCCTCTAACAGCGCTATAGTCGGCAAGTTCACCTTTAATGACTAAGTCATTATACCATTGAGAATAGTCTTCTGCCCTTGTAGTTAGTTCCTTTGCCATCTTAAAAATCTTAACAATTTATATAGTAATAAATTCAAGTACGAAAAACGCTCTATATTCTATTTTTCAATACCTTTATACTAGCAAATGTATGCTAATTAAGGGGCATATAAAAACCTAAAACTTACGAAAATGAAGACTCAAAAAACTAACACTTATTTAAGGCTAATAGCCATTGGCATAGTGGCTTTTAGTTTTTTTGGTACCAGTTGTACAAGTTTACAACAAAGCACAACTGTTGCTACCGATGATTTATACTATACCCCTAACAATAAAGTAGTGAGTGCGGAAAAATTAGCGGCTATTGAAAAAGCAGAAAATGGAATGGCCCAAGATGAAGAATATCAAGAATATCAAAACTATCAAGACGACCGTTATTTAAGATTAAAAGTAGCTAACAGAAACCGTTGGTCAGCCATTGACGATTTTGGTTATTGGAACAATCCAAGTTTTAACAGAGGATTTGGTCTTGGATGGGGCGGATGGGCAGGTGCCTATGGTGGATGGGGTGGATGGGGATATGATCCTTTCTGGGGTGGTTATGGCGGATGGGGCGGTTATGGCGGATGGGCCGGTGGTTTTGGCGGTTGGGGCTATGATCCTTTCTGGGGTGGTTATGGAGGATGGGGCGGATTTGGTGGCTTAGGCTACGGTGGATTCGGTTATGGTGGTTTTGGTTATGGCGGTTTTGGTTATGGAGGATGGGCTGGCCTGGGCTACGGAGGTTTTGGCTATGGTGGATTTGGTTATGGAGGTTTTGGTTACGGAGGATGGAACCCCTATTTCGCAGGCTATTATCACCCATATGGTGGAATATATTATAACAATGGTGGTGGCTATGTAAATAATGGAAGAAGACCTTATCAATCACCAAGCGCTGTAAGGTCAAGCCCTTCTACTATTAATGCCTATAGAAATAATCGTGGTTATAACAATACGAATAACAGCGTCAACACTACAACTGGTAATACAAGATATACAAGTAACCCAACATTGAATAGCAATTTTGGAAATTTAATGAAGCGTGTTGTTACAAATAATAGCAATACCAATTATGCCAATAGCTATGACCGTCCAGCTCGTTATTTTTCGAATAACAATAACTACAATGGCGGTAATCAAAATCAAAGCAATAGCACCAACAATAAAACAAGTTTCCAAAGCAATAGCAACAATAATAGCAATAGTAATGCAGGTGGAAGAAGTGGTGGATTCAATAGCGCTGGTAGCTCTTCAAGTAGCCCCCGTGCTGTAAGAATTCCATAAGCCACCGCTAAGAACAAAAAATTTATTGGAAAGTTTTGAAGTAAATTTTAGTAGAAAGTTTTAGTAGAATGTATTTGTAGAAAGTTTTTAAAAATCAAACTGTCAATTATGAAGAAATTATTTTTTTTAATATTAATGGGATCAAGTTTAACAATGTATGCACAAGAACCTGAAGATGGGCTTCGCCTTTCTTGGTTTGCACCCAGTGGAACAGCTAGAAGTAATGCTTTAGGTGGAGCTATGGGTTCTTTAGGAGGTGATTTATCTTCTAATCATATTAATCCAGCCGGCCTTGGTTTTTATAAATCAAGTGAACTACTATTAACCCCAAAGTTCTTAGTGCAAACTAATAATTTTAATTTTAGAGGTACAAGCTCTTCCAATACAAATTCTAAATCTAATTTTGGATCGGTGGGTATGGTTTTTGCAGATGGAATAAAAAGAAATAACTGGACAAGTACCGCCTTCTCTATTACCTATAATCAAGTTGCTAATTTCAATAACCATTTTAGTTTTGGTGGTAAAAATAATTTTAGCAGTTTATCTGAAAAATATTTGGAAGAATTAGTGGGCGACCAAGCCGATTCTAATGCAGCCTTAAGTAATTATATTTTTGGAAGCTCTCTTGCATTTAGAACTTATTTAGTAGATACCACTGCAGATGCAAGAGGTAATGTTAATGGCTATCAAAGTTTAGTGCCTATTTCTTCAGGCTTAAACCAGGCATATGATGCACATACTACTGGAAGCTATGATGAATTAGCCTTTGGCTGGGGTGGCAACATGGAAGATAAATTATACCTAGGTGCTAGTTTAGTGTTACCTATGATTAACTATACTAAAAGCCTTACTTACTCTGAAGTAGATGCCACTTCTAATCCAAATAATGATTTTGCATCCTTTGTTTTAGATGAAAATTTTTCTTCAAGAGGTTGGGGTTTAGGAGCTAAATTTGGTATTATATACAAGCCTGAACCTTTTTTAAGACTGGGCTTTACATTACATACGCCTCAAGTCATTTCATTTAGAGATCAAATGAGTGCTAGTATGTCTACTAATACTGAAAGGTATGCAGGTACACTTTCGGTTAGTTCTAGCGAGTTAAATAATGGTTATCCTGGTACAAGAGAATATACAGTGTCTACTCCGACAAAAGCAATATTTAGTACAAGCTACTTTTTTGCTTCTCCTAGTAAACCATCACAACCACTTGGATTTATTGCCGCCGATTTAGAGCTTATAAACTATGCAGGAACTCGATTTTATTCAAATACCTTCGATAAAGAAACTTCAGATTATTATAGTTTAATAAACGACGTTGTAAAAGCTTCTTATAAAAATAATATTAATTTTAAAATTGGTTCTGAATTAAAATTAAGTAGTAACTGGATGATAAGAGGTGGTGCTGCTTATTATGGCTCTCCTTACAAAGATGAAACCCTTAAAGCTTCTCGCATGGTATTGAGTGGTGGTATAGGATACAGAACCAATAGAAATTTTATTGACTTCACTATTGTAAGCTCAAGCAATAAAGATGCAGTATTTCCTTACCGTTTAAATGACAAACCTAATACTTATGCAAGTTTAACTGCTAACCAATTAGTATTTAATATTGGCTACGGTATAAGATTCTAATTCAAACTAAGACTAACACATTGATATAAAAAAAGCCATCCTGAGGGATGGCTTTTTTGTGTTGGATAATTAGCTCTATTTTAAATCAGTTGCCTTTAATCCTTGATTCACTTTAATATCTGTATACTTAACATTTATTTTCATTTGACCCATATCGATAAGCTGCTCTGAAGAAATTTGAACGCCATTCACAGTTTGATAGCCAGTATAAAATTGTTGTTGCGTCATGGTGCCTTGCCCTGGCACTTCTTCCGATTTTGAAGTCTTTACTAATAAAAATGTTTTAGCATCATAAAAACGGTGTGATACTTTTTTAGAAGGTGTTGTTACTTCAAGATCAATGGCTTCTTTACCATCTACTTTTTCTCCGCCTACAATTTTTAGGCCATAGCCTTTTGTTAAAAACAATTGCTCTGGCGCAATAGAAGCAGACTCATCTAAGCCCTCTTTTAAATCATCTGTCATAGGTGCCTCTTGTCCTTGTTGCGTTATAGAGTATTTACCATTCACAACTGCCTGTCTCATAATAGCCATACCACCCATTGACATAGTGGTTACAGAATTACCTGGCATAACAATGGTTTGCTTCATTTCTAAAGACTGACCCATTACATTAGCCGTTCCTTTCAATTGAACATCTTTCACATTATCTAAAGCTTCTTTAGATCCAATGGCAGCAATGGCTTTTTCCATTAATACAGTAGGCGTTAAACTAGCATCTGCTTTTACTTCTGTTGGAGCAGCTACTTCATTACCCTCAATATCAAAATATTTAACTGCACCATATTTTTCTAAGCCTTTAGCAATTTGTTTTGCATTACCTACAATCACAATATGCATTTTAGAAGTGTTCAATAAAGCAGCGGCCACTTCTTGTACTTTTTGAGCATCTACAGCTGCTAAATTGGTTAAGTATTTTTGATAATAATCTTCAGGTAATTGATTTACGGCAATAGATAAAGCAAAATTAGCAATCGTATTAGGACTTTCTAAAGAACGTGCAAAACCACCCGCTAAATAATTCTTCATACGGCTTAATTCTGTATCACCCACTTTATTATTACGAATAATATTTAATTCATTTAATATTTCTTGAATAGAACTATCTGTTTTTTCATTTCTAACAGAAGCCTCAGCGCTAAACATACCAATTTGTTTACTAGGAGTGATAGAAGAATAAGCACCATAAGTAAAGGCATGCTTCTCACGTAAGTTGGCAAATAATCTTCCTGAGAAGCCACCTCCTAATATATTATTCATCACATTAGAAGGGATATCATTGGGAGAACCTTTTGTTAGATTCACTGTAGTAGCTATAGCTACTACGCTTTGAACAGAGGCTGGTCTATCCACAATAGCTACATAGGTTGTAGCAGGAATAGCTGGCTTCTCATAGACAGGTCTTGCATACACACCCTTAGCCCAAGCACCAAAATTCTTTTCAGCAAGCGCCTTGGCATTGGCTGGATCAATATCACCTACAAATATTAAATACGCATTATTAGGTATCCAATAGGTTTTGATAAAGTTTTTTACATCTTCTACTTTTACAGCATTCACT
>Ga0114972_10003307_pt1 | contig 12095 bp, 13 predicted proteins | sample M_140807_EF_Meta_FD_87354 | JGI IMG/M metagenome (GOLD analysis project Ga0114972, IMG submission 87354) | Freshwater microbial communities from Lake Montjoie, Canada to study carbon cycling - M_140807_EF_MetaG | ecosystem: Environmental > Aquatic > Freshwater > Lake | place: Lake Montjoie... | reverse complement strand
CTTCATGTGCATGTGCCTGCTGGCGCAGTTCCAAAAGATGGCCCATCGGCCGGAATAACCATGCTTACCTCACTTGCTTCTGTTTTTACGCAGCGCAGGATTAGGCCTCGAATGGCCATGACCGGTGAAATTACGCTTCGGGGAAAGGTTTTGCCGGTTGGTGGAATTCAGGAAAAAGTTCTTGCAGCCAAACGGGCAGGTATTAAAACCATCCTTATGAGTTCTATGAATCGAAAGGATGTAGATGAAATGCAATCTCAATACACAAAAGGCCTTGATTTTCACTTTGTCTCAACCGCAGAGGAAGTGCTTCAAGTGGCTTTGCTCCCAGAAAAGGTTCGTAAACCTTTTGATATCTCTATCGACAGCCAGAAGGAAAAACGGAAAATTCAGTCTGCCTGATAATTTTGTTTTGCCTCAATAGATGTTTCGGTGATGATGGTTTCTAACGCAGAGGAAAACTACCTGAAGGAAATATTTGCGCTTTCGAGGGGAGCGTCAGGTAAAATTCCGAACCTTCAAATTGCGCAGAATCTCGGGCTTAATCCACCAACTGTTACCGAAATGCTTCGGAAACTGGCGGACAAAGGTCTAATCGATTATTCCCGAAGCGGCGGCGCTACACTTACCTCTGATGGCGAAGTTCTGGCTCTGCAGGTAATTCGAAAACATCGACTTTGGGAAACTTTTCTGGTGAACACCCTTGGTTTTACCTGGGATGAAGTTCATGAAGTTGCCGAGCAGCTCGAACACATTCGTTCGGAGAAATTACTGGACCAGCTTGACAAGTTTTTAGGCTTTCCTGAATTCGATCCTCATGGGGATCCAATCCCCAACTCAATTGGCATATTGCCTGTGAACAATTCAATTCCTCTTTCTGCTTGTAAGAAAGGAGAATTTCGTCGGTTTGTGGCCGTTTCCGATCATAGTCAGGCTTTTCTGCAATATCTTGACAAGCACGAGCTTAAAATAAAGGATACGCTGGAAGTGCTCGAAGTTTCCGGATTTGACGCATCGATGAGCATTCAATTAAAAAATAACAAAAAGGTCCAGCTTTCTGCGGCCGTTTGTGGAAATATTCTGGTTGTTTGACTAATAAACGAGGCATTCCAGGGCAATTTGCCTTCCAGCTCTTTCATTAATCAGAGCTAGGATTCTGGTTCTGGACATAAAAAGTTCCTGGCGCAATGGGGCATTGTCGACCCTAATTTTTAAGATTCGATTTTCCAGAACTATGCTTTTTGTGTGTCGCGCCACAACCGGACCTAGTAAATCTTCCCAGGCAGTTTTAATATCGGCTTGAAGGAATTTGTCTTCCAGGTGGTTTTGCTTAAGCCATTTTTGAATAACAGTTGAAATTGGGTCTGGTTCAGGTTTACGGATGGTTCTGGCTGGAATGAACATGATTGAAATTTAGAACCTTTTTTTTGTATTCTTGCGTCAAACAAATTCAGAATGAAAAAAATAATTTTTACACTCTCGTTGCTTATTGCCGCTGGTGTTTCTTCCATGGCTCAGACCAAGTATATGTACCACCAAATGACTGCAGTTGAGTCTGTGGTTCCAGGCGGTTTGGGTCGTTCTCGCTTGATTTCCAGCAACAAAGATGGAAGTATGGAAGAAGTTAAGTTGGAGAATTTTTTCAGTTTGGTCGGGATCAACTTTGGGAATATCAAAGACAATGACAAAACAATTGCAGCCAAAATTGAAGAAAAGGTCGATGATGGCTGGGAACTAATGTCCGTTACACCAGGTGTTTATTCTGCCGATAAGAGTACCGGAATTTTTATCACCCGCTACCTTTTCAGAAAGCCTAAAAACTGATAAGAAAGTTTATTAGAAGAAGAGTCCGCAGGCAATGCTTCGCGGACTTTTTTTGTGCCAAATTCAGTCTCAGTCTCTACTAAATTTGAGGATTCAATTGTTTCAGCGAATGAATTTTGATAGAAAATGCCGGATTGGTGGAACACCAGAAGTTCCGGCCAAGGAATCTTTCTGGTAGCTTAAACCGATTCTTTTTGCTGTGGTGCTGATATAGTTTAAGTCCACTTTTTTCGCTGGTTGAAAATCGGATTTAGAATTTCCTTTTGTTGTAACCCTTGAAATTTTCCGATTCAAAATTCTTGCTTTTTGAAAAGGTGCCGTGGTGTGGTTCATTCCCACATTTCCTTTTTCTTCGTTCCAAAGGTTGGATTCTGTATCACCTTTGGCCTGCATTTCTGAGAGGCTGTCGGTTTTTGTCATCCTTATTTCGGCAGCAAAAATTGTATTTACTCTCGAAGGTCTTGCGAGCATTACCACCATGGCATTTCTTTTTGCTGTGATAATTTCCCGAAGAGAATCCTGAAAAATTTCAATGGTGTCGCCTTCAAGGTAAAGAGAGTCGTTTTGAAGGTGGCAATTTCTGTAAAGGAAAATCTGCCGGATCTTTCCATTTTTTGTCACAAAAAGACTATCGGCGTACCCATTAAATTCTCCCCGGATATGAGTTCTTGGGAAAAAGTGGTATTGGTCTATTCCCTTTGATTTTTCATTTTTTAATTCAGGCGCATACATCCGAATTTCTTTGCCCTGCTTATCACGGATGCTGGTAATTGTGCTGCCTTGCATTTCCATTCCGTCCTTTTTAATGCTGGCTTTGTTTCCGGTTGACTTTATAGAACTGTCGGTTGCAATAACTTCTACATTCCCCTTCAGTTCGTAATCTTCACCAGTTCGGCTGATGTCGCTGGCTTTTAGAATAATGTCATTTCTTTTTATTTCTGAGCCTTCAATTCGGCTAATCTTATTGGCTTTAAGGTCAATTTCAATATACCGACCGCTTAGTTCATCCGTTTTTTTCTTAAAAATGATTTTCGCATTCCGACTCATCTTCACCAATTGGTTTTCCTTGTCGAGCACAATGGTGTCGGCAAGTCCTTTGATGGTGTCATTTTCCCATCCTGCGTGGCCCATCAGTTTGATGTTTCCAGATCTCGGTAAAATCGTGCCCCTGTCGGCGTGAAAATTAATTCCTTTGGCATTCCCGTGAACCGGTGCTTCAGAATTGAGCTGCCGATCATTCAGGTTGTAAAGAAAGGATTCGGAAAAGACGTCTCCTTCTTTGGTTCTTATTACCGCATTCCCTGCAATCCGTGCGAGCTTTGAATTGGGATAATAAACGCCTGAATCGCCGGTTATGGTACTTCCGTCTTTTCGTAGCATTACATTTCCCTGAAGCACAGCCCTTTTAGGCTGGTTTATCAGGATGGCTTTTCTGGCGGTGATGGTATCCGTGGCTGTACAAATGCTGATTTCGCCCTCAATTACCTTGTAGGCTCCTGCCTGAAGTTCTTTCCCTTTCCAATGGATTTCCTGTGCTGAAATCGATTGAAACAGCATAAAAAAAAAGAGGCACAAAGCCCCTTTCAATATGTTACCGGAATTTTCCAGATTAAGCGAAAAGCTTTTTGAAATCCTCTGGTTTTTCGAAAGCCATCCAGGCAAGTGCCTTGCGATTGAGTTCGATGTTACGCTTTTTAAGATCGCCAATGAATTTAGAGTAAGAAGCGCCATTCTCACGAGCAGCTGCGTTAATACGCTGAATCCAAAGTGCACGAAACTCGCGCTTGTTGGCTTTGCGATCCCTGTATGAATATACCAATCCTTTTTCGACGGCATTCTTAGCTACAGTCCAAACATTTTTTCTGCGTCCGAAATAGCCTTTGGCAAGTTTCAGGATCTTTTTTCTGCGAGCCTTTGAGGCTACATGGTTTACTGATCTTGGCATAACTTAAAGCATTTTTCGGATGTTTGCGGCCTCCGCAGGTGAAACAAGACCAATGTGCGTGAGGGCTCTCTTGCGCTTGGTTGATTTTTTAGTCAAAATGTGACTTTTGTATGCATGCTTTCTTTTCACCTTGCCGGAGGCGGTGAGGGCGAAGCGCTTTTTTACGCCCGATTTGGATTTTAACTTCGGCATTATTCTATTTTTTAAGTTTTGGAGCCATTATTAGAAACATCCTTTTGCCTTCCAGTTTTGGTTCAACTTCAACCTTACCTTCTTCGGTAAGTGCCGCTGTAAACCGCGCTAAAAGATCACGACCACGGTCAGAGAAAACGATGGAACGGCCAACAAAGTGAACATATGCCTTAATCTTAGCACCTTCTCCGAGGAAGGTTTTGGCATGCTTAACTTTGAAATCAAAGTCATGTTCATTTGTGTTCGGACCAAATCGAATCTCTTTCAAGATTACTTTTACAGATTTGGCCTTTAGTTCCTTGTTTTTCTTTTTCTGCTCGTATTTGAATTTCGAGAAATCCACAATTCTGCAAACCGGTGGATTGGCAGTTGCGGAGATTTCAACCAAGTCTAATCCTTGATCAGAAGCCATTCTCAAGGCTTCTTCAATGGGATAAATCCCAGTTTCAACATTTTCACCCGTGACTCTTACTTCGCGGGCCATAATGCGATTGTTAATTCGGTTTGTTATCTCTTCTCTCAAGCAGATTCCGTGATAAGGGCCGCAAATATAGGCATTTTCAGTTTACAGCCTTCAATTCAAAATTAATTTTTAAGATATCGGCATAATCTTCACCGATTTGCTTCATGTCCTCATCCTCAATCTCGTATTGCCAAATAATTCTTGCAATATTTCCCGAACGGGTAATGCCTTCTACCATTTTACAAATTCTGAAAATATATTCACTCGAGGTTGAGTTGAAATAAGAAAGGCAAAGTACCAATCTGGTTTCAGGAGCAGGATTTTGAATGTATTGCTGAAGCCATTCAATTACCGGACTGAAAAATTCTTCAGGGTTTTCGGGAAAAACACGGCCTTTTAAATATAGCTCTCCGCTGGCTGCCTGAAAGGAAATTTCAGGTGTTTTAAATGATTGTTCAAGAATGAGATTTTCCATTGATGTCCAATAAAAAGGCGAGGTAAATTAAATTGAGTTGGTTGTCTGAGTGAACCGTTTGCAGCTTTGAGGACTTTGCATATTTAAAACAAATATCCAAACCAAGATTGCCTGGTTTTTCCAGATTCTGTGTTTTCAAGGAAACTTTTTCAACAAATGATTCCCGTCTGTTTTCGAGTTTTTCCAGATAATCGTGTTTCGAAATCAGGAGCTTAGCACTATTTTCATCCGCGTAATTGAGGCTTGCAATTTCCAGAAGGCCGGTCTTTGAATTACTGACTCTAAGCAAGGACAAACGACTACGATTGGCATGGTTTTTCAAATTCTGAAACATTTCCATTGCCACAGACAGAAGCCTTTTACCTGCAATGGCAGGAAGATCAAGCGATTTCGCAACTGATTCAATTCTGCGAAAGGCAAGCTCATCACTGATTTCATGATTCACAGGAATAAGGATTTCCAGAATGTGGCTTTTCATCAAATGGAATTTGGCGGGCTTGCAATGTAGAACTATGTTTGCAATTATTGGCCAATGGATTGTTGAATTATGATGAGAATTGTTCCTTTAGTACTTGTGAGTCTTGCTTTTAGCTTAAGTTCCTGCAAGAAACTTAGCGACTTAAATTTTACAATCCTTCGGGTTCCATTGTCGCAAGACTTTCGGATGCAGCTTGATACAATTGCCGGAGGCAGTCCGGATTCTGCCTATTTTTCAATCAGTAAAAGTTTTGACCTGAATTCCAATATAGACTACCTGACCAGCAGGAGTAAACTTTTGCAAGTGGATATTGAAAAGGTAGAATACCAGATTAAATATATTGGAGAAGGTAGCGGGGACAGTCTAATTGAGGCGAAATTTGAATTCAGGGAATCCGGAGCTACTAATTTCCAATTGCTTACCAGCGATTCTAATCGAAAATTAGTGAAAGATCTTGTGAAAGAAATGCCTGTAAATGCTGAAGAAAAGCAGAAACTTGCCGAAATTTTCAAATCAAATACCCCAATTGTCGAAATTAGGTGCTCCGGTAGGATGAATAAGCGGCCGCTGGACTTTATAATTGCACCGGTTATTCACCTGACTCTTAAAAACAAAATTTAATTACAATATGAAAAACAAATCAACGAAGATTTTTGCTTTGCTCCTGATGGTTTCCCTTTCTGCAAGTGCGCAGGAAATTTTTAAATTTAATTCTTCAGGCGGAGGATTTAATTTCATGGTTGGACAGCAAGGCTTTGATGCAAGTCCGTACTTCAACAAAAATGTAGTAAACTTAGACTCAGCATATGTGGAAAACGATTTTTCCAGTAAAGTAAAAAATAAAGCAAATTTTGTAAAGCCTGTTGGAAGTATGATCAATTTTGGTTTTCAAGGCTATGGTTTATACAAAAGCATTATTTTGGGTGGAGAATTGAATGTTGGTGTCGGAAATGCATCAAGTGGCAAACAATTTGTACGTAGTGCCAAAGGCGATTCTACCTATGGAACTACCTCGACTCAATCCTTCGGCGGAAATTTGATGTTCAATGTCGGAATGGTGGCCCTTCGTAAAAAAGGACTCATTGTTTATCCATTAATCGGTATTGGCTTTGGTTCATCTGGGATTAGAATGAAAGCTTCTGCTAAAGACCGCTTTTATCCATTTATTACCAGTGTTGTTCCAGATGCAAACCAGCAGAATATGTTGGTTTGGACTTCCAATGCCGTGTTTGATATCGGTTTGGGTGCCCAATATATTTTCGGAAAATCAAGTGAAGACAATGCAAAAGGTTTTAGCCTTGGTTTCAGAGTTGGATTCAACACTCAATTCGCCACAGACAACATTAAAGTAAACGAGAAAAATGCCATTGATAATCCGGTCTGGGTTGATATAAAACCTACACTTCCAAAAATTGGTGCTTCTGGCCTTTATGCAAAACTCCTGATCGGTTTTGGCCGTATTGGCGAAAACCGATAATTTAAAATTTCAATAATTGATTCTTTAAAAAGGCGGCTTCGGTCGCCTTTTTTTATTCAGGAAATCGGTCAAGAAAAGATTGACCATCAAAATTATCCGCCGGCTTTAAACCTAAATTATCTCCCAGTTGAATGGCCAGAAAGAGACATTCCTGTAAGGTGTTTTTGATCTGCCCTTCAAGGATGGCCTCGCGGATCTGCTCTTTTAAAGTGCCCACTTCCTTCCCAGGTTTGATCCCAAAAACTTCCATAATCAATTCACCTGTGAGGAGTGGCTGAAAACTGCGCAGCCGGTCAGCTTCTTCCACCAAAGCCATTTTTTGTTCAACCTGGTCAAACTTCTCCAGATAGCGCCGCGCCTTATTTGGGTTTTTGGTGGTGACATCTGCCCGACAAAGTTGCATCAAGGCTTCAAGATCATTTCCTGCCTCAAACATGAGCCGCCTGACTGCCGAATCGGTTACAGAAACATTGGTTAAGGAAATGGGCCTGAGGTGCAACCTGACAAGTTTTTCCACAAAACGCATGTGTTCGTTCAGCGGTAATTTAAGGCGATTGAATATTTTGGGCACCATTCGCGCCCCGCGTTCTTCATGTCCGTGAAAAGTCCAGCCTTCACCCGGAACAAACCGTTTTGTGGCAGGTTTGGCAATATCATGCAAAATTGCAGCCCAACGAAGCCACAAATCAGAGCTCTTAGCGGCCACATTGTCAAGCACTTCCAGCGTGTGAAAGAAATTGTCTTTATGGGCCTTACCATCCCGGTTTTCTACGCCTGCCAAGGCTACAAGTTCTGGAAAAAATTCTTCCAGAAGTCCGCTGTAATACAAAAGTTTAAATCCGTAGGATGGGGGATTGATCTGGATTATTTTATTGAGTTCATCTGAAATTCTCTCTGCAGAAATAATGCTGAGTCTTGATTTCATATTTCGGATTCCTTCAAAAGTTTCCGGCTCAATGTCGAAGTTTAATCTAGCTGCAAAACGAATGCAGCGCAGCATGCGAAGCGGATCGTCAGAAAAGGTTGTTTCTGGCGATTGCGGCGTTCGAATGATTTTGTTTTGCAGGTCTTCAAGTCCATGGAAAGGATCCAGCCAACTGCCTTTGTCTTTTCCTGAAATGGAAATGGCCAAAGCATTGATGCTTAAGTCCCTGCGTAGTTGATCTTCTTCTAATGTACCAGGCTCAACTTCGGGTTTCCTTGAATCATTTCGGTAAGATTCCTTTCGGGCACTCACAAATTCCAAAATCCATCCGTCGGATTTTACCTGGGCAGTTCCGAAATTTTTAAAGACTGTCAGACTTTTTTGTGCATCCAATCGTTCTGCCACTGCGGATGCCAATTCCAGGCAATCGCCAGTACAAACAAAATCTGCATCTTTTGATTCCTGTTTTAGAAGCCGGTCGCGCACAAATCCACCAATTACCCAGGTGGGTATCCCGAGGCGTTCGGCTTCTTCTGAAACTACACCAAACACAGGTATGTTGAGTGTCTCCAGGGCGATTTCTTTAAGCGGGAACTTCAAATTGGCGTTGTTGATTATAGGCGCAAATGTAGTTTCTAATGGAGAAAGGCTGAGAAAAACCTTCCTTAAAAACGACTCGCCGATTTTCGGGAACGCAAAGTGCTTGCATATGCAGGCAGATAAGGCCAAATTTGCACCCCATTTTGAAAGCAATACAAATCCTCAACTTATGGATAAGCAAGTTATTTCCTGTCTGATTATTGGTTCCGGTCCTGCCGGATATACCGCGGCCATTTATGCGTCCCGCGCTGGTTTAAATCCTGTTTTATATACGGGTCCTGAGCCTGGTGGACAGTTGATGATTACCAATGATGTGGAAAATTTCCCAGGTTATCCGGATGGAATTATGGGTCCGCAAATGATGGAGGATTTGCGTAAACAATCCGAGCGTTTCGGCGCTGACATCCGCAGTGGAATGGTAACTTCCGTTGATTTTTCTTCTTCTCCTTTAAAAGTTACGGTGGATGAGGAAAAAACTTTTGAAGCGGCTACCATCATCATTTCAACGGGTGCTTCAGCAAAATGGCTGGGCATTGAATCCGAAAGCCGCCTGAATGGAAAGGGTGTTTCAGCTTGTGCTGTTTGCGATGGATTTTTCTTTCGCGGTCAGGATGTCATCATCGTTGGTGCTGGGGATACAGCTTGCGAGGAAGCGACATATCTCTCGAAACTTTGCAGAAAGGTGACAATGCTGGTTCGTCGCGGTGAAATGAGGGCCAGTACCATCATGCAAAACCGTGTTTTAAGCACAGCAAATATTGAGGTACTTTGGAACACAGAAACTCTTGAAATTTTGGGAGAAGATGGAGTAGAGGGTGCCAGAGTGAAAAACATAAAGACCGGAGAAGAGCAAACCATCGTGGCTACCGGCTTTTTTGTAGCCATTGGTCATCAGCCAAATACCCGTATTTTTAATGGGGTGATTGACATGGATGAGAATGGATATATTCTTACCGATAAAGTTTCAACCCGCACCAATGTTGCCGGGGTTTTCGCTTGTGGCGATGCACAGGACCATATTTACAGGCAGGCCATTACGGCAGCTGGCACCGGTTGTATGGCTGCCTTGGATGCAGAAAGGTATTTGGCTTCAATTGAACATTAATCGCAGTTTTGATTCGTATTTTTCGAAACATATTATTGCTGATTCTTGCCCTGGTAATTAGCCTGGGGGAGGCAGATGCGCAACGCCGGAAACGCAAGCGAAGCAAATCATCCAAAAGGAGGGATGCTGTTTACATCAAGCCTACAAAAATCAAAAATAAACGCGGTAGAAGCAGGCGGTTTAGAGGTTCCGGTGGGAGAGATGTGGTGGAGCAGTCGGGATTCTTGTCTGAAAGATATGTGGATAAAACACCGATTTTAGATCCTGAACAAAAACAAACACTTCACCGTCCGAAAACCATGCTTTCGGAAGATACTTTCTCCTTTTTTGATGGAGAACAAAGTCTTGTGGAAGTTGCGGAAGAATTTGAGGTTGATTCCTCCTGGGTAAAAGCCACGGAATATTATTCCATCTGGGATGCCTATTCGCTGAATCCGTATCGATCTGATATTTCCAAGTTTCAAGACACGCTGGATATTGTTCTTTACGACACGGTTAAAGGTCAATATTGGTCGGAGCCGGTACCTAAGTCTTTCATTACCTCTGAGTTTGGCCGCAGGGGATACCGTTGGCATTATGGCGTTGACCTTGAATTGGATACCGGTGATTCGATCAAAGCCGTTTGGGATGGTGTGGTCCGATTGACAAACTGGGACGGCGGCGGTTATGGCAATTATGTTCTTGTTCGACATTACAACGGACTCGAAACCCTTTACGGCCACTTATCAGACATCCAATGTACAGTTGGTCAGATTGTTCAAGCGGGTGATTTGATGGCAAAGGGTGGAAGCACAGGAAGAAGTTCTGGCCCACATTTGCATTTTGAGGTCCGTTATCAGGGAATTCCCCTGAACCCAATGGAGATTTTCGATTTCAATGGTAAAACCATCCGAAGTCATAATTATCGCCTAACCCCAGAAACTTTTGCTTATCTGGATCGAAGAGGAGGAAGTCGTTCAGGTGGAAGCTCTGGCGGCTATCGCACCCGGAAAGTATATTACCACAGGATTAGAAAAGGAGATACACTGGGTTCAATTTCAAGGAAATACGGAGTTTCAACATCAACGCTCCGTAAGATGAACGGGATGGGAAGAAGCTCCTCACTTTCTTCAGGCAGAAGACTTAGAATTCGCTGATTATTTCACGAGAATATTCAAATTGCATTATGAAAAAGGAAAAGCTCAGGATTGGAATGCCACAATTGGCCTGTACTGGAAATCCAGCAGAAAATCTTGAAAAAACAATTTCAGCGGTTCGCAAACTGGCTGCAGAAGGAGCGCAGGTTGTGGTGCTTCAGGAGCTTTTTCGTTCGCTTTACTTTTGTGATGTTGAGGATTATGCCAATTTCAATCTGGCAGAATCTGTGCCGGGTCCCTCAACAGATTTGTTGGGAAAACTTGCAGCAGAACTCGGTGTGGTAATTGTAGCATCGCTTTTTGAGAAACGGGCGGAAGGTTTGTACCACAATACCACGGCTGTTCTTGATGCCGATGGCACATATTTAGGCAAGTACCGGAAAATGCACATTCCGGATGATCCGGGTTATTACGAGAAATTTTATTTTACACCGGGAGACCTTGGTTACAAGGTGTTTAATACCCGCTTTGGAAAAATTGGGGTGCTCATTTGCTGGGATCAATGGTATCCCGAAGCCGCCAGAATTACGGCCTTGATGGGCGCAGATTTTCTGGTTTATCCAACAGCCATCGGCTGGGCAGCCCATCAGCCAGATGAAGTAAATGCCGACCAATACCATGCCTGGCAGTCTGTAATGAAAGGTCATTCTGTGGCCAATGGCATTCCGGTGGTGGCGGTAAACCGAACTGGCATTGAAGGCGAAATGCATTTCTGGGGCGGTTCTTTTATTACAAATGCTTTTGGAAAGGTGCTTTTTCAAGCGCCACACACAGAAGAAAGCCTGAGCATTCAGGAAGTGGATCTGGGCTTGAGCGACTATTACCGAACCCACTGGCCTTTCTTACGCGATCGTCGAATTGATGCCTATGAGCCCATACTTAAGCGTTTTCTTGCAGATTAATATCGGATTTATCTCGATTTCGGGATATACGTTCTTGATTCTACTTCTTGTGTATGCAAGTAGTATGATTGACCTTTATTTCTACCACCGTTACTTTCTTAAATTCCCTAAGGTTCTTCCGAAAAGTCCTGAAACATCAGAACAAAAGGAGCCTGTTTCGGTAATCGTTTGCTTACGCAACGAAGTTGAAAATCTTAGTCTCTTAATTCCTGCGCTGCTGGAGCAGGATTATCCCGAGTTTGAAGTCATCCTTGTAGCCGACCGCTCAGATGCTTCTACCCTGAGTTTCCTTCAGCAGCAGAAGGACAGATTCTGGAAAATCAAAGTGTTGGAGATTAAGGAAACTCCGGATGGTCTAAGTCCCAAAAAATATGCCCTGGGTTTGGGCATTCAGGAAGCGAAGCATTCAATCCTTTTATTCACGGATGCAGATTGTCTTCCGGCCGGAAAAAAATGGATTTCGACAATGGCAAGCTTTTATGCATCACCCAAAATTGAAATTGTTCTGGGTTATGGTGCCTACAGACAAAAATCTGATTACTTGAATCTTTTGATTCGATTCGATACCCTTTT
>Ga0114972_10003304_pt1 | contig 12102 bp, 8 predicted proteins | sample M_140807_EF_Meta_FD_87354 | JGI IMG/M metagenome (GOLD analysis project Ga0114972, IMG submission 87354) | Freshwater microbial communities from Lake Montjoie, Canada to study carbon cycling - M_140807_EF_MetaG | ecosystem: Environmental > Aquatic > Freshwater > Lake | place: Lake Montjoie... | reverse complement strand
TAAATGCATCCCAAGGTCAATAAAAAATTAAGGCACTCGCTAAACAATATAACGTGCGTGAAAACACAAAGATGTGTATTTGTACAGTTCAGGGTACGGTGATAATTACCGGTGCTTTTAAAAACATTGACAACTAGAGCAAAATGCCCACCCCAAATGCAGGCGAATTAAGAGTGGCTCGGGCATCCTCCGCCATGAAAGAAAGTTCTAAAAAAGAAAAGGCGACTCCAACTTCACGTACTCCTGGCTCACGCACCCCTGTGTTGGCTCCTCCCAGCAAGGGTCGTTCTTCCTCCAAGAAACGTTCAGCCTCCAAGTCGGCTGGTGAAAGTCGTGTGGAGGCAGCCTTGCGGTCCCTATCACAGGTTGATGATGGTCACGAGACAGAAGCTGAAGATGAATTTGAGGGAGGAGGGAGTTTGCAAGCCTCATTGAAAGAAGAAGTGGTGGCGACTGTCGTGGAATCTCCCTCTCGGTTGGCCTTCCTTTCCCAGATCACGGACGCAGTGGCTACAATGTTTTCCCCAAAGAAGAACGCCCCTGCCCCACTTCCCCAGGTACCCCAGGTTGCGCACACCAAGCAGGGGCGTCCAGAGAAGCGGAAGCTTCCAAGTGGCCTTCCCACGCCAGTCAGACCCCAAGCCCACACCGGGAGCGAGGCGTCGTTGAAGGGCTATGGTGAGCACAAGCTCAGCAAGCGCCGCTCCCCTCCCTCTCGAAGCTCTAAGATGTGGGTCATAGTGTTTCGCTCCTTGCGCTGGTGTCTAGCGGGGCTGCTTCTCACAATGCTCACACTATGGGGCCTCTACCTGGCTCGGGCTCATCTGGGATGGCTGCCCAACCACAGTCTTGTGGGCGCCGCTGTCTGCCCGGCAGCAGGGTTGGGGGTAGGGTTCTCTAACCCCAACTCGGCCCAGCTCAACACAGCTGTTGCCACCATTGACCCAGATTTTAACTGCAAATGGACAGTGTACAGTGGAGGTGTTGGTGGGGGGAGGTTTATCGACGTCTTCCGCACGTTCGTGTTTGCCCCAGTGATTGCTTTAGAGTTCTTGGCCAGCAAGGTGGCTCTTATTGGGCCAGACCTTGTGGCTCGGGGTAGCGGTCTTCTGGAGTGGAGCTTCTTTATCGGGATGCTCCTCAGAATTATCTTCGAGTGATTCGGGGGGGGGGAGACAAGAGGGGGTGACAAAAGCAATTCTCGTTACATCTATATATAATAATAATTTTGATCACCTTTTGGAAATCTTGAATGCGATGTGACCATCTAAGGTTGTAAACATGTCTGCGAGCTTTACCAGGTGAAGGCGGTAGTGAAAGGAAGAAGCAACCCCCTTCCCCCTTAAACTCTCTAACTCAAGGTCTAGTCGAGAGGGGGTGGTAAAGGGGAGTGAAGGCTCACGAATGTAGGCCAAACAGCCCTCCCTAGCCACGCAAGTCGCCCCCGGTAAAAGAGCAGTACCCCCACCCACCATGGCTAGGGGTGTCCCCTCTTGCACCTCTGCCTCACCCCCCTCCATTTGCAAAGCCTCCGTGGGAGTGCAGGGGGGGATGATACTCACTTGGAAGGGCACCAGAAACGCATACAGTATTGCAGCAAACTGAAGCCTGGCAAAGTGCATACCGGCGCAGCGACGCAATCCATCCAAAAACGGTGAGAAGGCGGCGGTTTCAGTGGCGGGAATGAATTCTCCTCCCGGGTGTGAAGGGGACCCGGGGCTCCAAAACTTACTGCTACTGCATTCTGTTGCCGCTGCTGCTGCTGTATCGCCCTTCCCCGAACTACGCTCCCAAGCAAGTCGGGCATCCCAGTAGGAGGACTTTTTGTTCCACCTTTCAGGCTCCCAACAGTGAGCATCAGGGCCCCACAATTCAGTGTCATGATGAAGTGCATGCAAGAGGATGAGGACATCTTTTCCAGACTCCATACCTACCTCCATCCCCTCCATTACATGACGCAGTGTACCCATGCTTACCACGTGCCGCCTCAATGTCTCCCTCCACACGTTGGACAGCGTGGGAAGCTTTTCCATGTCTTCTAGCCTGGGAGGACACAGTTCACCATCCTTCCCGTTCTTCATACCACACACGGATACCAACTCGTCAACAAGTCTCTCACGGATGCTGGGATGAGCTTCTGAAAGCTCGCACAAGGCCGCAGTGGCTATTAAAGCAATGGCCTTGTGGGCGCCGTGCAAGTGGTTGATCTCAGAGGTCACCTGGTCTATGCTCCAGTTATCTTTGAGCATGCGAGAGAGGGGAGTGTCCAAAGGTGTACCAGGAATGGACGAGCGAGAAGAGATCACGGGGGATGGGGCTACAGCACCCGTACCCACAGGGGGAGGGTGAAGAGAAATTAGTTTTCCCACGCAATCCCGAAGCTGCAGCCCAAACGCTTTCAATCTTAGGTAGCCTTTGAGCCAAGAAAACAACCCTTCTTTTTGTAAGGAAGGGAGAATCTCAAAACACTGCCTGCTGTAGCCGTCCAAGCAGCGGGCCGAGCGGAGAATCAAACTAGAGTGTGGACCCTCTTCATCGGGATTGAGCCCCGCTGACCACGCCAGGAATGTCCTGAGAGCAGCAGATCGCACGAGCTGCAATAAGTCTAACGAAATATGAGGATCCTCTTCTCCTCCCAGCTCACCCTGGGGGTGATCGCACTCAAGGGCTTCAAGGCTAGGAGGGTAGGTGCTTGTCTGGTGCACATCCCGCGCATCGACCCTTCCCTCTTGCGACCAAATCCTAGCCACGGTGGCAGCACCCTGACAAGCAACGTGCATGTAACCCTTAACGACCCCCGACTGAAACAAAGATGTAAAGAGTTTGTGCCGTCGTTCCCATTCCTTGTTGCCCACAAACAGCATTCCATCAGAATACGGTAGCCACCATGCGATAAGCCTGTATACCAGCGATCTCCCCACACTGTTCACCCTGCTACTCAAAAGTTGTGATATAAATTTCGGGTCCGCAGTGCTTATCACGTTGTCTAACAAAAGCGTGCGGTTAGGTGAAAACTTTCTCAGAAAGACAAGGTGTGCGTCTTCACGAACGTCACGAAACAGTGCCTTCACTTCTCCATTTTTCGGACCTGGAAACTGATGCGAAACGGAAAAAAACCTCCTCCATAGAAAATAGAGCGAAAATAATATCAGCGTAAAAAGGATGGTAGCTAATTGCATGATTAGTGTGTCTAAAACCGATGAAATGCAGGCTTATAAGCTCTCTCTCATCATAGATACATCACCGGGTTTTGCCTCAACTTCTTTCGGGGCTAAAGTTGAATGTCGAATTCTTGGTGGGTGAATTGGAGCATATTAGTTTTGTTGATTATCGAGCTCGCTATAATATTCCCAATAAAATGGCAGAGAGACTGTGACCTCTCAAAAATCCCAGCTCCCTCAAACATTCATTTGGAACCCATCCGACTGTATACGCGCCCGAAAGCATCCCCCCTTGATAGCAGATTGGACTTTGTTTGGGTTTCCAACGATTATGTCCGCCTGAAGCGATCAACTGCCAGTGTGTGCCACTTTTTCACCTCTCCGACGACCTTCCATATTGTTGCTCCGGCCCATTTCAACTCAAGTGAGATTTGCCCTGGTACGCTGCCAACACACACTCAGGTTCAGGTTTGGCTGGAGTCAGAATTGGTGCAGCAGTTCGTAGAAGATGGCCACCACTCTGGGACAACTCGTCAGATGATACTGAAGTTAGCGGTGGCCGAAAAGGTGGAAGAAGACGCCTCTTGGTATGTAGTGATGGATAGTGATGTGTATGCCCGCCGTGTTTTCTCCGTGGAGGACCTTTTAGTTCCCAGTTCCCTTGGGGGTGCCTTGCGTGCAAAAACAGATATGGATCACATTTATCACGCTCAACCAGTCAATTGGTACTTGGAGGCTGAAAACCTACTACAAACGGACATCGTCAAGAACACTAATCGATACTGTAGTAGTAAGGGATCCTGGGGTTGGGGGCGACACCACTATATCATAAATGATCTTCTTCCATTTTCGCTCTTGAATGGCAAAGCAGGTGTTTATGGTGCTTGTCACAGTGGTAGAGCGTCAACCACGCACGTAACCCCCATGATTCTCAACGTGGATTTGATAAAAAATGTTCTCATTCCACGACTTCAGAGCATTGGAGAGAAAAACGTACCTCATTTATGGTACGACGCTCCTCTTGCATACAATGAGATGAGACAGAGCCAGTGCGCTAGAGGCCTTAAGTCTCCCTTGACTGGGCGTTTTTACTCTTGGACCGAATACAGTTTGTACTTCGTGGTAGGAGTGGCCTCCGGGGCCCTGGACCAGTACCACGTGTTTAATGCGGGAAACCTCCTTTCTTTCAAACATAGTGTTATGGACCCTCTAGGCTATGATTTGTGGATGCCGGAGGAGGTACTTAGCGATGATGAGGATAAAGCACCCCTCTTCCTCGTGCACTCGTGGATTCCCCGGAACTCAGATCCTATCTTGGAAAAGTTGTTTTTTAAGTTGAAGAAAAGTATTTAGTTGATTGTCACATCTCCCTATAAGTCATATATATATATACATAACACCAAATTAAGGCGTTACAGTGGCCAGGGGTAGGGGAAAGCCTTGTCTCGCTCCTTCGCACACACGAGAAACAAGGGCTTGTGAGAAATGTAACCTTTGATGAATCGTTTTTGAATAAGAACGGCCAGTATACACTCCAACTCTTCCTCATCGAGGGGCATAGAAGGGTGAGCCAAGGATGGTGATTGCATAACCTGGGAAAAAAGTGGAAGGGGTAGCTGATGCTTCCCATAAATACGAGACCTGAAGTAGGCGGGTGGGAAGGGAGTGGTGCGCGCATATGAGGTGTGAGAGTGGTGACAGGTTTGAGGGTGCGCAATGACAACCGTGAGATATAAAAAAGTTTTGAACCCGATGAAGAGACAGGAGAAGGGGGTGTGCCATACTCACAGCCGTTTTATGAGTGTGCGAACAACTATAAGTTGTAGCTTGTCTAAAGTGAGGTACACACCAGATCGTACAAAGGCACTCATATTAGCCTCCATGGCCCCCCTATATGCTCGCACGTCGCCAAATTGAACACCCCTAACGATACCCCCGTACAGCTGCGAGAAACCGTACTCATCCAGCAGCGCTGGGGAGGGAAGGTCCCCCAGAAGAAGCCTCACAGGGATGAGCATCTCTAGTATTCTGCGCCTGTTGCGCTGGTACTCCACCCCGCTATGGCAGTTCTCAAATGCAAATGAAAGGGCGTCATTGGCTTCACCATACATATCCTGAAACATCGCGCGGCGACCAAGGTAGTACTTAAAGGTAACCACCACTGAGAGGGGGAAGTCACCAAGACTTTCGTGTATCCTCTTCCGGTTGATTGGCTCTAATATGTACTCGCACTGCCGGGGGGTGTTCAGACTAAAGTAAAGTTTAAAGCACACATTAGCTAAAGCAAGACAGCCCATGAGTTTACAATCCGTGATTCCACGCTCCGTTGGAATATCCTTCACGCACACTCCAAACAAGTCTCGCATGGTGCCCACCAACTTTTCCATTTGCTTGTCGCGGTCCAAGTTTGTCCAAGCCACTGATCTACACAGGGTTTCACATTCAGTTGTTAACTTTAGCATGGGGGCAATTATCCAGCTCCCACTTACGCTGTCCAGGCAATCCTTGAGATACCGTAGCGAAGCGTGGGAAAGGGTGTAAGCTGCCGCCTCACCAAACCCCGGTGCAACACAAACTGCAGATGCACAAACACAATTCGCTGCAACATATTCCCAGCCATCTTTTAAGTCGCTGGTTCGTTTTAAACGCTCGGCTAAACTGTTCGCACTCGTCTCGCTTTCGCTCACGCTTCGCACACTCAATCCCACACTCTGCAATATAGAATCACCACGAGCGCGGGCAGCGGGACCACAAATGCTCAACAAATTTGACACAGTATTCGAGTCTCGAGAGGCTAGGGCGCGTACCAGCTGGATGCCATACGCGCGAGGATCCATAAAGGAAATCTCGTTTCACAACCAGAATTGGAAAGAAATTTTTTTTTTTTCTCTCTCTCTCCCAGCTCTCTCCGCTAAAAGTTGAATAGAATCAAAACAGATGCCCAAATATTTCACAAATACCAAAGGGGTTGAGAAGAGTAAGTGATTTACTTAAGATACTTCGATAATGCAACATGGAGAGCTCTGAAATCGTAATTGTGATTAACACCAACCTTTCCACATAACGCTTCGCCCACACTACCATTTCCAGATTTTCTTCGCGTCGTCCCTCGTGGGGAGCTCACAAATGACGGGAAAGGGGGGCCCCTCTGTGTTTTTAACAGAATCCATGTTCAGGGCTCTGATTTTGTGCTCAAGTTCGTTGCCAACATCCCTGCGATTGCAATTCTTTACTTACTTTCTTCTTCTCCGCACGTTTACGCGCGACGTTCCACTCACAGAATAATCACCCACTCACACAGGTCTCACGACTTGAAGTACCTGGGCCTCACCTCTGGTGTGCTGGGTACCGTAAGCTCCCGTGATAGCGCCGTCATTATGAGAGAGTATCACTTGGGTAAAGAGAACGGTGGTTTTCACCTCGAGGTGCCAGGGTCAGGCTTTCTGCATTGCGGGGATAGAAAGGTTTTTGTAGGTCCCCTGGAGGGTGCCTCGACGTTTTTCAGCCCTGCGGGTGACGCAAAGAAGTCAAAATCAAACCTGGCTGGGGGTTCATCCTCTGTGATTTCGCAAAAAGTTGACCGACGTGAGACAGCAACTCCTCCTCCTCTCTCTTTCCCGCTCCTACAGGCCGCGAGCGTCTGTCTTCACTATGGAAGTAACGGACACAGCTTGAACGTCATGGGGGACAAAAGCAGGGTATCAGGACACGGTCGAGGGGGGCCCTTCGCTACATTTCGTCTGCATCCCACCTCCCTTTCAACTCCTTCCCCCTCCTACTTCCTCCAGAGCTACAATGGGCTGTACCTGAGCCTGGCGGGGGGTGAGGTAACGACGAGCGAGGGGATGGACACCCCCTTGATCTCACACATGACCCATGGTGGTGGCACCCTCCTAGAGGTCTCGAACACTGGTTTGTTCCTCTCCGTGGGGGCCGCCCCAAACCTCGCTGTTTCCCTCTCAAACAAGGAGGCAGCCACGTCTTTCCTCATTAAGCAGTCAAAGCTGGAGTGGAGTGAGGCTGCGGAGCGAGCTGCGAAAGTACTTTCTACCAAAGCAATGGCGGCAACATTGCCCCTCATCCCCAAACCCGCTGCATTTTTTCCTCCCGCGGATTTTTTCAGTAGCTTTGTCCGAGATGGCTACGTCTTGATCCCTGGAGGCATAGGCCAACTGGCGGTGGAGGCAGCTTTACGAGTTATAAATGCGTCTCTTGCAGAAGATCTGGTTTCTGCTTCTGCAAATGGGACACCCCGCAAACCCACACACTCTGACCACATCGCCATCACGGGTCTTTACTCCAACACAAGTATCGTGGGAGCGGTGGGGGCCTTATTGGGTGCTGAGAGCACGCCCTCCTCCATGAAGCAAGCGCAGGTAGCAACACGCTTCCCAAAACCTCTCAGTATTGCGCAGAGCCTCTCAGTTTTTGCATCCCCCGCCACCCCTTCGCCCACCCTAAGCCTTTCCTCTTACCTCAAGGAGGACCAGAAAGGCGGGAGGTGGCACATTGACGGCATGGACAAGAATCGCCCCTATCCCTTTTCCCTGCTGGTAGCCTGCTTTTTGAGCACCACCCTGGAGGATGGGAGTGGGCAGTTCACGGTTTTTCCTGGATCCCATGTTTATCTGTCCCAACTCCTTAAATCTAAGGGAGAGGGGGTGTTGTACGGAGAGGGGGTTGAAAAGCCCCAACTTCCTGACCAATACTGCCCCCTGGAGCTCAAAGTTCGCGCGGGTGACGTGTGCCTGGCACACCCCCTCCTGGCCCACCGTGTTGGCATCAACTATTCCCCATTTCCACGCTACGCCGCTTTCTTCCGGGTGTCCGCAAAGGGCCACGAGACTGCCCGGGAAAATCTAGCCATGGAGGGCGACTTGTTCGCAGAGTACAAGGGTATACCTCAGAGCACGATTCCCTGCTAGAGTATACGATTCCCTGCTCTTAAAAAAAAAGATAAAAACGATATATATATATATATAAAACGATATATATATCTGTATCAATTGCTCGTTACAGGAATAAAAAAACTGTTTTACCTGCGGCATGAGAGGGAAGGTACACCCGCCCCCCCCACAAGGAAGATCATAGACACAAAGCTGAGAACTCGCAGAATGACACCCATCAAAATCATCATGGTGATGTCATACATAGGACGGTCCAGGGTGTACCCAAAGACCCCCGCAGGAATATCTTCAGCAAGGAAAATCTCTCTGTAGGGCAAGCTCTCAAAGTGCAGGAAAAGTTCGCTAGCCCAGCGTGAGTAGGATAGCTCTTGCACAACAAAAATACCCCATTCCCTCCCTTGGATGAGATTGGGCCCATAACCAGACATAGTAGCAAATATCAGGGATGCCAGTGTCCCAAGAAGTGCTCCATTGGCTCTGTCCACCAAGGATGACATGAGCGCGGAGAGTCCATACACCCCAAAGTATAGGCCCCACACCATGATGAAAATGGAAGTGAAGTCGCTGGCGGGGCGCGCCAACATGATGAAAAACCCGGAAAAATGGAGGGACGCAAGGGTGAGTCGAGGAATATCCCCCACTACCTTTCCTAAAAAATACGCCAGGGAGGAGTGGTGCCCGGCTATCTCCCTCAAGTACAGGTCACGCTCCTCTCCAAAGGTGCGCACAGCGGCGGGGCTGGCGGCCAGTCCGGCAGCCATGGCGATGTAAAACCCAAGAGCGGGTAGAATGGACACATTTGGAGCAGGAGAGACGGGGGTCATAGGGGGTTTAAGAATGCCGCTGTACAACTCTTTCACGCCTGTGCTGGCGAGACCCATGAGTGATCCTGCAAAAGTGGACACCCCCAATTCAAGGAGAAGCCAAGTTGCCCTCCGTGACTGTTGCAACAGGGAACGTAGAAGGCACAGCAGGAATTGGCGAAACAGGGGGGCCCCCCTGTTTTGCAGCGCATGCTGGACACTGCTCATCATTGGACCCTCACTCAGCACTCCATCGGAATTTGAGGCACCACCATCATAATTTACAGAAAAAGTAGGTTTGGACGGGCCCCCGGGTGACGACAGTGCTGTAGAAAGCGAGCCCTGAGACGCCCTGTACTGAGGGCTGCAATACCACTTGTCAGCTAGGTAGGCCGGGACGTCCTTTCCTTTGAGTTTCACAAAATGCGGTGCGGTGACGCTTGGTGAAGGCGATGGATGAGGGGATGAAATGTAAAATGAATGGAGGGGGGGGGGATTGACAACAAGACTGTCGCTGGTAGCGGCAACGACATCAAGATCAAGGACGGGCGAGGAGGCGGAATTAAAGCGGGAACTTCTCCGAGGAGATGAGTCTTCAATTGGGGAACTATGAGAGTAGGAAAGGGACAAGGGAGAGAGCGAGTTAAGAGCCTTGCGCGATTGCTGCTCAGCGGCATCTTCTGCTTTGCTCTCCTCAATAGCTCCCTTCCGAGCGCTCACAACACTCTCCTCTGGAACTTCCAACTCACGCTCCCCGGCGATGAAGTCCAAAATATCATCTGCTGGGTTCCCACTGGAAGAGGAGGCGGAAAATGAGAGTCCAAGGTCCTCGAAATACCCCAGCGCGTCCTTTCCCGGGCCTGCGTACACAGTTTTCCCCCCTGGGGCCAGAAGCAAGAGATCATCAAAGGACCGGAAAATTTCATTTCGGGGCTGGTGGATCACTGCTACAACGGTGACGCCGAGCGTGGCTATGTTTTTTAGTGTATTGCACACCTGCAGAGCTGCAGTGGAGTCCAGACCACTGGTGGGCTCGTCGAGAAATATTGCAGAGGGTGCCGTGGCTAACTCCATGCCTATGTTCACCCTCTTACGCTGCCCACCAGAGATGCGCTCCGTAAGAGTGTCCGCGCAGCTTGCCAGCCCCAGGACCTCTATAACGGCATCTACCAAACGGTACACACGCTTGGGACCCCAGTCAGCCCGAGGTAGTCGAACCCGGGCAGAGTGCAAAATGTTCTCCCGCACCGTCAGCTCTCGTAGCATGACATCCTCCTGGGGCACAAAGCCAATCACGCGCCCGTAAGTGACCAGCTCCCCCGAAGACCCGTTTATTGTGAGACTCCCACCCGTGCGCCTAACCTTTGCAAGAAGCACACTCAAGAAGGTGGTCTTTCCTGCCCCACTGGGTCCCATGATAGCCGTCACTCTCCCGGGGCGGATGCTGCCGGACACGGAGGAAAGGATTGTTTTGTTTATGGGTGGGGGGATGTGCAGGGAAAGCCGGACAAAGGACAGCGAAAGAGAAAGGCCCTTGTTGCACATTATAAAAGACTTGGTTAGAATGGAGGCCGCGGCCTGTGCGGCAGCTGCATCCTCATCCGCCATCCCATTGCTTTCCACCCCACCACTCGTACCACCAACGTCCAGCTTGGAACTTAGTGGATCTGTTTTATCCTGCCGCTGTGCCGTTTCTGAGGTTTCGTAACCAAACCTCGGTCCGTCTACGTCATTGGCGGCCCGCAGGCTTGGGTTACTTGTGACGCTCGCACTCCCGTGCGCAGAGTTAACCTCAATCTCAAAGGCCTCCTTCGATTTTGGCAATAAATCTCTTAGCGGATTCATAGAGGACACAAAACCATTGTCTAAGTCAACTTTATGGTCACCAACGCCCTTGAAAAGTTGTGCAGAGGCTAAGAGACCCTCTCTCCTTCGTTTCAGCTTTTTCTTGAGAAGGTTGGGCCCCCACAGGTTTTTATTCAAGAGAAACAAAACAACTAGAACGAGGTCAAACAAACCCGCCAACAGCACCCCACCATAGTAAGTAGCGATGTTTGTGCCTTGGGGGCACAGGGACATGGCCGGACAGCGCCGAGGAAGGGTGGATCCCCGAACACAGTAGTGACCCAGTGGACAAACTATCACAGCCGAACCATTTGGACAATAGCTCCCAGGAGGGCAAATCTCTGGCTCAAACAACCCCTGAGCTTCACACCACAGGGAGGTTAGCCGCGTCAGCTGGCACTCTATGGTGGGTGTGCAAATCTGCGGCCATGTAGTGGAGTCAGAGGCATCCATTCCCAGGCACGTAAACCCGCGTGGGCAAACGGGAAAGTCCGTCACAGCATAGGGTAGGCTTCCCGACGCGCAGGTGACAGTCAAGTTTTTAAATCTTGGGTCCTCTGAAAGTACTTTCCTCTCGGAAATTTACTTGGATTTAGGACCCAACCCGCAGCAATCGGTTAAGTTAGGGGGGGGGGGGTCTGAAGGATTGAGCCCATAGGGGAGACACTGGGAGGGTAGCGAGGTGGGTGGGACTTGTGGAACGCAGGACGCATATGCTGGGATGGGAGGAAGCGAGGTCGCCTCTTGCAGTCGACGGACAGGAAGGGGGGAGGAACTCGCACTCGCCTCACGCACCCGCCGAACTGGAGGAAAAGGGATAGGGATAGAAGGTAAAGGGCCGAAGCAGGGTAAAGGGCCGAAGGAGGGGTTCGGGGGAATGGGGAAAGATGGAAGGACGGTGAGTGTAAATTCCGGTCTTATGGTAAATGTAATTTCAGGTTGAAAAGAGAAATCCGGTCGTACAGTAGGGGAAACCTCTGCGGTGAATCTTATCGTCGGAGTAAAAGAAAATGAAATTGTGGCGGTGGTGTTGGGACGGCAAGCTGCATCGCAGTAGTCATATGGCACTAAACTACCCAAAATTGGAGTACAAAATAAAAAATAAATGAAACGTGTCATTCACAACATCCTTTAATTCGTAATTAATTCGTGGCTTTTGATTTCGCATTCGCTACTCGCCCGCAAAAAAAAGAAAAAAGAAAAAAGACCAATGGTGAATAGGAAAAACGGTGATACATGGGCCTCCGCGGACGCCATGGAGAGAGGTAAATTCAGGCACTACGACAACAACTTCGTGGTCCCAGTCGGAGGATTGCTCCCAGTCATTATGGAGACTGGGGGACGGCTTTCTAAAAACACTCGCCGTTCCCTCAGCGCTTACATTCG
>Ga0114972_10003302_pt1 | contig 12105 bp, 15 predicted proteins | sample M_140807_EF_Meta_FD_87354 | JGI IMG/M metagenome (GOLD analysis project Ga0114972, IMG submission 87354) | Freshwater microbial communities from Lake Montjoie, Canada to study carbon cycling - M_140807_EF_MetaG | ecosystem: Environmental > Aquatic > Freshwater > Lake | place: Lake Montjoie... | reverse complement strand
GTGCTGCCGATGAACAGGTCTTCGACCTCTTGGGTGAAAAGATCGAGCGTGCCGTTATTTGCCACGGCGATGAAATTGGTATTCGAGAAGCTGGCTTTAAGCGCCAGCTTTGCGTAGGTGCCGGGTGGCGTGAAGACCGGCGCTCCGCGCTCGAGGTAGACGATCTCGATTGGCATCTTGTCTCGGCGCTTGAGAAACAAAGTCGGCAGCGCCACGGTGCTAGTTGCGCTGCGGACGAACCGCCGGGTGTTGAGATCAACGAAGAGTTTCATGCCGCTCTGTCAGCGGTAGCGTTGTCAAATTTTTCACGCGGCAACCCACGAGATCACGCCGTCCACGCATTGGAGCGAGAATGTGCCAGAGTCGGGAGGTGTTGGGACTCTCAAATCAAGATCGGTTTTGCGCACGGCGTCGTTGGCTTCCTCCGGGCGGCCAAGGTTTTTGAGCGTGCGCTCGCCTACTGAGATGTTTGCGTCATACCAGTTCAAAACTACAGTGCCGTTAGAAAGGAGAGCCTGCTCTTCAAAACTCAACAACGAATTACCCCATCCACTTTTGATTCCGTAGGACGTAACAGCGACATACTCTACAGCATCGTAAGCAGTGCCTTGCACCACACGAAGCTCACCATCTTGGTTGCTAATTTTAACTTTGCCAGCAACCTCAAGCCGCTCCGTGGGAGTCTCAGTGCCGATACCGACATTGCCATTCTGGCCCACATAGAGATCGGGCGCCTGGCCTGCGGCAATAGTGCCGACTTCGAGCGAGGCCGCGCTGATATACGCGCCTTGCTGGAGTGAGGTATCAGCCTTAGCGCCCTGGGCAGAGGTCGCCGCGCCGATTGCCGCGCGGAATTTGTCGGGGAATGTAACAGACCACGGATTCTCTACAGGATTTAAACTGCCATCGCATGCAAGTGCTACAACACCCGCGTCTTCATTGTCGCGCAATTCCATCGCTGCGGGAGCGATGTTTTCATCCTGCGGGTTTCCATAACTTTTTACAGCCCCAATATCGGCAGGCGTAAGCGCATCTGAGCCGCCAATAGCGTGAGTGGACTTGTGTGCTGTAGGTGTGCGTGAGTTGCTAAGGCGCGTGTCGGTAGTCACCACGGCAGTTCCAGTGATTGCTGTTGGAGCGATGCCGGTTGCAGGTGCGTAGGAGCTGGCGGCTTGTGTAATGGCCTGCTTCGTCCGCAACGGAGTCATCCACTTCGTGTTGTCGGTGCCTGCTTGAGCTTCTGTCTGCGTTGCCTTGCCGTCTGGTATTGCCGCAGGGGTTGCTTCGTCTCCACGGATGACATCGTTATTTAGCGTGACAGGGAGCGTGATGCTGCTGTTGACCGTGTCTCCATCGCGCGCTTCGATCTCCAACATGGCGGCAATGGATTTTGGTTCTAAATCGAACGCCTGGGCAATGGGCACCGTGTTCAAATTGACCGAGGCTGTGAAAAGCGCGGCTTCACCGCTTCCGGTCTTAACGAAAGAGCCTACCGAGAAAAAACCTGCTCCGTATTGATCGACGGGCTTGAGGCCGTATTGCACAGTCGTTCCCGAAGAGACGGGAACAACGATGCCACCTCGCACAAATTGCAGCTCAAGCGAGTCGTTGTCGCGGCGTTTGAATTCAAGAGTCCGAATCGGGCGGTTCGGAGTGGAAAGGATGAGCCGGGAGTCAAGGTCGAGATAAATGCGCATAGCGGTCTGCTTCCGCCGCTATGTCAAATCTCATTTCAGATGTAGTTTTTTGCCGAGTCGCAGCAGCCGGAGACGCGGGCGGCTGTGGCGGGGTGGGAGCGTTCGGAGCGTTCAGCGAGTTGGGCAGCAAACTCGGGTGTGTTCTCGCCGCGTGCCATGCACTGCGCGCATGTGCCGTGGCTAGGCCGTCCTCCGTAGAGGCCGAGGCCGCATGCGTTGTATTCGCGGGTTGTGGAGGTTGCGTGTGGGCAGGTCATTCAAAAGTAATCGACATTTCACCTTCGTAATTTCCTGCTGGGCTATTTGCGTGTGGCGTTTTTTTTGCAAAAGCTCCGCCGCTTCCGCCTATATCGAATGCAGAATAAAAAAATGGAACTTCGACACCATTTTCATTTTCAAATAATCCACCTCCACACCCTTGAAATTCCCCGGGGCAATAGACAATCCAGACACTTTGAGGGCCGTTAGCGTAGGGATTTTCCGGGTCTAAAAAAGTCCCTTGCCAAGTGCACTGGCTCACACGCGAAACGGTGGCTCCAATAACGGCAGGATAACTGCACGCTGTCACAGTATAGCTATCTGCAAATGTGTCTTCTGTTCCAGTTCCACCTTCGACTTCTGGCGGGAAAATTAAACAAAATGGATTTGTATTTATTGTAAGAAGTTCACCAGAAAAATCAAGTGCCCAGACGTAACGTGTTTCTCCATTCATCCCCTCGTAGGTATGAATTACAACTGAAATAGTTACTGCACCAATTCCTATGCCTGTGTAAAAATTTTGATTGTCTCCAGTCTTTGTAAATAAAGTTTGATCAAGTTCCAATAAAATTTGACTAACTAATATTTCATCTGGCAAATCATCAACCGAATAAAGCCCATCCACCAAAGCCTGCGCCGGATACATGCAACATCCAGCTTGCGCACAGCACCCGCACGACACCTTGCCGTTCTTGAGTATGATCGCTCCGCTGGCCTTGCGCTTAACGGTCGGCATCGGTCAGCACTCCTCCGTGGCGATCCAAGTCAGCACGCCGCCTATTGCGCCGAGGACGTGAGTGCCGGCGGTGGGTGGCGCTGTAAACGGAACCCATCCGCCTTCTTTGGCGACAAGAAGCTGACCATCCGTGGCTCCTTTTCCAAAAGCCTCCCATGCGTTGGCATTCGCATTCCAGCGCAGCAGTTCGTTGTTCACGGTGCCAACTGGAAATTTAAACCTGCGCTGCGGGTGGCCGCCAGCGCCGGTGATGGATTCGATCAGCGACTCATCGACATCAAGCGTGGCAAAGACAAAGTTTTTATCGAGATCCGAGGCTTTGAGCTGATACGGATAGCCGCCGGCGGCAGGGTTGCCAGCAGTCTGCGCCATTTGCTGGAACGATACTGGTGGGGTGCTCATACATTAAAGGTGCCAAGATTCATGTAGGCGCTTAATTCGTAGGCCGCTTCTGTCTCGGTCACGCTGCCATATTTGTTTTGCTTCACCATAGACAGATACTGACTCAGCACTGGTGTGCCAGTGACCAATCCGTTTCCCTGCACTGGGATTTCAAAAGTGGTCGGAGATACAATCGCCAGAGGCCGTGAAAGCGTTGGAATCGTGTCGCCCATTTTTTTCACCCATCCGGACTCAATGACTACGGGCAGGAAGACAATCAAACTCTCAATACTTCCGTCGTAAAAGTTCAAAAAGTAACCGACGCGCATGGAATAAAGCGAGATGTTGAAAGTCTCCTCAGATTTTGTGGCATCGTAAACGCGGTATGCCGTGGCGTTGATTTTTTCAAAGCCGCTCGTGTCTTTGCTGACCGTCGGAGTGGGATAAATAGTGGCGATGCCAGCGCTTGTCTGAATGCTTGTCGGAAGCGTGCTGACTCCGACAGGCCGGATAAATTCGGCAGAGACGCTGAGAAGGCCGGACAGGTGCTTGGTCTCCGTGAGGCTTTGCAAGACAGGCCAGTTTGTTTCGCCTTTGTAAATTGTGAGGCTCATAAATTAAGCAGGCGAGAGGGCCATGATTGGCAGGCGGTCTCGGATTGTTAGGATGATGTCGGTCCAGTCGTTAAGGATCGTGGTGATACTGCTTACATCGGCTTTTGCGTCTCCACCTGCCCCGCCTTGTCCACCCTGCCCGCCGGTGCCGCCAGAGCCTCCGGTGCCGCCTTCACCGCCGGTAAAGCTGTTGGAGATGTCCGCCTGCATGCTGGCTACGGCGGCCTGCACCTGGTTCGAGTCGATCTGCACAGAGATCGGGTCGGAGAGGCTGGCCACCTTGGCCGCTGCTGGTGCGGTGTCGGCATCGAGCTTGAAGGTCTGGGCGCTGCCAAGGGAGGCGACTTGCTTCTCCGCAGCGGTGGTGTTGGCCTCGAGCGGCAGGATGGTTGTCTTTCCAGTGATCGTGTCCTGAATTCCCTGCCAGGTTGAGTTGAAGGCATCCGAGTCGATTGGGTTGACCGCGAGCTTGTCTTTCGACTCTCCGACAAAATCGATGATTTCTTGGAGCTGCTCTTTGCCAGTCAGTGAAAGATCGCGGACGCCTAGTTTTTTGGCGATGTCTGGGATCGAAAGGCCTTTCAGATCGACATCCATGTATTTGCCGAATGCCTCGATCTCGGCGCGCGCGGCCTTGGCATCGAGCTTGGCCTCTTCGACGGCTTTGGACTTTTCGATCTTGCCCATGGCCTCAAGGAAGCTCTTGGAATTTCCAAGCGCGTTTTCTAGTTCGCGGGCGTCGTCTTTGGCTGATGTAAATGCTGGAACCTTGAGGTTATCCGCGTTGATCTTTGCGGCGGCGAGGTTGTTAGCAAAGGCTGCGGCCTGCTCCTCGCCCATGCCGGAGGCAATGGCTTTCTTCCAAGCGTCGAGCCATTCTTTTTTCTTGGTGAGGTCTTCGATCTCTTTCTTGTTTCCTGTGCCTTTGGCTTCGGCGATGGCAAGTTCAAGAGCCAGCGCATCTTGTTTTATCGCCTTCTCTTCCAGTTCCTTTTTTATAACCTGCTGCTTAAGGTCTTCGCTTTTTTTCCATTCTTGGAAATAGGCTTTAGCTTCAGCAACCGCTTCCGATTCACTTTTCGTAATCTCCTTTGTTGATGCTGCTATTTTGGCATTGTTTGCATCAATTTGGTCTTGAGTTGCTTTGATGTCTGTGAATAGCGGTTGAACATCTGCATAATTAGTAGCAAATGATTCTGGTAGAGCCTTACCTGCCGCAATGAATTGTTCCGCAATTCTTCCACCGGCCCCCTTAAATCCATCTTCGATTTTGTTTGCTGCAATGTTGGCATCGTTTGCGGCAGTATTTAGGCTTAATGCAATGCCTTCTGTAATCGCAGACCCTGCAAACCCTTTTGCAAGAGTTCGCATTATAGCTACAGACGCCTTGGTTCCGATAAACTCAAAGGAGTCAATGACCGTTTTACCGAAAGCCCCAGATGGGTCAAAAATGCTTTTAGCAAACTCCGTCGTTGTTTGAAAAGATGCTACAAGCCGTTTGTAAATCTCGTTTGCAGATTCCATTGCCCATACTTTCATGGACAAAAACAGGTTTTCGATGCCTGCTGAATATTCGCCACCAGATATTGCAGAGAGGCTTTTTGAAATATTTTTTACGGCATTATCAACATTCAATGTCTTATCCAATAAGTTTGAAAAAAATGTAACGGTATTAGCAGCGGCCTGCCCGATTTCACTAAAGAGCGGAGCGATCAAAGAAATACGCTCAGACCATTTTTGAATGATCGGTGTAAGCGCATCGATGATTGGCTTTCCGAAGCGCCGATAGAGGTCATCCACGGCATCCTGCATCGTGGACATTACACCGTTAAATGTAAGCCCCTGCTTTTGTGTCATTCCAAAAAACTTGCCGCCTTCTGATGTCGCCTGCGTAAATGCGTCCCTCACCATCTGCGTGGTAATGTCACCCTTTTCCATCTCACTGCGCAACTCTGACATGCTCTTTCCGGTTTTTTGCGCGATTTCGTCAAGAGGATTGAACCCAGCATCAATCATCTGATTGAGTTCCTCGCCTGTCATTTTTCCCTGTGACTCAATTTTTCCAAAAGCAAGTGCAAGCGACTTTAGTTTTTCTTCGTTCCCTTGAGCAACATCGCCAAGCATTGAAACAATCGGGATTACCTCGGAGGACACAACGCCAAACGATATAAGCGTTTTTGATACATCTGCCAAACCGGGTATCGTAAATGGAGTTGATGCCGCAAACTTGCTTAAATCATCTAAAAAATTCTTTGCAAGAGTCGTGTTCCCGATGAGCACATTAAAACTTGTCTCGAGCTGTTGAAAGTCTGCGGCCTTTGTGATGGCCGAACCAAATGCGTTGATTGTGCCATTAACAGCCGCAAAAGCCGCATCTACTGCAAGCATACCTACCTTCACAGCGGCTCCTGCCACGCCAGCGGCTAGGCCAATCTTGCCGAGAGACATTGAGCTTTTCTCGCCGGCATCGTTGCCGCGATTGCCCATTTTTTCGAGGTCTTTGCCAAGCTCGTCGACTTTTGGCGAAGTTCCTTTGGCCTCATCGCCCATGGCTTTAAGCTTCTGCTCGAGTCCTTGCACTTGCCCCATGCGCTTCATGGTCTTTTCCAACTCGCCCATGGAGAGATCGCCGCTCTTGACCTTGGCTTCCATGTTGGAAAGCTCAGCCTGCACCGTCTTGAGTGTGGCTTCCAGACCGGCGTCGGATGCGCCGATTTTTACTTCGAGGGTATCGCTCATTTGAGATTTAGACCGGGATATTTGGCGGCGATGGTTTCGATGTTTTTGAAGACGCCCGCCTTCATGTTTTCTTTGAAAAACTTTTCTCGGCCGTTCATGGCCTTGCGGATCGCGTCAAAGACGCTGGATGAATAGGTGCGGGCGTTACTGAGCGTGATTGAAAAGTCGCTTCCGTTTCGTTCTTCCTGAGCTTGCGCGTTCTCTGGGTAGTCGCCGCGCGGAGTCGTGGCTGCGGCGACATAGCCTGGAACAGAAATATTGAATCCCAGCTTCTCGGCAATTTGCAGCCAGCTTTTCTTGGAAAGTCCACGAGCCTCTTTGCGGCGTTTAATGGAGGCTGAGATTTGCGCTTGCACGGCAGCCCATGCGTCATCGCGGAGACGCCAGCCGCGCGGTGCGTGCGCAGAACCTGCCATGAGGTAGGTTTTGCCTGCAACGGTGCGCGCTACTTTGCCTTTTACGAAGGCTTCGATGCTTTTGACCTGCGCAGCCGCCGTGTTTTTAGACGCTGCTTCAAGAATCTTCTGCGTCTCGCTCTTGACCACTGCCTCGTAAGTCACGCCAGCGGTGCGCGCGATCTCATCGAAGGCGCGCATAAGCCCGAGGTTGGCGACAGACATGGAAAGTGAGCGACTCATAGTTTGGCAAAGGCAGCGTCTATCTCAGCGATGGAGTCAAAAACGGCGGCGGTGTTGTTACGCGTCCAGTATTTCTGCTGCCCGTGCGCCCAGCTGTCGGCGTGCAAAAGCTGGAGGCCCGCCGAAAACGGAAGCTGCTCCATGATCTCTGTGAAGCCCCAACCTGTGATCTTAGCGAGTCGATAGACATACCCGGCGATCCAGTTGGGGCCGTTTAGTTTCCCGACTCGGTGCCTTCGCTGTGGCTCGTCGCGGCCATGTAAAGACTGAAAGCCTGCTCCATATCGGTAGCCATGGCGCGCACGGTGTGCTGGTCTGGCATGTTCTTCTCGATCCAGATATCCACCGCATCGAGGAAGGCCGTGCGGTCATTGACCACGGAGCGGATCTTCGTGAACGGCTCCGAGTGCAGGAACATGAAAGCGGCGGCCTTCCAGATGTTGTCTTTGTCAGGCGCAAAGAATTTGTTGCGCTGTAGCCAGGAGATGGTCAGTGCTGTGATCGGTCGCAGCTCGCGGCCTGCGACGAGCTTTGGCCCGTCGGTAATGCCTTGGATGCGGAGTTCGTCGTCGTCGATTTCGGTTTCTGTGTTTTGGTTTTTTGTTTTCATAAATTTTGTTAGCCGTTAGCTCCCGCGTGTCCGCATTGGCAGTTGCCACGATTTGTTTTTGAGGCTTCCACTCCCTCCGCACCGCGTGTTCCTGCTGCTCCTGACTTGCCCTGCGGGCCGCGATATTTCGTGTTTGTGGAGGGTCTGGTCTTTGCCTCCGATGGCCGTGTTTTCGTAACCACTGGCCGTGGCTTGGCATCTGCACAGGCGCAGGCTTCTTCGTAGGTCATAAAAACTTAGCAAACCGCTTTTTGTCTGCGTCTGTGGCGTTTTCGGAGATCGAAAGGATTTTCCCATTGCGCTCGATCACAACTTGGCGCGGCGTGTTCTTCACGACGCGCAGGAGTTCGCGGTAGTTCGCCGCGTAGGCGTGCATGTAGGCCACCGGGTGCTCGGGATTGGCTTCGGCAAATGCCTCGGCCTCGGTGGTCATGCGGCGGGACACCTCATCGGCGCTCGCGCCGGTCTCCGGGTGCGCGGAGTGGAACCAGAAAACTGTGCTCTCCTCGCCAGAGTTGCGAACCACGCGCGTCACAGGCGCGCTGTCGCTTTCAAATTTAAATCCCAGCGTCGTGAGTGCCGTGGCAACGCGGATGTTCTGCGTGCTAAAAAGGCTCAGTATTTGTTTGCTCATTGTTTGGTGGGGCGGGCCGCCCGAATACTCAGGCGGCCCGCGATGGAGATGGACGGCTTAGGCTGCGGTCATTGTGGTGCCGTAGTGCTCGGCACTGAGAGAGACCGCCTCGAACTGTTCGGCGGCGTATTTTGTGTCCATCTTGGTCACAATGGTTGTTCCGCCGGATGGGAGACCTGCGCCGGAGATCGAGAGCGTGCCGCCCACGGTGGCGCTGAAAGAGCCAGTGCGCATGCCTTCGATCGAGATCGAGGTCTTAGGCTCAGATGCGGCCACGGCCACCACGGAGCCTTGGTCGTCTTTGACTTCGTTGAGGCTGGTTGACTGGCTAAGAGTCATGCCGGTGACGATTAAGCCACTGACATCGGGAGTGCCGAATGTGGCCGAGGAAACTGCTGAAGAGCGATAGATTGATGCTGCCATAGGTGTTGGGATTCACCGATTGGCAGTTGTCAAATTTGCGTCAGCCCGAGGACGATTTCCGAGGAGGTCAGCCAGCGCTCGTTGGCGGTGGATTGAGAGAACGAATTGAGCACGGCACCGGCGAGGTGGAGCGATGGCGGCAGGAAATCCACAAGCGCGGAGGGGTCCAAAATCTCAGCCTTCAGCGCGTCGCTGAGTGCCTGGTGCGTCGGCAGGGATTCTTCAATCACGCACGGCGTGGAGATGACGATCTGCGCGGTGACCTTGTAGAGACCAAGCGCCACCGGCTCGACGGTCTCGCAGGCGCAGAATACAACCGGCGCGTCGCCGGGGATTGTCTCGGCAGATTGGCCGGTGTGGATCGAGGAGTCGGCGAACGGGACGGTGGAGAGGAGCCACTCGCGGAGGGATGTTTCGATGGAGGTGTTCATAGTGAGGAGCCGGGGACGATTGTGGCGACATGCTCAAACGGCGTGCCGGTCTGCTCGCGCACGGTAGCCACGGTGTAGGTCTTGCCATCGATCAAGATCTGCTCGCCACGGCGTGGAGCGGATTGCAGGGACGAGGCCAGAAAGCGCGCGGTAAACTCACCTCCTTGGCGCAGGCCGCCGGTTTCCAAATCAAGACCGATGGCTATGGCTGACAGGCCGACGCGGATAGTCTGCCCGCGAAAGGTGGCGGGCTTGCCAAGGAGCGTATTGCGCGCCGTGGCAGCTAGGTTTTCGAGGTGGTCTTTTTGCGCGGGCGACATGCCTGTGCAGGGGTGTCAAAAGCAGAACGCCCACCGGATTAGGTCCGGCGGGCGTTTGCGGCTGGCGCGGGGAAGGCGCTGTTATTTTTTCTTTTTTGGAGCGTTTTCGACTTCGACTGGCGCAGGTGCGGCGGATGGCTTCTTCGCGTGGCGCTTGAGAGTATCGTTAAGAGATACAACGAGCGTTTCGTCTGCGGTGAATTCGCCGGCGACTTGCTTGGCCTTGAAGTCTGAGAGCTGCTCGCCGAGCGGGACGCTTGGCAGGTGCTTGACCTGCCAGGCGTCGCCGGTGCGAGTGAGCGTGATTGCAAGGCGCATTAGACTTAGGCCGAGACGATGCGCTTGAGGGCGGCGGCGTGGCCGAGGGCGAAGCCGTAGTTGACCTCGAGGACTTGCTTCTCGGTGTCGGTGTCAGGGTCGCCCCATGCGCGGTATTCGATGGTGAGGCCGGTCTCGGGATCGACTGCCACTTCGTAAGCGGTGAGGTTAGCGCGCACGCCGGGTGATGGCTGCACAGGTGAGAAGGCGACCAAGATCGCTTCGGGGAGCGCGACCATGCCGACGAGGTTTTGGCTGTTGCCGGGGATCAAGTTCGTGCCGATGACATCGAAGCCAGCGATCTGTGGCAGGCGGCCATTCTGGATGGCGCTCGCTGTGCCGACTGCGGCTGCGTTCTTGATGCCCGCGTCTTTGAGGAGTGCGCCCTCGTAGGCGTTGTCGAGGATCATGACGCGGCTGGACTTTGCCCACTTGGACTGATCAAGAACAGTCTTGATGTTGACCATATCTTCGCTGTCGAAGGCAGATGCTGCGCCGGTGTGGATCGCTGCGCCGAAGTTGGCGAGGGTCACGACCGAGAGGATGTCGCGGAGGATGTCTTCGGCGAGTTTGCGGCCCTTCAAAAATCCGAGTTGTTCAGGATTGAAGTAAGGCTGGCGGGCGAGTTCGCTGGATGTGAAGGAGAGCGCTTGGTATTTGCGCTTGTTGACCGTGATCTCGCGGGAGTTGATCGCGTTCGTGTCGGCAAAGTTGTAGGTGCCGTTGAAGTCGCTCGTCGCGTCAGTGGCGAGAGGGAAAAACGGGACGCTGATCTTGTCGGTGCCTTGGAGCGGGACCGAGTTGAAGACGGTCGAGAAGGCGTTGATGGGAAGAAGCGATTCACGCAGGGCCATAAGGGCGCTGTCGAGAACCACGTTCAATTTCAGTTCGGATGAGATGGTGGTGGCCATGGTGTTTTTTTAGGTGAGCAGTTGGATTCGGGTTTTCGTGAATTATTGCGGTGTCAAATTCTTCGCCGCGATTTCGAGCGCCTTGCGGTTCGCACGGAAGATGCGTGTCTTTTCTGCGCCTGTGGCGTTACGCCATTGTTCAAGGATGTTTTCCGCGTTCTGCGTGGGCAGGACTTCGGGGATCTCGCGGGCGGCCGAGAGGCCGAGGCTGCGCTCCAGGCGGTCGAGTGATTCGCGCTCAACGGCAATTTCGGCGCGGAGGAATTCGATCTTTGCGCTGGCTTCTTTGAGTCCGGCCACGGCGGCGTCACGCTCAACGACGAGTGCGTTGTATTTGGCGAGGATGGCATCAGCGGCGGCAAGCTTGGCCTGTGGCTCGGCAGGAGCTTCGACAACTTCAGGCGCGGGAGATTCGACGGTTTCGGTTTCAACGACCTCTGTTTCGTTGGTCGTTTCGACCATTGTCTCGGCAGGAGCGGATTCGCTCACCACGGTGGCGGTGATGATCTCAGCGGCTTCTTCAGCGACTTCGGCTGAGTAGGTGATGACTTCTGTTTGGTTCATAGAGCTTGATGCCTTTGCGAATTTGTCAAAACGCGCCCGGAGCATTTCGGGGGTTGCGGTGGCTGCTGCGGCAACGCCTTCTTCAATGGCGTCGGCAAATCCAAGTGCGACGGCTTCGACTGCATCGAGCCAGGTTTCAGCGTCCATCATAGCGCCAATCTCTTCAGCGTTGATGCCGGTCTTCCGCACATAGGCGTTGACGAGAGTGCTCTTGAGCTTGTCGAGCAGGTCGGCTTCTTTGCGCAGGTCTTTGCTCTCACCCATTGAGACGGTCCACGGATTATGGATCATCAAAAGTGCATTATCTGCCATAAAGACCGGTGAACCGGACATTGCCACTACGCTCGCCATAGACGCAGCCAAGGCATCGATGTGGACGGTCAAGCCGCCTTCGTGGCGGCGTAGGGCGTTGTAAATGGCCGTTCCCTCAACCACGGACCCACCGGGCGAGTTAATGCGGAGGTGGATGTGTTGGCCTGAGAGTTTGCCGAGGTCAGCGAGGAATTCTTTTGAGCCTGCGCCAAAAGCACCGATCTCGTCGTAGAGAGTAACGGTGGTTTCATTGTTGCCGGTTTGTTCCAAAGCATAAAATTTCGGGGTGGATGTGGGTGTGGTCATGGCTGTTGAGGGTCTTCTGGTGCGGGTTGCGCTGGCGCGTCAGGCGCGGCGAGCGAGTTGGTGAGGGTGATTGGCGAGCGGATCGGGTTGTCCTGCCATTCGCTCATGACGGCTTCACCCATTTCAGGGAGTGCGAGCATGGAGCGGATGGATTGTTCAACTTCACGCGATGGCGTGATGACACCGGCGCGGACGGCTGCGCCAACGGCGTCG
>Ga0114972_10003301_pt1 | contig 12105 bp, 8 predicted proteins | sample M_140807_EF_Meta_FD_87354 | JGI IMG/M metagenome (GOLD analysis project Ga0114972, IMG submission 87354) | Freshwater microbial communities from Lake Montjoie, Canada to study carbon cycling - M_140807_EF_MetaG | ecosystem: Environmental > Aquatic > Freshwater > Lake | place: Lake Montjoie... | reverse complement strand
CATCTGGATGAGCATGGCTTCCCCGAGGTTGCCATTGAGAATGCCGGCAGCCGCATGCCCGCCAGCCGCACCGCGCCCGACGATGCCTGGGTGCTTTGGACCCAGGAGAGCATGCAGGCCTCGCTCGGCAAGCGGGTGCAGATCATCCCCAATAGTTCGGGCGGGCTGCCGGGCGATGTCTTTGTTGACCATCTGGGCGTGCCGCTGGTCTGGATTCCGCACAGCTATAATGGCTGCAAGCAGCATGGGCCGGATGAGCATGCGCTGCCCACCATCCTGCGCGAGGGCCTGCTGGCCTTCACCGGCATCTGGTGGGATTTGGGCGACAAGCCGTGAGGGTCCTGGTCACCGGCAGCGCTGGCTTTATTGGCTTCCATCTCTGCCGGCGGCTGCTGGCCGAGGGCCATGAGGTCGTGGGCGTGGATAATCTGGTGGCCTATTATGATGTGGGCCTGAAACATGCCCGGCTGGCGCAGCTGGCCGGGCCGGGCTTCACCAACCATGTGCAGGATGTGGCCGATATGGCCGGGCTGCGGGCGGTGATGCAGGCGGCGCGGCCGGAGGTGGTGGTGCATCTCGCCGCCCAGGCGGGCGTGCGCTATGCGCTGGAACACCCCGATGTCTATGTCTCAGCCAATATGGTGGGCAGCTTTAACCTGCTGGAATTGTGTCGGGAAATGCCGGTGCGCCATATGCTCATGGCCTCCACCAGCTCGGTCTATGGCGCTAATACGGCGGTGCCGTTTTTGGAGACGCATGGCACCGATACGCCGCTGAACATCTATTCCGCCTCCAAGCGCTCGGCCGAGTTGATGGGGCATTGCTATGCCCATTTGTGGGATCAGCCGATCACCGCTTTTCGCTTCTTCACCGTCTATGGGCCCTGGGGCCGGCCGGATATGGCGCTGTTCAAATTCACCGCCGCCGCGCTGAAGGGCGAGACGATCGACGTCTATAATCACGGGCATATGGCGCGGGATTTCACCTTCATCGATGATCTGATCGAGGCGATCACCCGCCTCATCCCCATGGCCCCCGAGCGTGGCAAGCCGGTGGGGGCGGTCGATAGCCTGAGCCCGGTGGCGCCCTTCCGGGTGGTCAATATCGGCAATGGCGCGCCGGTTGGCCTGCTCGATTTCATCACCGAGATCGAGCGCGCGGTGGGCCGGCCGATTGCCCGCAACAATATGGACCTGCAGGCCGGCGAGGTGCTGCGCACCTGGGCGGATGCAGCGCTGCTTGAGGCTCTGACCGGGTATCGCCCCTCCACCCCGGTCAGCCAGGGCGTGCCGCAATTCGTGGCCTGGTTCCGGGCGCATTACGGGTTGTGATCGCAGCCCTGACCGGGCCAACACGAAAGCTGTCGTATTCGGATAAATTCCCGCGCCGGGCGCAATGAGGGCTTAGAGCGGTGCCGGCAGGGGTGGAATCGCGGATAGTGCTTCCGGCACGGCCCTGATCTGTGATTCGTAAGTTTCCGGCAAGCTCCGGAAATCCCTATGAGTTGGCGGCGTGGACTGAGGTGGTCCCCGATCATCGGACAGGCGGTTAAGCTCGGTCTGAGCGAGAGGAGGACAGCCCACCATGGCGGGCAAGCGGCCAACGTGCGTTGCCGTAAATCCAACGAAAGCACTATCGACAACACTGCCGGCCCCCGCCCGGCAGACAGCTTGAACCAGAGACCAGCCGTTTCGGGAATCCCCCGCGCTTCAGTCAGCAGGGACGCCGCTCTAAGGGCCGCCCTGGTGACCGCAACTTGTCACGCAAAACCCGATCTGAACGCCGCCAACCCTCGCAGACACGTAGCCCGCGAACCAGAAAACCGTCCATTGAAAGGTGGCAACCTCAATCAGCCCCTGCGCGGTACCTGCGATCCGGACCATCTTTAACCAAACATGATGTAATCATTCCCATCGATGAACCCATAGATCGGCGCGGGCAATTGCGCCTGGGTCAGACCGCTGAAAGTGACCGAGGTATCGATCACGCCGTTACCATCCAGGTCGCTATGCATTGTGGCGCCCTTGTATCCATCGGCGCCATCGTTCGCGACCCAGAGGAGACGGCTCACCCCGGGCTGATAGCCCCAGATCGTGAGATGCTCCCCTGGCGACAAATCAGTGATGGTGGACCAGGTGGTGGTGGCGGCGGCGGCACGACCATCGAGGAAGAACGTGTCAACCCCCGCGCTGCCGATGAGGAAATTCGAGTCAAGCCCGCCATCGATCACATCATTGCCGCCGCCGCCATCAACAGCATCGTCGCCAGCACCGGTATAAATAAAATCCGCCTGTTGGGTTCCGTATACGATATCTTCAGTGTCACCAGTTATTTCTTGATTCACGATCCCCTTAAAAGGTCCGGTATAGGCATCTGGCAGGCGATACTCGAATACGCCATTGCCAATTTCGCTGTAGAACAGGCCGACATTGGAGCCGCTGGCGGATAGTGAGGCGAGGGAGATTTCCGCTGCACTGCCCCATTTGAAGCGCTCAATATTGCTGAATTGGTCTATCCCATCGGCGCCGCTTGTGATGACCACGCCGTCTCTTACGCCGAAGCGATAGTCACTCTGATTGCCGGCGAGTAGGGCGAGGTCATCACCCGCCCCGCCATTCAGGCTGTCATTGCCCGCCCCGCCGCTGAGGGTCTCGGCGCCATCGCCGCCGATGAGCGTATCGGCATTGGAAGAGCCGGTCAGGCTAACGCTTGTGGCATTGCCGGCATTGCTGACCGACCAGCCATTGGCGCCGGATGCAGCAGCCAGGTTCACCGCGAAGCCTGCCGCGATAAGGTTGGCCGTACCGGCATTGCTGCTGCTGGAGGTGGCGGTCCAGTCTCCTGCCAGCGTGGCATTCACCGCGGCGCCGGCCGAGACAGCCAATACATCCGCCCCATCGCCGAGGTCGGTGATGCTGTCAGTGCCGGCACTGATGGTGAAAAAGTCGGCGCCGGCGGCGCCAGTCAGCGTATCATTGTCCGCCCCGCCATCCAGGCTATCCTCGCCATCGCCGCCGCTGAGGCCATCGGCGCCATCGCCGCCGATCAGCGTATCATTGCCCGCCCCGCCATCCAGGCTATCATCGCCAGCCCCGCCACTGAGGCTGTCGTTACCATCGCCGCCGGTCAGCGTATCGTTATTGGCGGAGCCGGTCAGGCTGACGTCACTGCTACTGCTCGCATTGATGTCGTCGGTGCTACTGCCAGCATTGGTGACCGACCAGTTGCCGGATGCAAAACTCAGGTCCACGCTGTAACCTGCGGCATTGATATTGGCCGTGCCGGCATTGCTGCTGCTGGCGGTGGCGGTCCAGTCCGCGGCCAAGGTTGCATTGACCGTGGCGCCGGACGAGACGACCAACACATCCGACCCAGTGCCAAGGTCTGTCACACTGTCAGTGCCAGCACCAATGATGAAAGTATCGGCCCCTGCGCCGCCAGTCAGCGTATCATCGCCCGCTCCGCCATCCAGGCTATCATCGCCATCGCCGCCGCTGAGGCTGTCGGCCCCATTGCCGCCGGTCAGCGTATCGGCCTTGGCTGAGCCGGTCAGGCTGACGTCGGAGCCATTGTCCGCATTGCTGACCGACCAGCCATTGTCGCCGGATGCATCTTCGAGGTTCACGGTGTAGCCAACGGCCGTGAGATTGGCCGCGCCGTCATTTTTGCTGTCCTCGGTGGCGGTCCAGTCCGCGGCCAAGGCGGCATTGACCGTGGCGCCGGACCAGACGACCAGCACATCCCTCCGCTAGCCAAGGTCAGTGACGCTGTCAGTGCCTGCACTGATGATGAAACTGTCGTTCCCCTCGCCGCCGGTCAGTTCATCGTTGCCTGCTCCGCCATCCAGGCTATCATCATCAGCCCCGCCGATGAGGCTATCGGCGCCCGTACCGCCGATCAGCGTATCGGCTTTGGCCGAGCCAGTCAGAGTGACAGCGGTTTCATTACCATCATTGCTGACCAACCAACCCTTGGTGCCGTTGGTTACTGCCGCCAGGTTCACGGAGTGACCTGCAGCAGTCAGATAGGCCGAGCCATTATTGCGGCTGTCGGAGGTCGCCGTCCAAGCCGCGGACAGCGTGGCATCGGCTGTGGCGCCGGATGATACGACGAGCACATCCGACCCATTGCCAAGGTCGGTTATGCTGTCAGTGCCTGCACTGATGTTGAATCTATCATTCCCCCCGCCGCCAATCAGCGTGTCATCGCCGACGCCGCCATCCAGGCTATCATCGCCGCCGCCGCCGCTGAGACTGTCGGCACCATCGCCGCCGATCAGCGTATCGGCCTTGGCTGAGCCGGTCAGGCTGACACCGTCGCCATTGCCCGCATTGGTGACCGACCAGCCTTTGTCGCCGGATGCGGCGCTGAGGTTGACGGTATAACCAGCATTGATAAGGTCGGCCGTGCCGGCATTGCTGCTGCCGGAGGTGGCAGTCCAGGCCGCTGCCAGCGTGGCATTGGCCGTCGCCCCGGACGAGACGACCAGCACATCCGCACCATTGCCAAGGTCGCGGATGCTGTCAGTGTCGGCGCCGATGGCGAAACTGTCGCTCCCCGCGCCGCCAGTCAGCGTATCATTGCCCGCCCCACCATCGAGGCTATCATTGCCATCGCCGCCACTGAGGCTGTCATTGCCAGACCCGTCGCTGAGGCTATCGGCGCCCGTACCGCCGATCAGCGTATCGGCTTTGGCTGAGCCGGTCAGAGTGACGGCGGAGCCATTACCATCATTGCTGACCAACCAACCATTGGCGCCGGTTACTGCCGCCAGGTTCACATTGCGACCCGCGGCAGTGATGTTGGCCGTGCCGTCATTGCTGCTGCCGGAGGTCGCCTCCCAAGCCTGGACCAGCGTCGCATTGGCCGTCGCCCCCGACGACACGACCAGCACATCCGACCCCTTGCCAAGGTCGGTGACCGTGTCAGTGCCGGCGCCGATGGTGAAGCTGTCGGCCCCCGCGCCACCGGTCAGCGCGTCATTGCCCGCCCCGCCATTGAGGCTATCATCGCCATTGCCGCCGCTGAGGCTGTCAACACCGCCACCGCCGCTCAGGACATCGTTGCCGGTCCCGCCGATCAGCGTATCAGCCTTGGCTGAGCCGGTTAGGCTGACGTCAGTGGTTCCATCCGCATTGCTGACCGACCAGCCATAGGCGCCGGATGCAGCATCCAGGTTCACGGTGCGGTCGGCAGCCGTGAGGTTGGCCGCGCCGTCATTTTTGCTGCTGCCGGTGGCGATCCAGTCCGTGGCCAAGGTGGCAATGACTGTGGCGCCGGACGAGACGACGAGCACATCCTCCCGCGTGCCAAGGTCGGTGACGCTGTCAGTGCCAGCACTGATGATGAATTTGTCGTTTCCATCGCCGCCGGTCAGCACATCATTGCCCGACCCGCCATCCAGGCTATCATTGCCAACGCCGCCAATGAGGCTGTCGACACCATCGCCGCCGATCAGCGTATCGGCATAGGCTGAGCCGGTTATGGTGACGCCGGAGCTGTTATCCGCGTTGCTGACCGACCAGCCATTGGTGCCGGTTGCAGCCGCAAGGTTCACGGTGTGGCCTGCGGCAGTGAGGTTGGCCGTACCGTTATTCTTGCTGTCGGAGGTCGCCACCCAGTCCTTTGCTATCCAGGCATTGGCCGTCCCGGCCGTGACGACGAGCACATCCGACCCAGCGCCAAGGTCGGTGACGGTGTCAGTGCCGGCATTGATGGTGAAAATGTCATCCCCAGCGCCGCCAGTCAGCGTATCATTACCGCCCCCGCCATCCAGGGTATCATTGCCAGAGCCGCCGGTGAGGCTATCATCGCCAGAGCCGCCGGTCAGGTTGACGGCGGTGTTACTGCCATCATTGCTTATATTCCAGATGCCGGATGCACCATTCACGTTCGCGCTGTAACCTGCGGCATTGATATTGGCCGTGCCGGCATTGCTGCTGCTGGAGGTGGCGATCCAACTGCTGGCCAAGGTGGCGTTGAGCGTGGCGCCGGCCGAGACGACCACCACATCCGACCCAGCACCAAGGTCGGTGACGATGTCAGTGCCAGCGCTGATGGTGAAACTGTCATCCCCAGCGCCACCAGTCAGCGTATCGTCGTTCGCCCCGCCATCCAGGCTATCATTGCCATTGTCGCCGGTAAGGCTGTCATTGCCCGACCCGCCGCTGAGGCTATCGGCGCCCGTACCGCCGAACAGCGTATCAGCATTGCCGGAACCGGTCAGGCTGACGCCAGTGCCATTGCCCGAATTGCTGACCTTCCAACCAACGGTGCCGGTTACTGCGGTCAGGTCCACATCGCGACCCGCGGCCTTGATGTTGGCCGTGCCGGCATTGCTGCTGCTGGCGGTGGCGGTCCAGTTCTGGGCCAAGGTGGCGTTGACCGTGGCGCCGGAGGAGACGACCAGCACATCCGACCCATTGCCAAGGTCGGTGATGCTGTCAGTGCCAGCACTGATGGTGAAACTGTCATTCCCCGCGCCGCCGGTCAGCGTGTCATTGCCATCCCCGCCATTGAGACTATCATTGCCATCATCGCCGATGAGGCTGTCACTGCCGGACCCGCCGCTGAGGATATCGGCGCCGGTACCGCCGATCAGCGTATCGGCTTTGGCTGAGCCGGTCAGAGTGACGGCGAAGACATTGCCGGCATTGCTGACCGACCAGCCATTGGTGCCGGTTACCGCTGCTAGGTTCACTGTTTTACCTGCAGCAGTCAGATTGGCGATGCCGTCATTTCTGCTGCTGGAGGTCGCCGCCCAGGCCGCTGCCAGCGTGGCATTGGCCGTCGCCCCCGTCGAGACCACCAGCACATCCGACCCATTGCCAAGGTCGAGGATGCTGTCGGTGCCGGCGTCGATGCTGAATCTATCAGCCCCCACGCCGCCAATCAGCGTATCATTGCCCGAGCCACCAGTCAGGCTATCATTGCCCAGGCCGCCATCGATCACGTTATCAAGGCTGGAGCCCGTCAGGCTGTCATTGAAAGCAGAGCCGTTGAGGTTCTCGATATTGGACAGCGTGTTTGTATCGGTGCCGCCGATACTCTGGGCGCTGGTCACGGCGAGGCTGACTGTCACGCCGGCCGGGGCGCCGACGTAGCTGACAGTATCAATGCCTGCACCGCCATTGAGCGTATCATTGCCCCCTTCGCCCTCAAGCCAATCATTGCCATCGCCGCCGATGAGGCTGTCGGCACCGCTGATGCCGCCCTTCAGCGTATCATCGCCCGCGCCGCCATCGAGCGTATCATTGTCCGCGTCGCCGGAGATAAAATCGTTGCCATCGCCTCCGCTGAGACGGTCAGCCCCAATGCCGCCCGTCAGCCTGTCATTGCCCCCGCCGCCGTCGATGGTATCATTACCCGTATTGCCATCAATATCATTGTCGCTGTTGGAGCCTGTCAGGCTGTCATCATAAGGCGAGCCAATGAGGTTCTCGATGCTGACCAGCGTGTCGTTGCCGCCACCGCCGGTGGTCTGCGCGCCGATCAGGCTGAGGTTGACCGTGACGGCAGACAGGACCGTGCTGTAACTCGCAAGGTCCACGCCATCGCCGCCATCAAGCATATCATTGCCAGCGCCGGCGGCCTGAAGAGAGTCGCCATAGCCGCCGCCGAGCCAATCATTGCCCGCTCCGCCGATGAGGGTATTGTTCCCGTTTCCGCTCTGAAGGATGTCATCCCCATCGCCGCCTACAAGGCTGTCATTACCCAGATTGCCAAACAGGCGGTCATTACCGATGCCACCAGCGATGGTGTCGTTGCCGCCACCGCCATCGATTGAATCGTTGAGATTCGAGCCGGTCAGGCTGTCACCATAAGCCGAGCCGGTGAGGTTCTCGATGTTGAGCAGCGTGTCGATGCCAGCACCGATGGTGTTTTGCGGCCCCGTCCGGGCCAGGCTGACTGTGACGCCAGCGGCAGCGCTGTTGTAACTGGCCACATCAATGCCAATGCCAGCGCCGCCATCAAGAGTGTCATCGCCAGCGCCACCATCGAGCGTGTCACTGCCATCGCCGCCCAAAAGGCTGTCATTGCCACCGCCGCTGCCACCATACAGATTGTCATTGCCGCCGCTACCATCGAGCGTATCATTGCCCACGTAGCCATCCAGCCTATTGTCGCCGCTCGAACCGGTCAGACTGTCATTGAAGCCAGAGCCAAAGATATTCTCGATATTGAGCAGCGTGTCGGTGCCATTGCCGACGGTGTTCTGCGCGGCGGTCAGGCCGAGATTGATGGTGACCCCGGACAAGGCACCACCATAACTGGCAACATCAATGCCGTCCCCGCCGTCAAGATAATCATCGCCCGCATTGCCGACGAGGGTATCATTGCCGCCAAGGCCCGATATCGTGTCATTGCTGCTGGTTCCGGTCAGGCTGTCATTGCCGGCGGTGCCTGTGAGAATCGTCATGATTGCAACCCTGGGTTGTAATTTGCCTTAATGGGCATCAAGCCTGCAATCCAGGCCTCGGCCTGCGGGGTCATGCTGCGTCGGGCCAGGAGTTCCGCTTCCAGCGGTGAGGTCAGTCCCTCGGCCATCGCATATTTGCGGGCATCCACCACCGAGCCCATCGAGGCCCGCACCCCAGCCTCGCCACAATTTTTGCCGAAGGCCGGTGACATGAACTGCGTGGATTGGGCTGGTCGACGCAACGCCAAGCTGAAAGAGCCACCGCGCTGCTTCGGGAGCTTCGCCAGGCGCTGACTAAGCGCCGTCTCCATCGCGCCCAGCACCAGCTTCATCCGCAGGAGATTGGCCATCGACCAGCCAACGATCTTGCGGCAGCGCGCGCTGAGTGCAATCGCGAGATCCCGGAACCCGGCCGCCGCCGGCATGTGGGAGGTGTCCACAACCCAGAGGTGGTTCCGGCCGGGGGCCGTGAAGCTCCGGTTCATCAGGTCAAAGGCCGGCCCGACATCATAATCGCGTCGGGTGGTGGGCATAGCGCCCGGCCTATGGCTGGCGCCTGCCAGCCCGGCCTCTTGCATCAGCCGCGCGATCGGTTTGCAGCCATGCTGCCGCTCGCCATCGCGGCGCAGATGGGCATCCACCCGGGCTGCGCCATCAGTCTGGTGCGGGGCCGCGCAAACTATCCGCGCCCGCGTCATGGCGGCAATCGGGGAGCGAGACAGGTTTGTGCTCATGATGCGGATGAGTTGGACGGCAATGTTTCGGTTTCCCGGCCAAACCAGGGCGCAGCTTTTGAGAGTATGTCGCGCTCCTCCCGGACCCGTTCGTTCTCGCACCGGGGCCGCGACCATTCATCGCAGTAGACGGCGCCCGAGCCGGGTGGCGCATCCGCCTGTGGCCTCTCTTTTTTGTCTGCACGCGCGATCCCACCAAGGATCGACAGAGTGGTCAGCTCGAATGCCCGCGCGAGGTGTTGGAAGTCGCGGGTAGGGGGCTGCAGCTCGAAAATTTCACCAATAATATCATGCCAATATGGTGGCCTAATTTCGACCACGAGGCTTAAATTTAGCTTTATTTGCAACTTTTTTCTCGTTAATAATTTTGTTGTTATTTAAACCGATACTAGATAAAGAGATAACAGAGAATCGGCTTTAGGCAATCCCTTGCACGTCGGAAGGTGTCCGAAGCGGGCGGAAATCTGATCCATGGGAGGCCTCTCGATGGAGGTATTCCCGATGGCGGTCGCGTTGTTGCTCGATCATGTCTCGGCGCTGGGCGCCCCCCGGCAATCCTGGGAAGTGGCCTAGCCGCTGCCGGAGAACCTGCTGGTCGCTCTGCGAGGCACCACGGCCGGGGCGCAGATTATCGTCGAGAGACGGCAATGGGCCGGGCTCAGGACGGCCTTCCTGCCCGGTTTCCTGCCCTTCGCCCGCGATCTGCGCTCGGATGATACGCCGTGAGGTGTGCGCGATGCCGCGACCTTCACCGCAAGGGCCGCCAGCCTGGCCGACGCTGTAGCCGAGATCGTCGCGATCAGTGGCAAGACATCACGCGGCCCGCATGGCATTGACGCCCACACGCTGCATGTCGTCTCAGCCTGGGCCAGCCTTCAGAGATTGGTGCTGGGGCAGCAGGCCACCATCATCAAAAACAATAGAATCATTGCCAGACCGCTGCTGCTGGAGCGGCTGGAATTGAACGGCGCCTTGCTCAGCATCAACGCCATGGGCTGCCAGCGTGGCATCGCCACGGCGATACGCGCCAAGAGTGCCGACTATTTGCTGGCCCTGAAGGACAATCAGTCGCGCCTGGCCGACGAGGTCCGGCCGTTCTTCGACCAGCCTCCGCCAGGCGATGACGGCCCGCCAGTCCACACCACCACCGATGCCGATGATTGCAAGATCCGGACCCGGCACCCCCGGCTGCCCATGACGTGGCCTGGCTGAACACCAATTGCCGCTTTCCCGGCAAGCAGAGGTTTCCTGACCTCGCCGCCATCGCGATGGTCGAGCACCGTGGCAAAACCACCACCGCGCGGCGCTACTTCCTGTGCTCCGCAGCGCTTGATGAACAGGCTCTCGCTGCCGCCCTCACTCAGGAATTTCCTTAAGGTTCAGGCACTTCCCCTGCACTGACAAGGCCCTATTGGGCCGCGCGCTCAGTTCGTTGCCGGTGCGGGGCTGGCCGGGGCGGCCGGCATAGCGGCAGGGGGCGGCACATCCAGAATGGAGCGCCGCTGCACCGCGCCGCGATCCAGCACCGCCATCATCAGCGACAGCACAAAGAACGCCGTGGCCAGGACGGCCGTGGCCCGGGTGAGCAAATTGGCGGTGCCGCGCCCGCCCATAAAACTGCCCATGCCACCGCTGGAGCCGATGCCAAGCCCGCCCCCCTCGCTGCGCTGAACCAGCACCAACCCGATCAGGGCGAGCGTGACGAAGATATGAAGGACGAGCAGAACGGTGGACATCTTCTCGGTTTATCCCGCCGGCACCGCCCGGGCAATGGCCAGGAAATCTTCGGCCACCAGTGAGGCACCGCCAACCAGCGCGCCATCCACATCCGGCAGTGCCAGAAGCCCCGCCGCATTGCCGGGTTTGACCGAGCCGCCATAGAGCAACCTGGTGGCGCGCCCGCCATCGCCATGGGCCTGCACCAAGGCGTTGCGGATCATCCCGTGCATCGCCGCCACATCAGCCTCGCTGGGGGTACGGCCCGTGCCAATCGCCCAAACCGGCTCATAGGCCACAATGCCCCCGGCAGTGGTGAAGCTGGGCGGCAGGCTGTCGAGCAATTGCCGCGCCACCACCGCCTCGGCCTGGCCGGCATCACGCTCCGCCTCGGTCTCACCCACGCAGACCACCGGCACCAGCCCCGCCGCCGCAGCAGCCTCGCATTTGCGCAGCACCATGGCGCTGGTTTCAGCATGATCGCTCCGGCGCTCGGAATGGCCGAGAATGACATGGCTGGCCCCTGCATCGCGCAGCATGGCCGCGGCGATATCGCCGGTATGGGCGCCAGCGGCCGCGTGGTGGCAATCCTGCCCGCCCAGCGCGATGGGGCTGCCCAGCAATACCGCCGCCACCTGCTGGAGATGCAGAAAGGGCGGGCAGACCAGCAATTCGGGCGTGACCGACTTGGCCGCACCACGCAGCGCCTCGGCCAGGCGCTGTGCGCCAGCCAGTGTGCCGTTCATCTTCCAATTGCCGGCAATGAGCGGCCTGATCCCAGGTGTCATGACAATCTCCCGTCGGAATCGTTTTAGAGAACCGCCGGGCGTTTCGATAGTTATGCCGGCCCATGCGGAGAGGATGTTTGGCAAGCGCGCGCCGCTCGGCTATCCCGCTCCCATGTTGACCTCTCTCCGCGCATTGGCAGGCACCTGGTTTGCCAAGGTGCTCTTCCTCCTCCTCATCCTCTCCTTCGCCGCCTGGGGGATTGAGGACATGCTCCGCACCTTCGGCCGCGACACCGCCGTGGCCCGCGTTGATGGCAAACCCATTGAGCAGGAAGAGGCGTCAGAGGCGCTGCGCCGCGAATTGCAGCGCATCAACCGCGCCACGGAAGGCCGCTTCCAGCCCGATGCCCGGATTCGCGCCGCCCTCGCCCAGCAGGCGGTGGACGCCCTGGTGACCGACCGCGTTCTGGCGCGCGAAATCACCCGCATGGGCGTGGTGGTGCCCGAT
>Ga0114972_10003297_pt1 | contig 12113 bp, 14 predicted proteins | sample M_140807_EF_Meta_FD_87354 | JGI IMG/M metagenome (GOLD analysis project Ga0114972, IMG submission 87354) | Freshwater microbial communities from Lake Montjoie, Canada to study carbon cycling - M_140807_EF_MetaG | ecosystem: Environmental > Aquatic > Freshwater > Lake | place: Lake Montjoie... | reverse complement strand
CCAAATGCGATGGATTAAATGCTAACACCACATGCGCCACTGCATCTTCTTGCATCGACAAATCTGACGAATAACCCAGATGGTATTTCACATCACCCGTACGCGTCGAATCATATTTACCTTCAAACTCTTGAAATAGCGAATCAGGGGTTTTACCTAAAACATTGATTAATACATTTAAACGGCCGCGATGCGCCATGCCAATCACAATTTCATCAATATGCGCAGCACAGCTGTTCTGAATCAATTCATTCATCAAAGGGATTAGTGCATCGCCCCCTTCTAATGAAAAGCGTTTCTGACCCACGTAACGCGTTCCCAGGTACCTTTCCAAACCATCCGCTGCGATCAAATCTTTCAAAATCTTGATTTTTTGTTCCATTTGAAACTGAGGCCGTCCGTGATTTGATTCAAAATATTGTTGTATCCACGCAATTTCATCTTGATTACTCAAATGCATGTACTGAATACCAATTGAACCACAGTAAGTCGCTTGCAAATTACGCTCGATCTCTGCCAGAGTTAAGGGTTGTTGAGCCAAATAAGGTCCAGCAGAAAAGACTTGCGCTCGATCAGCATCACCCAAATGATAGTAATGAGGATCAAGACTAGGATGTGTCCGGCGCGCAGCCATACCCAAAGGATCCAAATTCGCTTGGAGATGACCGTAACTTCGGTACGCTTGAATCAAATCGGTGACTGCTTGTTGTTTGGGAGCCGAATCTACGCTCACAGATGTTTTTGGCATGGAGGCTAATTGCAAAAACTGCTCTTGAATGTCACGATGAGATAATTCTGGCTGTCCGGATATCTTAGGTAGCGCATCAAACATAGCACGCCATTCTTCGGGTATGGTAGTAGGATCGGACAAATAGTCTTCATACAACCCTTCGACATACGCAACGTTACCACCGGATAAATAAGAACTAGCCATTTGCTGTTGTAAAGTACTTAAACTCATCTATGCATTTCTCCAAGCGAATTGTCAACACATTCAAAATAAGGAATGTGATTAAAAGTTACTATTTTAGTCTTCAACTTCCGTTGCGACACTGCACGTCATCCTGAGAAGCTTGCGGCGAAGGATCTCCTTGGTTAACTGGAGATTCCTCGCTACCCTCAGAACGACGTGGTCGCAACGCTTGGCAATCCATTGACCGAGAACGAATGATACTTTCATAACCCAACGTCCCGCAGTACGTCGGATCCAAACTACGTGAATGATACAAATTATGTTTCTTGTGTCAACATTTGATGACGAATTTCACTGATTGCTTTGGTAGGATTTAATCCTTTTGGACAAACAGTTGTACAATTCATAATGGTTCTGCACCGAAAGACACTAAACGGATCTTGCAAGGTTGCCAACCGATGCACCTTTGCCGTGTCACGACTGTCGGCTAAAAAGCGCCGTGCTTGCAATAATCCCGCAGGTCCGACAAATTTTTCAGGATTCCACCAAAAGGAAGGACAAGAACTGGTGCAACAAGCGCATAAAATACATTCATACAGCCCATCCAACTGCGCGCGTTCTTCAGGAGACTGTAGGCGCTCGGCAGCAGGAGGTGTCGTATCGTTCTGTAAATAAGGCTCAATTCGTTCATACTGCTGATAAAATTGGCTCATATCCACCACCAAATCTCGAATTACTGGAAATCCTGGTAACGGTCGAATCACAATCTTTTTGCCTAACGCTGCAATATGTGTGATACAAGCTAAGCCATTGTTCCCATTGATGTTCATTCCATCCGAGCCACAAACGCCTTCGCGACAAGAGCGTCGAAAAGACAACGTTGAGTCTTGCTCCGCTTTGATACGCTCCAGCATGGTCAGTAACATAGGATTACTGCCCTCAGGCATAGTAAACTCATAATCTCGCATATAGGGTTTGCTATCCACTTCTGGATTATAGCGATAAATAGATAATGTTAAGGTAGTCTCAGCCATGTTTATCCTTAATAAACTCGATCTTTGGGTTCAAATGTCGGCATTTCTAGTGGCGTCACATTCACAGGACGGGTTCCCATTTTGTCACCCTTCATCATATAGGTGGTATGCACCATCCATTTTTTGTCATCGCGCTTCGGAAAATCTTCGCGCGAATGGGCACCACGACTTTCAGTGCGTGCCATCGCAGATGCCGCAGTGGAATACGCCGTTGCCATCAAATTATCCAACTCTAATGCTGTCACCAATTCTGTATTAAAAACCCGGCTTTTATCAGTCAAATGCGCATGGTCTAAGCGCTTGCGAATATTATCCAACCGTGACAAACCTTGTTGCATAATCTCCCCAGTACGGAACACCCCAAAATCCTCTTGCATGACCTTTTGCATTTCAGCACGTAATACCGCAGGATTTTCTCCTTCAGTAGAGTCATACCAACGGTTATAACGGGTCAACGACGCTTCCACATCATCTTCCGTCACATTCGGCATGTCACGTAATTCATTCGACTGCCAGAGCTGTTCCACATGCAAGCCGGCCGCACGTCCAAATACCACCAAATCCAACAAGGAATTTCCGCCTAAACGATTGGCACCATGTACCGACACACAAGCACATTCGCCCGCAGCGTATAATCCGTCAATAACAACATCTTTGCCTCTTTGTACGCCAACAGCCTCACCATACATCGTAGTAGGAATACCTCCCATAATATAGTGGCAAGTTGGGACGACAGGAATGGATTCTTTAATCGGATCCACCGCGGCAAATTGTATAGACAATTCGCGAATACCCGGCAAGCGTTTATTAATCAAATCAGCACCCAAATGATCAATTTTCAATTTCACACAATCGACGCCGTCAATATTAAATCCTTTGCCAGCACGCAATTCGAGGGCCATAGCACGCGCTACGACATCACGTGACGCCAAATCTTTCGCATGAGGTGCATAACGCTCCATAAAGCGCTCACCGTCTTTATTAATCAGATAACCGCCTTCACCACGACAGCCCTCTGTCACCAACGATCCCGCCCCTGCAATGCCCGTAGGATGAAATTGCCACATTTCCATATCTTGCAATGGATAGCCAGCGCGTAAGGTCATCCCAAAACCATCGCCAGTATTAATTAGGGCATTCGTAGTAGATTGGAAAATTCGTCCAGCGCCGCCCGTAGCAAGGATACAAACTCGGGATTGAAAAAATACAATTTCACCGGTTTCAATCGACATAGCTGTCACACCAGCAATTTTATTATGACTGTCTTTTACAAAATCAAGGGCATACCATTCACTAAAAATATGAGTTTTGGCTTTGACATTTTGTTGATACAAGGTATGTAACAAAGCATGTCCGGTTCTATCTGCTGCCGCCGCAGTCCGTGCCGCTTGTTCACCACCAAAGTTTTTAGATTGTCCACCAAAAGGCCGCTGGTAAATTTTACCATTATCCATACGAGAGAACGGCAATCCCATGTGTTCTAATTCGTAGACTGCTTCAGGACCAGTTTTACATAAATATTCGATACAATTTTGGTCTCCGATATAATCCGCGCCTTTCACAGTATCGTACATATGCCAACGCCAATCATCTTCATGAGAATTGCCCAACGCAACGGTAATACCACCCTGTGCAGAAACCGTGTGAGAACGCGTAGGAAACACTTTGGAAATCAGAGCCACTTTCATACCAGGTGTTTTAGCCAATTGATAAGCTGCTCGCATACCTGCGCCGCCAGCACCAATAATCACTGCATCAAATTTATGTCGTGCCACAGCCATGCTATTGTCCCCAAACGATCGTCAAGCCCCAAATGAATTGAGCACTTAAAAATAAAGCTACCAAAATCTGAATTACCAGTCTTAGTCCCATGTGCTGCAGATAATCCGTGGTAACTGTCCATATACCGATCCAAGCATGCAATAAGAACATCAGCAACGCCAAAACCGTCGTAATTTTAACTATTTGGCAATGAAACAACAATGTCCATTGCTCATAATCTAACGGCATATGCAACGCCGTATATCCCAGAAGAAACAACACATAGCCCAGCAAATAGACTGCAGAGACTCTCTGGATCAGCCAATCTTTTAAACCATTTCCCGTCAAACTGGTTATCGATGTTACCATAATAGCATTCCTAAAAAGAGAATTAATATCAAACTCAATCCCATTGCGCCATACGCAGTCCAACGCGCAGCTGGCAGACTATCGCCCCAATCCAAATCACTCAGCAAATGGCGTACGCCCGCAATCCCATGATAAATTAACGCCGAACCAAATGCCCATAAAGCCATTCTAGTCCATGGACATACCAGGATCATAGTCTGTAATTGTGCAAAGGTAGAGCGTGACGCTAGTGACAAATGGAACACATACAACACGAACGGAAAAAGAAGAAAAAGTACGATGCCACTGATGCGATGCAAAATAGAAGCTATCGCCATAGGAGGAAAGGCGAGTGTGCTCAATTTAAGATTAACTGGTCTTTTTGATTTCACTATAAAGGTGTCCTTATGGTTTATTACCAAAATAAGTATAACATAGAGGAATTACCTTCTTAAAGAGAGAATGCTCAATAAAGCTTGTCATCGCTCTCTCATTCTCTGTCATCCCCGCTCTCATTCTCTGTCATCCCCGCGTAGGCGGGGACCCATCTCTGATAAAAGACCATGCTAAACTATGAATAGATTCCCGCCTACGCGGGAATGACACCTCATTTCGACTACAAGCCCAAATTATCCCGTTTAAAAATCCGATCCGCACGATAAGATGAGCGAACCAAGGGCCCGGCGGCCACTTCAAAAAATCCTTTTTCTAAGCCAATCTCGCGCAATGCAGTAAATTCTTCTGGTGGTAAATAGCGTTGTACGGGTAGATGATGCTTGGTAGGTTGCATATATTGGCCCAACGTCAAAATATCGACTTGGCATTGGCGTAAATCATCCATTGTTTGCAACAGCTCATCCCAAGTTTCCCCCAAACCCAGCATCAGACTGGTTTTGGTCAACACATTTGGACGATATTGTTTGGCATACGCCAAAACCTGAAGGGTCTGATGATACGACGCACGATTATCCCGAACAGGGTGAGTCAAGCGCTCAACGGTTTCCACATTTTGCGCGAAAACATCCAAACCACTATCCAACAGTGTTTCAATACTAGCGGTCACGCCTTGAAAATCAGGAGTTAACGCCTCAATTTTGGTGTTGGGTGAGCGCTCACGAATTGCAGAAATCGCCGCCGCATAATGCGCCGCACCGCCATCAGGCAAATCATCGCGATTCACCGACGTCAAAACCACATAATCTAAATTCATCAAAGCGACGGTTTTAGCAGCGTTATTCGGCTCTTCCAAATCCAACCAACCTTGAGGATTGCCCGTATCAACGGCACAAAAACGGCAAGCCCGGGTACAAACTTTGCCCATTAACATAATGGTGGCAGTCCCATGGGACCAGCATTCCGCCAAATTAGGACATTTGGCTTCTTGGCAAACGGTGGCTAATTTATGAGTTTCAACTTGTTCTTTTACAGCCAAATAAGCAGGCGTCACTTGATTGGAAATTCGCAACCAAGCCGGTTTCGGTAAGCGTTCACGCGTTTCTGTTTCCGCTTTCACACCATCTTTGATGGCTGAAAATCCTTGCGCAGTTTTATATTTTTGCCCGCTTTCTACAACAATAGGAATAGCTGCTAATTTACTCATTATTTAACACCCAGTTTTTTCCAATATAAGGGGCATTGCTGCGCCACAATATATAAAAACAATTTGTATTCTAAACAAACCAACAAAACCGTCGCTAACACATCACTCAAATAATGCTTGGTTAAAAGTATTCTAGTCGCAAGAATCAGCGTCCCTATACTTAAAAACAGCCAACGCTGTTTCGGGTATAACAAACTCAAGCTCAACACCGCTGTAGTAACTTGGGTCACATGACCAGACGGAAAAGAATGATACAAGCTATTGGTCATATATCCAAAAAATCCAAAAATATGATCCGAAAACAACAGTTCTGGTCGCGCTCGTCCTAACAGGGTTTTCAACACAAAACAACTGCCATTCGCTATCACCAAAGTGATCCATAAAAACCAAATACGCCACTCCATTTGCTTGATCCGATGCCCATGCCGAAAAAACAAAGCGAATAGCGGCAGAACCGCTACCCAATAGAGCGACTTTCCTAATTGTGTGACCCAAGTGATCACAGGGTAATGTTGAGTCAGGGCCAAATCATGTATTTTCCAAGCCAAGGGCTGATCCCACAGCAGATAACTGGCCACAATCAATGCTAGAAACATCGGAATGACTGCAGGATGAGTGACCCCTTTTATCCAACATTCTACCTGACGCACACTACACCCCCTGCTTAGTTGTTAAGGCGTGTTGTAACGCCATTCTAATTAATTGTTCCGATGACTTTTGACCATCATCAATTTTACGAATCAATGTAACCGCTTCTTGGGGTTTATAACCTAATGTCTCCAACGCTGATATAGCTTCTTCCTGCTGAGACATACTGGGAGGAGAAAATGATGATTTAGTCTGAGAAACAGGAGAAAACTGTTGCACACTATCCTTCATTTCCACCACAAGACGTTCGGCGGTTTTTTTCCCGATTCCGGGTAATTTGGTCAACATCGTCGTATTTTGCTGTAAAATGCATTGAATAAACTCATCTGGACTGATGCTAGATAAAATGGCAATGGCTAACTTAGGACCCACCCCATTCACTTTAATCAAGGCACGAAATAAAGTACGCTCATCTTGCTGCGCAAACCCATATAGTAATAAAGCATCCTCACGCACCACGGTATGGACGTGTAAACTAATTTGACCTGGAAGGGATTCAATTTGAAAAAAAGTAGACAGCGATGTTTCTAAATCATACCCAACGCCATTAACATTTAAGACAATTTTCCCAGGTTGTTGCTTATCCACAATCGTGCCACTGAGCCAACCAATCATCGTATTTTACTCCGCATATGACTATGACAAATTGCAATGGCCAATGCATCTGCCGCATCAGCCTGTGGCGTGGCCGACAATCTTAACAAATTCACGACCATATGCTGCACCTGAATTTTATCCGCCGCACCATATCCCACCACAGTCTGTTTCACTTCGCGAGCAGAATACTCAGACACGGCAACCCGATGCGAAGCGCAGGCCACCATCGCCACGCCTCGCGCATGTCCCAATTTCAAAGCTGAACTCGCATTTTTATGCATAAAAACTTCTTCGATCGCGACTTCGTCAGGACTATATTTTTCCATCAACAAACAAATGCCATTGAAAATTTGCAACAAACGCTCTGGCAAAGTCCCCACGGCACAACGTATACAGCCACTATCTATATAATAGAGCTTCCGTTGCTGCTCACGAATCACCCCATAACCAGTCACCCGCGATCCTGGATCAATCCCAAGAATGATTGTCATATACCCCTTGCATCATAGTCATCCCCAGGACTTCTTATCATCTACACACATCTTTCTGTCATCCCCGCGCAGTTTCTGTCATCCCCGCGCAGGCGGGGATCGATTCTGCACTCAACTCAAGGCCAAATCGTGCACGGATTCCCGCCTCCGCGGGAATGACAGCATCACATCTGATCAGATCATCAAATCCGCATTGGTATACACAGATTGTACGTCATCTAAATCTTCAAGCATATCTATTAATTTGGTCACTCGTTCCGCGGTATCAGTGTCTAAAGCAATCAATGTTTCAGCGTGTTGCGTGATATGCGAGTGTTCGACCTCAAATCCCGCTTTCTCTATCGCATTCAGCACACGGTGGTAGGCTTCTACCGCCGTCATAATCACCACATGCCCCTCTTCGAGCACCACATCTTCAGCCCCGGCTTCAATGGCGACATCCATCGCTTCATCCACTTTATCGGTCGAACTCAAGACGATCTCACCTTGCTTTGCAAACAAATAAGCAACCGATCCATCCGTCCCCAAATTACCGCCAAATTTGGTAAAGCCATGCCGCACTTCTGAAACAGTGCGATTTTTATTGTCCGACAAACACTCAACCAAAACAGCCACACCACCCGGCGCATAGCCTTCATAAGACATTTCGACCATGTTAGCGCCATCCAAACCACCCGCCCCACGTTTGATGGCGTTATCGATGGTATCTCGTTTCATATTGGCTTTCAGTGCTTTGATAACTGCATCCCGCAAGCGAGGGTTATTGATTTCCTCAGCCCCACCCATACGGGCCGCCACAGAGATCTCACGAATTAATTTCGTAAATATTTTCCCACGTTTCTTATCTTGCAAACCCTTACGAAATTTAATATTGGCCCATTTACTATGCCCTGCCATATTTTCACCTTTTCTTCTGCAGTATAAACTGAGCCTATTCAAAGAACTGTGTCATTCCCGCGTAGGCGGGAATCCATTCTTACATTGGGACAGTACCCAATCAGGGATGGATCCCCGCCTACGCGAGGATGACATAATTTTTTGAACAGTCTCTATAAACTCACCATTATATGCCAACCATTAAAAATTGACAAAAACTTCCAATCGTTGCAATCTGTGAGGACGCCGTCATCCCGAACAACATGAGGGATCTCCTGAAACCCGAGAGATGTCTCACGATGCTCGACATGACGAACGACATAACAAAGGAAGAAACCATGTACCTCTATGGATTTGGAAACCATCATCAAACAGAATGCCTCGCTGGCGCTTTACCCAAAGAACAAAACTCTCCACAAGCTTGCGCTCATAAATTATATGCAGAGCAATTAAGTGGCAGTGCATTCACGCGCCCACGTCATCTCAATTTACACAGTTGGTTATACCGTGAGCACCCATTCGTGGTTCACCCGGACTACCGCCCTTTTGACACTCAAATCCAGCAAACCTTGGCACCCCAACAACCGCCCAACCCCATGCGCTGGTCACCCTTTACTCGACCACAACAAGCCCAAGATTTCATCACAGGATTAACGCATATTGCCAGTACTGCATTGAGCCAGACTTATCTTTATCACTGCACCCAATCCATGCAAAATCGTTATCTCATCAATCGGGATGGGGAGTTGTTGTTTATCCCCTATTCAGGAGGAATCGTATTACATACTGAAATGGGCAAACTCGAGATTGAAGTGGGAATGATTGCTGTCATTCCACGCGGCATCGCATTCAAGATGACGTTGTCCGACACCTATGCAGCAGGTTATCTCTGTGAACACAGTGGGCTCCCGCTGACTTTGCCACAATTAGGCTGCATTGGCGCCAATGGGCTCGCTAATCCGCGCCATTTTTTCTACCCTACTGCTGCCGTGGAAACCAGTCAAGGTTCTCAGGAATATATTACCAAATACCTTGGTCAACTTTGGGTCACAGAATGCCAGCACTCTCCCTTGAACGTAGTCGCTTGGCAAGGCAATTATGCGCCTTATGGCTATGATTTATCTTTATTCAACACAATTCAGACAGTCAGCTTTGATCACCCCGATCCGTCTATTTTCACCGTACTCACTGCTGAAAGTCCGACTCCGGGGATTTCTCAATTGGATTTCGTGATTTTCCCACCACGTTGGATGGTGGCTGAACACACATTTCGCCCACCGTATTTTCATCGCAATATCATGAGTGAATTGATGGGATTGATCCGAGGCGAATACGATGCCAAACCCAGTGGATTTAGCGTAGGCGGCATCAGCGTCCACAATTGCATGACGCCACATGGCCCAGATTATGAAGCCTTTCAAAAGGCCACCACACAAACCCTCCAACCTGAGTATTACGCCAATACCATGGCTTTCATGCTAGAAACTTGCGATCCCTGGCAATTTACGAGCCATGCGCTGAATCACAGTACACGGCAGAAAGATTATTCGGAATGTTGGCGGAAGTTGTAGGAAAATGATAAATCAAGCTCATGTTTTGTTGGTTGTGCTAGTAAATCCATGTAAGCACTGTGGTTGCTTAATTCCGATAAAAGCTGTGATTCAGTGAAAAGAAAAAGATATTTTCTGGAAAGCGATGTTTTCACTACTGAAAATCCGTGCTCAGTAACATCTACCTCTGTCTCATTCTGGAAATGTGGCATATCACTCATGGACAACACTCTTAAAGATCTTTTACGTTTAAATGCACCTCATTGGAGGCAAATTTGGCTACGATATCCAACTCTCCTCCCATGGCTTCAATATAACGCTTCAGAGTAGACAACTTCATATCACGCCGCCTCTCTGTTCTTGAGACATTAGCCTGTTTAGTATTAAGTTTAATTGCCATATCTTCTTGAGTAATACGCAGTTGCTCACGTATTTCATACAAAAGAACCTCCTTCAGCAATTGACTGGTTTTCTCTTTAACTGTTTTTTTTGCAGTTAAACTCATTTTGTTTTTTAATGTTGAAAAAGACTTACCCATTGTTCTTTTCCTCCGTCTTTAAAATTAAGAGATGCTTTTGGTACAAACGCTCAGCAACAGGAATATTTTTTTCATACCAACGATCATCACCTGTTTTGTTACCACCCAAAAGTAAAATAGCGCAACGCCTCGGATCAAAAGCATACAAAATTCGATAGGGTTCACCTGCATGCTGAATCCGCAATTCACGCAAGTGTTGCAGTTTCGAACCCTCGATTCCAGATGAAAAAGGAAATTTTAGATTCGGTCCACATTGCTCCAATAGATTGACTGTTGATGCAATGTCAATCTGCTCTTCTTCCGTAAGACTTCCCCACCAAAGCTCAAATTCATCTGTATATTCAACATCCCATATCATTACTATAGTCCGACAATACATTACTCACAAGCCATATTACTTTAATGTAATATTCTTGGCAATATAAAACCTTTTCCGGCAAAACCGGCTTAAATAATGGGTTTGGTGATCAATGCGTGCAGGGTGGGCAAAGCAAACATGCCCACCACGATTAAAAACTACTCAAACAAATCATCATGCGTCAAACCTGCTTGCTCCAACAGTTTGCGCAAGGTTTTCAACGCTTCAACTTGAATTTGACGTACTCGCTCACGGGTGAGATCGATTTCTGCGCCCACTTCTTCCAGGGTCGCTTTTTCGAAACCACGCAGACCGAAGCGCCGGGCAATCACTTGTTGCTGGTTGTCAGTCAACGCATCCAAGAACTCTTCAATTTGCATGCGCAGATTTTCGTCAGTCAACAAAACAGCAGGATTGGTGCTGTTCTCATCAGGGATGGTATCCAATAGAGATTTGCTGTCATCGTGACCAATTGGCGTATCAAAAGAAGTCACTTTGTCATTCAAATACAATAGTTTTTCCACATCCTCCAAGGGCACATCCAGCATTTCCGCAATTTCTTCCGCAGAAGGTTCATGATCCAATTTTTGGGTCAATTGGCGTGCAGCTCGCAAATAAACATTTAATTCTTTTAACACGTGAATAGGCAAACGAATCGTCCGTGTTTGATTCATCAAAGCACGTTCAATAGTCTGGCGTATCCACCAAGTAGCATAGGTTGAAAAACGAAAGCCTCGGTCTGGGTCAAATTTTTCAACCGATTTCATCAAACCCAAATTGCCTTCCTCAATCAGATCCAACAAAGGAAGTCCACGGTTCAAATAATGCCGTGAAATTTTAACCACAAGACGTAAATTAGATTCGATCATCTTTTTGCGCGCGGCCTCATCGCCCTTTAAGGCCAAACGAGCATAGAAAACCTCGTCCTGAGCGCTTAATAAAGGAGAAAAACCAATTTCATTCAAATAAATCTGGGTAGCGTCCATGGCACGCGTCATGCGCTTGCCGCTGCTTTGATAACTTGGGAACGCCTCTTTATCATTAAAATCATGCACATCATCAGATCCCGCCACCTCTTGAACTTCGGCGACTTCCGGCTCTAGATCCTCTTCGACCTCAAGAAAATCAAACCCGACCTCTTCTGATTTCTCGTCCACTTCCATTTGGATAATCTCTTCCCCAGCGTCCATAACTCCCCTTGTCAAGCTTAACAAAAAAGCCCTATTTTTAAGTTATACGAAGACAAGAAAAAAAGCTAGTGTTAAAAGAGATTGTCACGTTAAAATCTTGGTCTATGATTTTAACGTAGGTTGGGCCTTGGCCCAACAGCAAAGCGCAGCGCTTCATTAAACAAACAAGGTGCGCTACGCGCGTTGTTGGGCCAAGGCCCAACCTACAT
>Ga0114972_10003296_pt1 | contig 12113 bp, 13 predicted proteins | sample M_140807_EF_Meta_FD_87354 | JGI IMG/M metagenome (GOLD analysis project Ga0114972, IMG submission 87354) | Freshwater microbial communities from Lake Montjoie, Canada to study carbon cycling - M_140807_EF_MetaG | ecosystem: Environmental > Aquatic > Freshwater > Lake | place: Lake Montjoie... | reverse complement strand
TTTATGCAAATAATAATGATACTAATTACTTATCAAAAAGCGTTTGCTTTTACGCACAATGACCTTCACACGAATAATGTAATGTATAATTCTACAAATAAAAAATATATTTATTACTGTTACAACAAAAAGTATTATAAGGTTCCTACGTTTGGAAGAATATTCAAAATAATAGATTTTGGAAGAAGTATATACAAATTTAATGGAAAAATATTTTGTAGTGATAGTTTTAAAATGGGAAATGATGCGGCTACTCAATACAATATAGAACCGTATTTTAATGAAAAAAAACCTAGATTAGAACCAAATTTTAGTTTTGATATTTGTCGATTAGCTTGCTCTATTTTTGATTATCTTGTCGAAGATATTGAAGAAGTGAAAGATATCAGCAAATGTGATCCAATTAAAAGGCTGGTAGTTGAATGGTGTCTAGATGATAATGGAATGAATATGTTATATAAAAATAATGGAGCTGATAGATATCCTGATTTTAAATTATATAAAATGATATCAAGGTGTGTACACAATCATACTCCTCAAGCTCAATTAAATAGACCTGAATTTAAAGAATTTTGTAATTTTAAAGATGACGTTCCAAATGACGTAATAAATATAGATAACATACCTAGTTATATATAAATAAAACTCATATATTTGGTAAAAAATAATATATTTTTTTATTATAAAATATAATATGACTAATAATGAAAATACAGATAATATAGATAATATAGATAATATAGATAATATAGATAATTTTGATAATATTGATAATTTTGATAATTTTGAAAATATAGATAATATAGATAATATTGATAATATTGATAATTTTGAAAATACAGATAATATTGATAATTTTGAAAATACAGATAATTTTGAAAATACAGATAATACAGATAATACTACTAATAATAAAAATATAAACAATGACTATGGTTTTATAATTTCTCGTCACGTTAATTCTGAAAAGACTAATCGGTATTGGAATAATTGTGTAATTTGTATAAGACGTTTTTACCCTTTTAGAAAAATAGTAATCATTGATGATAATAGTATACAAAAATTTGTAAAAGCTGATTATAATTACAAAAATATAGAGGTTATTCAATCTCAATTTCCGGGAAGAGGAGAGTTATTACCGTACTATTATTTTTTAAAAAGGCGATTTTTTGAAAATGCTGTAATAATTCACGACAGCGTGTTTTTTCATAGAAGAATAAATTTTGAATCATTTAAACAAAATGGAGTTCAAGCTTTACCTTTGTGGCATTTTGAATCTGATAAAGAAAATGTTGATAATTCATTGAGAATAACCAATTTTTTAAATAATAATCTATTTATAAAAAAATCATTAAGTTCAACTGATAAAATACTCGGAATGAAAAATTTGAAATGGATCGGGATGTTTGGAGTACAATCATATGTAAATTTAAGATTTCTTAATTATATCAACGCAAAATATAATATATGTAATATGATAACAGCAGTTACCTGCAGAAAAGACAGGTGTTGTTTAGAGAGAATAATGGGATGCTTATTTTTTATTGAATCTAAAAGAATACGTAAAAAGAAATCGTTATTCGGAAATATTTTTAAATATCAAAAATGGGGATATACTTATGAACAATATAAATATGATCTTTCTAAAAAACGAATACCGTCGCCAATAGTAAAGATCTGGACCGGTAGATAATATAATATAATTTATATAATCAAAAAATTATATTATACTTTTTTAAAAGAATATATATATGTCAGAACCAAATGTATTATTAGCAATAGTACAATTAATTCATTTTTTTATTGACGCATTTTGTATGTCATATATATTTTTATTTAATCCAATGTATGATATTTATTATTGTGGTTTTGTTTTTTTACAAACTATACATTGGGGGTTACTGAAGAATGAATGTATTGTAAGCTATTATGAAAAAACATTAATAAATCCAAACTATAAATTAGGAGACAACCCTAAATGGATACCTCATTATAAAATTTATCATAATAAAATTACGATTCTTTTAAAGGCTATTTTAATTTTGGGAACTTTGGGTATTGTTATATTTAGAAATAAGAAAAATGATATTCCTTATATATGCGTTGGTGCTATAATATTATGGTTATATTTTACTTATTTTTATCACAAATCCCAGTTGTAAATAATATATAAATAATATATAAATATAATGTATATATGATAGGCAAAATAATAGCTATAATTCATTTGTCACTAGCATTTTGTTATTCATTTTACGCATTTATCTTCCCTAGTAATGTATTATATGACTATTTTTATTTTATATTTTTGAGTTGCGTACAGTTGTCTTGGCTATTATGCTATCATGAATGCCCTATATCTTATTTCTATAAATATATTCATTATAAAAATTATACTTGTGGTGATACTACTACATTAGATGATTTTAAAGAATTAGCAGGCAGTATGAATAAAAATACTACAAGTTCAATTGATTATAGTAAAATAGGAGATACAGTATTTTCGTTTTTTTTAACTATGTCTATTATTATAGCGGGATATAGAAGTAAATTGGTAAATATATTTTTAATAATTTTTGTATTTATTATTATGAGGTATTTTTATATTTTTTTAAATAACGCTGTAGGTTATAATACAAAAGATATAATTACAAATACGTTAGGAAAAAACAGTTATGATATTCTAAAAAAAATATACGAAGACTATAAAATAATTAGAATACACGACGAAATAAATATGTTAATTGGGATAATCACAATTTTATTTATTTTGTATATTACGTATAAAAATAGAAAAATTTTGCGAATGTAAATATATATTTGTATATATAATATAATATATGGAGGAAAATTTACACTGCTATACTTTTAAAAAAATTACAAATAACAATGGGTTTTTTGAAGATATTGTTGAAGCAACGTATATAATTCATTTAAAAGATAATGGTCGTATCAACAGTATCCAAGAACAACTACAAGAGTATCAACCAACAAAAATTATTTATATTGTATACAATGACGGATTTAAAAAATGTGTAAAATCTGAATTTATACAAAATAGCGTATCGGATTTAATTGATGTAAATTTACAAATTTTAAAACATTCTAAAAAAATGAATTATGGTAATATTTTGGTATTAGAAGATGATTTTATTTTTAGTACAAAAATAAAAGAACATTTTCATAAAAATAATATTATATCATTTTTAAAAAATAATAATTACAAGCCGTATTATTATTTGTTAGGTTGTGCGCCAATGTTACAAATTCCATATGATTATTATAACTATAGACCAATATTGTCTGGAGGCGCACATGCGGTTATTTACAATAGTAAAATGAAAGATATCATATTGAATCATAAACAAGAAAATATGACAGATTGGGATGATTTAGGAATTTGGTTGAATCATCGATATACATATTATATACCATTATGCTACCAATTGTTTCCTGATACCGAAAATTCGAATTCGTGGGGAGTTGATGACAATTTTATAGTACGTTACACAAAACAATCCGGCAAAATATTTTTAAAACTTTTGAATATGGATCAAAACGTAGAACCAGGGTATTCTATATTATATATATTTTCAAAAATATTATTTTTTGTTATAATTTTGATTGTTATAGTATTTATAGTAAAAATATACAATCTCATAATTTTGAATAAATCGATAAAAGTAAAAAGTAAAAATAGAAAGTAAAAATATGTTGACTTTTATTATATTGCCGTATTATATATGAAGACGGAATATAAAAATACATATTTAATGCTAAGTTACGTCAGCCACATGTTGTGTGAATTTTTTTTATGCCTTTACGTATTTATAATGCCAAAAAAATATGATATTTATTATGCGATGTATATTTCATTATTAATAGTATTAAAATTAATTTTTAAATATGAGTGTATAATAAATTACTTCGATAAAAAATTAATAGAGCCAAATTACGTATTAGGATCAAATCCTAAATATGTGCCATATAAAAGGAAATTGTATAATGATAATAAATATTTTATATCTTTTATTAATTGTTTGATTATTTTAAATTTGATATTGATATTTTCTCGAAATCAAAGTAATTTCATTAGAAGCGTATGTATATTCAATATTATAATGTGGGCGTTTATTGAATATAAAACGCAAACGTTTACTCCTTTGAAAAATAAAAAATAAATAATAAATAATTTTTGAATATAATATAATTGTTGTATTATATTATATTATATTATATTACATTGCTATAATGGATGTAAATTATAATACGCGCTGTTATAAAATACAAAAATATACATACGACGTGGGAATTTTAGATGATAGCATTGACGCAACTTATATCATTCATTTAAAAGACAATGGTCGTTTGGAACATATCCAAGAACAATTGAAAGAATATCATCCTACAAAAATAGTTTACATAGCTTTTAATAAAGGATTTAAAAAATGCGAAAAAAAATTAATAGAACAAGTTTCTTATCAAGATTTAACGGATGCGTTTTTACAATGTTTTAAACACGCAAACCAAAATAATTATAATAATGTTCTTATATTGGAAGATGATTTCATCTTTAGTCCTAATATAAAAAAACCTGAAAATATACAATCAATAAATGATTTTTTAAATGAAAAAAAGAATGAGGAATTTATATATTATTTGGGATGTAATCCAATTTTAGTACTGCCTTGTAGTACTGATTTGAAACATTACAAATCATATAAATCTTGTTCTACGCACGCAACAGTATATTCAAAAAAAGCAAGAACAAAAGAGTTAAATCTAAATTTAAAACACTGGGACGTTATTATTGAAAATGGCATTCCAAATAAGTATTTATATTATATGCCAGTTTGTTATCAAACCTATCCAGATACAGAAAATAAAAAAACGTGGTCGGAAAAAGATAATATAGCAATCGGATACGCTAAAAATAAAATAATTACTGTTCTGAACTTAGATAAAACACCGGAACCTGGTTTTTCTATTATATATTTTTTCGCGAAATTTATTATCCCGTTCCTTTTGTTGTTTTCTATAGGTATGATTCTTTTTGTAATTTATTATATATTTCTTACGTTTACATATAATGATAAGTATTTTAAAAAGAATAATTTTAGAAAAAATAGAAAATAAAAAGTAAAGTAAAAATATTTATAAAATTAAACAAGTTTACAAGTCTATAATTTTATAAATATTTTATAAATATTTGATAAACAACTTTAAAACCCAGGATTGTCAGTAAAAACTGGAGTAATATTTGAGCTTGAGCTTGATCCAGAACCGCCTGATTGCGATGCTGTTTTTAATTGTTCCAAAATAAAATATCCAGAAATAACACTAAAATAAACTAAAAGAGCGTCTCTAACAAGTAATTTAACGGGTTTGCTTTCTTTGTCAACAAATCTCATTTCTAAGAATTTAGCAATTAAAAAAATAATTGCTATTACCGCAGCAATAATAAAAATATTTTCCATTTAAAATATTCTTTGTATATTCTTTTACTTATTTTACGCAATTTATTCTAAAACTTCGATATCATCTAACAACAAATCTGGCAATAAATTCATTTCTGGTTCATTTAATGGATGGACGTCTAAATTATTCAATTCGACAGACTGGTCTGAAATATTCAATTTTACAGATTCATTGTCTTCGTCGTCATCTAATGCTTCTTGTCTTCTCTGTACGGCTCTCATTTCACTAATTTCTTCTAATCGTTCAATATTTTTTGGAGCTTGTATTTTCAAATCATTATTATTTTCATCGCGAGCATAATCTATATTATTAAAACTTAACCTTGAGTCAACGTTTTGCGTAGTTTGAGTTGTACCTGTAGAACTAGAACTATTTAATTGATTTAATTGATTTAATTGATTATTTGCTAAAGGCAACGGTTGTTCTAAATATTGTTCTTTTATTTCTTCAACAACATCCTCTTCAACCGTTTCATCCATATACGCTTTTAAAATGCTTTCAACTGGTACGCTTTCTCTTAAAGTGTTTAAAATACACTCTTGAACAATAATTTCAATCTCTCTATTATGTTTTTGAATCTGTAAAGGAGGTATATTTATTTCAAATAAATAAACATTTTTGTATATTTTTCTTGCTACGTTAATGTAAACTTTATGAATAAAATCATCTAATTTTGGAATATTTATATCTATTTTTTTCTGTTTTTGCCCAACACGCATAGCAGTAAGTATTTTAAGCTGAATAACGTGTACACAGGTAACCAAATCTTCTAAATAGGAACATCCTGATTTTTCAACGATTCTTTTTCTTTCATTTTCAATAATATTTGGATTCCATTTTGGTACTCTTGAAATAAAATTCTGAAAGGTCATTAAGTATTTTTCTTTTTCATTATTGTCTTTACATAATTTGAGAGCTTCATCTAATATTGATTTGTAACCATCTATAATTAATGGAGTTAAAATTGTAATTAATCTCGCAGACCATTCATTTCGTGATTCATGAAGTGTGCTAACGCTAAAATCATCCATTTACATAAAACTAATATTTTCTAAAGATAAATTTGAACTTAAAAAAACAAAATTCAATATAAATAAAATTAACAATTTTTCAGTCCTAAACTCTTTTCGAACTTTATTAAAGGCTATTAACAATTCATATCTTTTTTCATCAGATAATTTTGACTCTAAGAATTTTGTATTTTCAAGTAAGTTTATTATATCTATCCCACTATAACCTTTTTCATAAAGCTTCACGGATTTTTTCATTAAATCATGTATTTCTATTTTTCCTTCAACTAATTTAATCAAATCTTTTTTCAACCAATCTAACCTAGCAGTTTTTATTTCTTTCATTATAAAAGTTTCATTTAGGTTGAATTTATATAAATTTATTACATTATTATTGTAAACGGGTTGCGAAACATAAATTTCGCAAAATCTAGATAAAATAGGTTTCAATAATTTATATTTATCTTCTACAATAATAAAAAATCTAGTGTTGTGACTAAAAAGCTCAATACATCTTCGTAATGCGGATTGTGCGTCCATAGTTAATTTATCCGCATTTAACAAAACAATACTTTTGAAAATATCTCCGCCATTGGAATTTATATGCGTTTTTGCGAAAAATTTCAAATCATCTCTAATAAATTTAATTCCTTTACCGTGAGCGCAATTAACATACATAACAAGTGATTTGATCTTCTCTCTGTCATTTTCATATATATTGTGAATAAAATCGTTTACAATGGTTCTTTTTCCGCTTCCAGAAGGCCCATGAAATATTATATTTGGGATTTTATGTATTTTATAAAAGTATTCTAATTTTTCTTTTATAGATGAATGAATATTTAATAACATTAGCAAACTTATTATTAATAATAGAGTGTTTTTATATTTTATTATAACGTAAATAATAAAATACATGTATAAAAGGGGGAAAATATAACGTAACTATGGTTCATTCATATTGATTTTTTTTTCAACGTAATCTATTATTGTATCATAATATAACTCATACGATAAATTATTAGCAAGTTGGTTTGCGTTCATGGTAACCGAACAACCCCCAGATTCTAATAATGAAACGTCGAATTGTAATATTTTTCTATCTAAGGCTTTGTAAATAATTTCTTTTACAATATGTTTTCTATCATTTTTTACGTGTAAATGTAGTGAAAATTTTGAAAATGGAATCCCGAAATAATTACACGTATCTACAATATACTCGAAATCTTCTACTTCAAGAGTTCCGCAAGTATCCGATAAACAAATGGTATCTATTTTCATGTTACCTAATTTCAAAATTTCGTGAACTACTTGGTCATTATCTAATTTACCTTCAATAGGACATTCATTTATACATGAAACATATAATTTTATAAAATAATGAATATTATTATACTCTCTTTTATTGTCATCCAATAATTGAATCATTTTTGACAATTCTGTTTTGCTTTGATTTACATCCATTTTTGTATTTTTTTTTTGAAAACTATTAGATACTGAAGTAATAAATGAAATATTTTTTACGAAGGGTTTATCCAATATAGTATACAAATGATTTATGTTTGGTATTAAAATAAAATGATTACACTTGTGTAAGTTTGTATATATATTATCAATTTCTTGATCATTAAATTGTTCGACATATTGAAGTAATTCCATAGAATCTGCTAAAATAGGAAGGATCTTTTTTGAAACTAATGAACCTATTTCTACATTTGTAGGAAAATGCGTGTAATAAATTTCACTGTATATTTGTTTTTTGTATTCGAAATGAAACTTTTTAATATCATCCTCGCTTGTAAAAGATTGTAACCCATCTCTTAATGTAACGTCAAATAATGTTGGTGGTCCCAATTTATTATAAAATTGTTTACATTTTTTATTATCTAAAAAACTTTCAAATCTTTTTAGACTCCAACAAGGCGATTTGCTAAACATTATATAATATTATATAATGTTATACAATGTTAATTTTTAAGTTTATTTAGAATAGGTTTTATTTTTTATTTTTTATTTTTTATTTTTTATTTTTACACCTATTAAAATAATTTTTCACATTTTCCAAATTCAGCACCTGAAAATAACATATAATTTTTTAAGTTACACCTTTTTGTTTTATTATTTTTACATCGTTTACATTTACTTAATTGTTTAAGTATTTTTCTTTCTGTCTTATTTGATATTTTGTATGTTTTGTTTTTTAATTGTGCTTTTATTTGTTTTTTAAGTTCTTTAGTATTCATTTCTATACTTTTTTTACACGATTTACATTTTAAAGATTTTATATAAACAGAACACTTTTTTTTATAATTTTTATTCATCACTTCTAAATATTGCTTTTGGGTATGATTTCCTGTTTTTACTGAACCAATACCAGTATAACAAATATTATTTTTATCCATTATAATAATATTTGTATAGATAATATTATAACTTGCGCGTTTTAAATGAGAAAAAAGTTTAAACAGACGTTGTTAGAGAGTGAGTATAAGGGTTCTCTCTAAATGCGTTTAATATGTCCGGTTGAATTCTATCACAATTAATAGATTCATTATAATATTGAGGAGAGGCGACGGCTCCAAGCGTTTGAACAGAAGGAGGTAACGTGGATATTCTTGAGTTGGCTGGATTAAATCTACCATCATATCTGTTAGCGTCTGCTTTGCTAATATTTACATTCATTTGTTGATTAAATATTTGGGTTCCGCCTTGGTTAGCTCTATTTCCAATAGTAGATGATTTTATATCATTGTTATGTTGGTTGTAAGCTGCGGCGTAACTCATATCGCCGTATTGCGAGGCAGCTCCTCCCGACGTTCCTATATAACTACAACTTGACGTATCTCGTTGCGTCATTTCTCCAGGCATAGCATTGTTAACATACATTCCTTCTTTTTGTCCATCAATATAAAAAGTTGGAGAATACACAGTTGTTTCTTTGATAGTTGTAGGCGTAATATCATTCATATTTATAACATAACTACTAGGTACCGAACTAGTCGCTTCGCCGTAAACGCGCATATTTTTCGCGGTTTCTTGTTTGCGAGTTGGTTTTAAAAAGTCTAATAAAGGCGCTATTACGGCGCCAACAGCTCCGCTAAATCCGCTTCTAATATTGTCTGGTTGTGTTAAAGTTGACCTATTATTTGAGTAATTGGTGTGACTACGAAGATTCGCTTCTCCATCGGTTATAGGACCGCGTCCAACAGCAGTAGAATGATTAATATCATTACTTGCGAGTTGTATACGTTTTGTTGATTCAAATGAAGTAGGTGCCTGCCCCACTTGTCTTCCACCTTTGTTAGCAATGCCTTTGTAATCAGTCACTACGTCTTCACGTTTTATAATTCCCAACTCTTGAATTGGTCTCAACGTTTCGCCTTTTTCGGCGCCTGTAGTAGTCAACCAACGGTCTTGCGTATTAATAAAAAAAGTATCAGGATGTTGCTTTTCTACGCGACCAATAATACCCACATTTTTTATCGATGATTCAGCGGGACCTTCATGATTTGCTAATGAATACGATAATTTCGGATTTGTTTCCACTCTTAATTGATCTACTGTATATGGTAACCATTTATCCCGAGCTTCCATACCAGAATTAAATCCTCCACTTCCTTGATTCGAATATCCTTTGTCTAAACCAGGCGCCACCATTACACTATCGAATAATTTCACTTCGTTGTTTTTCATTACTGGATTTACGCGTGACTGATAAAAGTCACTATTATTTGGCGCTCCATTTGACCAAGACATATTTTCTTGGGGTTTGAATAAAGGCGCTTGTTCTATCTTTTTTTTTATTTGAGACCCATTGCCAACCATATTGTCTAACATAAATTCGGCGGTATTTGCGTGATAAGTATTTCCTTTTACTTTCCCTCCGTTGAAAGGGACCATATTATTATGTTTAAATTGATTCGAGTCTAAATAATTTCCTGTAAGTGAATAAATTTCTTGAGGGTTTTGACCAACGCTTGCGCCTCTCTCTACTCTTTTTTCGTAAATATTCTGATCAAAATATTTATCAGTTGCTTGATTTGGATTAATATATTCTTGGACGGTGTCTGCTAGTTGACTTATATTTGTAACTGGAAAATTTTGAGGAGGAATATTTGCGTTGGGTAAATAATTGGTTGGTTTTCCCATATTTGTAAATTTTTCTTGCGTTATATTTGTTTTTTTTCCCTGTTTATTTTTATTGCTATTGCTATTTTGTGTTGGTTGATTCGATATTACATACATTCCGCCTAATGCGATTAATGGTATAGCTAATTCCATATTATATTATATATATAAAACATTATTTTTATTTATTGAACTTCAAAGATCATATTAATAAAAAGAAAAAGAAAAAGAAAACGAAAACTAGTTTCTGTTTGAATTCGTTTTTATATTTTGACATGAATTAGTTTGACTACATATATTTGCCCCTTTTCCAACGATTACATTTGTAGGTAATCTATTATTTGTTTCGTTTAATAAACATTCTCGTTTTGGAACAAAATAATCTTTTTCTAAAATTCTCGTACTAAGATTATTCAAAAAAGGAATACATGTATTTTCTTGAGGATTTAAAGGAGGGTAGTACCAGTCTACCTGTTCTAAATCTCGATACCACCAAGCAGGATTTGTCGCCCTAGACTGATCGGTAAATACATTATTACAAGTAGGATATTGGATTGCTTCATTGGGAACATTATATTTTTTATAATTATCTTTTCCTAAACAGTCTCTACCAAGTTGTCTATTTACGCCTAATAAGTCGCTTTCCAAATTGATTGTGTTTGTTCTTAAATTTCCAGCCCATTTTTGAGGGATAATGTGAGGGTCTTCAAAATAACAAGGATTCGAACCGTTACCAGGGACATTCAAAATCCATCTACCAGGGTCTGTAGATTGTTGTAATTGTTTTTTTGTTCTACACGGGTCATAATTAAATCTTGTAAATGACATTATAATATAATATATAATATTATGTTAAAATAAAAAATTTTTAATATAGTATTTGTAATTCATATTTAGTTTGTTTAGTTTGCTTAGTTTGCTTTTTTGTATTACAAGATGATCCAAGTGCTATTCGTTTTATTTAAACATATTTCACCAACGTATGAGTCAGAAGGAACAATAATTGTATTAGTATCTTGGCTTACGATGCTATTATAAGGCAGAACTTTATCGCTGCCTATTGGTGATACTTTTAGATCAGTAGCTAATGTTCCGCCTACTCGACGAAAAAGAATGCGCATACCATCTGGAATACTCGAATTTGTACTTAAAGGTAAAGTAATGGTAGAATTATCGGTAATATCAAAACCATGAACGCCATAAAAAGCAGGTGACAAAGTTGTTTCCCAGTTTACAGAACTGGTAATATTTGTTGGGCTCATTAAAAAAGGATAATAATTAGTTCCTATTGTTAAAGAATTTATACTTGCTGATACAAGGCATGATAAAGTGTCAACTTTTAACTCTTTATCAATCTGCCCAGCGTCACCCTTGTCTCCTTTTGCTCCATCAAGACCATTAGTACCATTGTCACCCCTGTCACCTTTTTCTCCTTTTGCTCCATCAAGACCATTAGTACCATTGTCACCCCTGTCACCTTTTTCTCCTTTTGCTCCA
>Ga0114972_10003295_pt1 | contig 12114 bp, 9 predicted proteins | sample M_140807_EF_Meta_FD_87354 | JGI IMG/M metagenome (GOLD analysis project Ga0114972, IMG submission 87354) | Freshwater microbial communities from Lake Montjoie, Canada to study carbon cycling - M_140807_EF_MetaG | ecosystem: Environmental > Aquatic > Freshwater > Lake | place: Lake Montjoie... | reverse complement strand
GTCCCGGGATCGAAGAGCATCACGAACAGGGCTCTTCTCTGTGCAGCGCTCGCTGTTGGGTCCACACGGTTGAGCGGAGTTCTGTTTGCCGATGACACCGAGGCAATGCTTGGTTGCATCACTGCACTCGGCGCGCAGGTACATATCGAGCGTGAGAGTCACGTGGTCGAGATCCTCGGCGTGGGAGGCCAGTTGCACCTGGACCCCGATGTTGTGCTCAATGCGGTCCAGTCCGGAACCACGGCAAGATTCATCGCTGCAACGATGATGCTTTCGAGCAGCGATCTGACTCTCGATGCCGCCCCGCAGATGCGAGCGCGCCCGATGGCGACCACGTTTGATGCACTCCGGAATCTCGGTGCATCGGTCGTGGAGACAGATCGAGCCGGGTTTCTCCCCGCTCGCATCCGTGGTGTCACGCATTCGTCGCAACCGACAGTTCGCCTCGCTGGAGATGTCTCGAGTCAGTTCATTTCCGGGTTGCTTCTCGCAGCACCCTGTCTTGCGTTCGGTCTGCGTCTTGAACTCGCCACGCAAGTGGTCTCGGCTCCGTATCTCGCAATGACGGTCTCCGTCATGAGGTCCTTCGGAGCTGTCGTCGATGATGCTGAAGACGGCGTGTACATCGTGGAACCCGGTGGTTATGTGGGACTGGAGTACCCGATCGAACCTGATGCATCTGCCGCTTCGTACTTCTTCGCTGCGGCTGCGATCTGTGGTGGTTCGGTCCGGATCGATGGTCTCGGTACGAACTCGATCCAGGGTGATGTCGGATTCGTCGATGTCCTCGCAAGGATGGGATCGACGGTGGGTATCTCTCCGGATTCCATCACTGTGACCGGCGGTCCGATCCACGGGATCCGCGCCGATTTCAGAGATATCTCTGACACCGCGCAGACCATCGCCGCAGTTGCGGCATTTGCGGACAGCACCACAGTGATCTCCGGGATCGGGTTCATCCGCGCCAAGGAGACCAACAGAGTTGCTGCGGTTGTCAGTGAACTCCGAAGGTGCGGAGTGAATGCGATCGAACTGGAGGACGGGTTCGAGATTCATCCTGGAGACATTCAGGCAACGGTCTTCCAGACATACGACGACCACCGGATGGCGATGAGTTTCGCTCTCATCGGTCTAGGTTCGGAAGGTATACAGATCGCCGACCCCTCCTGTGTCTCCAAGACATTCCCTGACTTCTTCGATGTTCTCGAATCGATCCGACCGGAGCTCCCATGATTGACGAACCACAGATCATCGCCATCGACGGCCCTGCGGGATCGGGAAAGTCCACGGTTGCGCGCGCTGTTTCGCTTCGTGTCGGAATCCCGTACCTCGATACCGGTGCGATGTATCGATCTGTGGCCTTTGCAGCGCTTCGTTCCGGGGTCGATCCCGATGACGCGGAGCTCGTTTCGAATCTGGCCCGTGAGATGGTGCTGATCATGCGCCCGGATGGCACGGTGATTGTCGACGGTGCCGACGCCACGATCGAGATCCGCGGCCCCGAGGTCACCCGCGCTGTGAGCAGCATTGCCGCCAATCCAGCAGTGCGAAACGAGATGCGATCCCGGCAACGCGAATGGGCCCGTGAACATGGTGGGGGAGTGATGGAGGGACGCGACATCGGCACGGTGGTGTTCCCCGACGCACGACTCAAGGTGTACCTCGATGCATCCCCGGAGATTCGAGCGGCCCGCCGCTCGAAGGAGGTCACTGATCTCTCGTATGAATCCGTCGCGTCGGATCTCGCCCGACGCGACGCGCTTGATCAGAACCGCGCCCACGATCCACTCACGGTCGCTCTGGAGGCCTGTGTGATCGATACGAGCCACCTAGGCGTCGATGAGATCGTCGACAGAATCCTGGAACTGCTGTCGTGACAAGAGAGGAACTTCACGTTCCGGCCGGCCACGAGAAGGGTGAGGTGATGAGTTGGTCACAGAACATGCTCTACAGCTTCGTCCGCGGAGCCATTCACCTCTATCTGTTGGCGTGGCATCGACTCGAAATTGTCGGCCTCGAGAACCTTCCGCAAGATGGGGCATACATCGTCTCGCCGATTCATCGCTCGAATCTCGATTCGCTCGTCATCTCGGCAATCACCCGACGACGTATGCGGTACATGGGTAAGGAATCGCTCTGGTCCACGCGTCCAACAGGTTGGTTCTTCTCGGCCATGGGCGGCTTCCCTGTTCAGCGTGGCTCGGCCGACCGTGAGGCACTCAGGGCCGCTCTCACCGTCGTGTCCCGGGGTGAGCCATTGGTGATGTTCCCCGAGGGAACTCGCCAGAGCGGCCCGGTGCTGACCGACTATTTCGATGGTCCCGCCTATGTGTCGTGCCGAAGCGGTGTCCCGATCATTCCGGTGGGTCTCGGCGGCACAGAGGCCGCGATGACGAAGGGATCGAAAATGATCCGGCCGGTGCGGATCACCATTGTCGTGGGAGAGGCTCTCCATCCTGCATCGACCACCGATGGCGGCAGGGTTCCGCGGCGGGCGATCAAGGAGCAGAGCGCACGTCTGGGCGCAGCGCTCCAGGAACTCTTCGATGAAGCGCAACTGCGGGCAGGTCGGCCGAATCCGACCCGTTGGCCGATCGAGGACGCCACCGATCAGATTTCCGGAGCCGATGGCTCGGATTCGTCGGAACCAATCATACCCTAGTCATTGCGATGCCCAGCGGTTCACGCCAGTGCTCCGCTTGGGCCAAGATATGCGTATGACACTTCTTGGGGAACACGGCACCGATCTGATCGATTCGATGGCTGAGATCGTCACCGCCGAGGCGGCGGCCTGTGAGTCAGCGAGAACAATGACGGGCGCTGTCATCGATGCGATGTGGGATGGCGGGCTCATGCGCTACATGAACCCAGCAGTGGCTGGTGGTGTCGAGCCGACCTTCACCGAGATGCTCGAGATGTGGCAGCGCATGGCATGGCTCGATGGATCCTTCGGATGGATCGGAATAGCGAATCTTCCCTCGGCCGCGGCGGTTGCCGCCTATCTCCCCGAAGAGGGGTTCAATGAGGTGTTCGGCAGCGGCGAGCGGGTGACCATGGGTGGCCAGTTCGCACCGAATGGTCAGGGGATCAAGGTCGACGGCGGTTACACGATCTCCGGCTCATGGAACTTCGGTTCCGGGACCGGTCACTCGGCCTTTGTCTGTGCGGGATTTCTCCCACTGAGCGACGGGAACTTCTGCTTCGATGACAACGGCGAGATCATGCTGATGGCGGCGGTCATTCCGCGGGACGAGATCACGTTCACCGACGGCTGGCATGTCCAGGGTCTCCGCGGCACCGGCTCCTATGACTACAACGTCTCTGAGTTGTTCGTCCCTGAGCATCGAACCTTCAATCTCTTCGCCCGTACGCCGTTGCGCGGAACCTCACCGGCGTTCCACATGGGGCTGATGGCGATCACTGCAGCGGGACACGCTGGATGGGCGCTCGGAGTCGCCGAGAGCATGCTTGACGACGTGCGCGATCTGGCACTGGTCAAGGCCCGCATGGGAGATATGGAGACGATGGCGCACAAGCAGTCGTTCCAGCGGGGCTACGCCCATCATCTCGGGATGTGGCGTGCCGCCCGCCTCCTTGTCGTCGAGACCTTCAGTCGGGTGGAGTCCGAAGTCGCCGCTGGCGCCGAACTCACACCCACGATGCGTGCAGATATGCGGATCGCTGCCACCTATGCAACCGAAGCCTGCCGTGAGGTCGCGCAATGGGCTCATCTTGCTGCTGGCACAACCGCGATCCGTGAGGGAAGTCGTCTCGAGCGTGCGTTCCGGGACCTCTACACAGGCACCCAGCATGCATTCATATCCGAGAAGACCTACACGGACGCAGCGCAGGTTCTTCTCGGCCTCGTGGCCGATCAGCGCGGCCTCTGAAGCCGACTATCGGCCGCAGTCAGTTTCGCCAAGCGGGGTCACATGCGTGCTCTGCTCGTGACCTTTCGGACCAACGGCTCAAAATGTTCAAGCGGGAGAGTCGGGTAGCTGGGGTCGAACGCGATCTGATCCCATTCGTCGGCGAAGCGCTCTGCGAGTTCGAACTGCTCGACTGAGAGCGTGTCGCGGTGGTTCTCGCGAGCCTCCGGATCGGCACCGAAGTGTGCGTAATAGTGGCGGCCCTGGAAGTCCTGATGCACTCGGATCATCTGGTAGACCTCTGCGCGTACGTAGGGCCGGATCATTTCTGCAGCGATTGCCGGGTGGTTCGGGACGCTGATGGCCTTGCCGACATCGTGCATGAGAGCGGCGAAGACGACCTCGTCATCTGCTCCGGACTCCTCAGCGAGAGTTGCGGTCTGGAGGCAATGTGTGAGCTGGTCGGTACCGAATCCGTCGGTGATCTCAGCCAGCGAGCGGAGCAGCATGAGCATGCGGTCAGCAACCCGACCTTGGTTCTCATTCGTGCGGGCTCCGATTTCGAGCCATTGCTCAGCAGTCGATTCATCCATACGCGTGAAGGTCATGGCGAAAGCTTGCCACTCAGACGCGAATCCTGCTCTAGTCGAGCGAGGCGAGTACGTCGCTTGCGTGGATCGAGCGGTCATTGACCGGTGGGCGGGCTTGAACAGGTCCTCCCAGAAGGAAGGTTGCCGCGGCATCGACAGCGTTGATGAGATCACGCAGGTTACGCGGCGGAGGGAAATATTCGTCTTCCTCGGTGACCCGAACCTCCTCGACGCCGCTCCGCGGTGCGAGTCGGGAGATCACGGCCTCAACCAGTTCCTCTGGTGCGCTTGCCCCTGCAGTGACTCCGACCACGCCAGCGAGATCGTCCGGAAGTTCCTCGGCGCCGTTGACCCGATAAACACGAGAACAGCCGGCGTGTCTGGCGAGGCTCTCAAGCGCCCGCGTATTCGAAGAGTTCGCCGAGCCGATGACCACCACGGCATCGCATCGCGGAGCGATCTCGAGCAGTGCGGACTGTCGGTTGGTGGTTGCGAAGCAGAGGTCGGAGCGTCCGGGGACCCACATGTCGGGAAAGCGGGACTTCGTTGCATCAAGCACATCAGCCCAGTCACGATGACTCAGGGTGGTCTGGGCCAGAAGAGCGACCGGCTCCTCGAACGCCGGAAGTTCGCTCACCTCAGTGACTGACTCGACCCGGTGTATCGACTCTGGGGCGACCGCCATTGTCCCAACGGCCTCTTCGTGGCCCTCATGGCCCACATAGACGATCTGATAGCCCTTCCCGGCCCGAACCTTGACCTCATGGTGGACCTTGGTCACAAGGGGGCACACCGCATCGACGACGTAACCGCCATTGTTCTGAGCCGCAGTCACGACATCGGGGGCGGAACCATGTGCGGAGAGCATGATCGGGCTGCCAGCGGGGACCTCCTCGATGGAATCCACGAACACCACACCAAGAGCCTCGAATCGTTCGACGACCCGTTGATTGTGAACGATCTCGTGGTAGCAGTACACGGGCGATTCGAAGGCCCGAACCATCCAGGCAAGCGCCTTGATCGCCATCTCAACCCCAGCGCAGAATCCCCGGGGTGCAGCGAGCAACACACGCTCGACTCCGATAGCCCGTCGCGGCGACCCAGCGACGGCATTCGGGGGCGTCGTCGATGGTCCTGCTCCTGCTTCCATGGTCGGAGAGGCTACCGGCGGTAGCGTGGTGGCCCATGTCTTCTCCGCTCGTGATCGCCGTTGCTCCCGGATCCCCTGCCGATCGTGCCGGGATCGAACCGGGCGACGAGATCCTTGCTCTCAACGGCGAGATTCCCCGGGACATCATCGCGTACCGACTCCTGACTGATGAGATGGATATCGCAGTCGACATCTCGCGTGGCGGGATCGAACTGCAACTCGAGGTCGCCAAGGCACCGGGCGAACCACTCGGTGCGGAGATCCAGTCTGCGCTGTTCGATCAGGTCAGAACATGTGACAACCATTGCGAGTTCTGTTTCATCTATCAACTCCCACCCGGTATGCGTGAAAGCCTGTACCTCAAGGACGACGACTACAGACTCTCGTTCCTCTACGGGAACTTCACCACCCTGACCCGCTTCACCGAGGCGGACTTCGAACGAGTCGTCACGGAGGGCATCTCTCCGCTGCATGTCTCGATCCACGCCACCGATCCGGATGTGCGTTCGATGCTGCTTCGTAATCGTCGGGGGGCGACCAGCCTTCGTTGGTTGCGTGCGCTTCTTGACCATGGGATAGAGGTGCACGGACAGATCGTCGTGTGTCCCGATCGCAACAACGGGCGCATCCTCGATGACACGCTCGCCGGGGTTCTCGACCAATTCCCGGATCTGGCGAGCATCTGTGTCGTCCCGTTGGGGATCAGTCGGTTCAACACAGAACCGGCGATGCGACCTCACAGCCGGGATGAAGCCGCTCAGGTCGTCGACACCGTGGGGGAGTGGCAAGAGATATTTCTCACAACACTTGGTCACCGTCTCGTTTTCGCCGCCGACGAGTACTACCTGCTCGCCGATCGTCCGTTTCCCGAACCCGACGCCTACGAGGGTTTCCCCATGCATGAGGACGGCGTTGGCATGGCTCGCACGTTCGAGCTCGAGTTCACCGGTCGCGCCTACTCACCCACCGGAGTGGCGACAGGGTTCTTCGCATGGGTTGATGGTGCCCCCGCAGAGGGGTATCGGGCGCCCAGAACCACCATTCCGAAATCTTCTGATGGGGCATCTGTGTCATTGCGCCCGTCGCCGAGCGCTCCGATTGCCGTTCTGACCGGAGCCTATGGAGCGTCAATCCTGGGCCCGCTCATCGCTGGCCTCGATCGTGAAGATATTCGTGTGATCGAAGTTCAGAACACCTTCTTCGGGGGCAACACCGCGGTCGCCGGGCTCCTGACCGGCAGCGATATTGCTTCCGCGCTCAGTGGCGAACCGGTCGGACACCGCTATCTTCTTCCAGACGTGTGCCTCTCCCAAGGACGCTTCCTGGACGGCACAACCCCTGAGGATCTTCCTCGACCGGTCGAAATCATCCCGACCGATGGCATCGCTCTTCGAGCGGCACTGGAGAAACGATGAGCACCGGAACCACGCGCGAACTGCCCACAGTGGCAGTAGTTGGGCGCCCCAACGTGGGTAAGTCCACCCTCTTCAACCGCATCATCGGACGTCGCGAAGCCATCGTCGAGGAGAAGCCCGGCGTCACTCGCGATCGCAAGGAAATCGTCGCCGAGTGGCAGGGCTACGAATTCACCCTGGTTGACACGGGCGGGTGGATGCCGGGCGGCTCCGAGTTGGATTCCAAGGTGTCGAAACAGAGCGAAACGGCGATCCTCGGAGCGCATGCGGTTCTTTTCGTGGTCGACGTCAATGTGGGCATCACCGAGGAGGACAGCAGAATCGCGCAGATCCTGCGCAAGCATGGGCGGCCGGTGCTGCTCATCGCGAACAAGGTTGACGATACGAACCGCGATGCTGCGGCATGGGAGTTGCTCCGACTCGGTGTGGGCGAGCCCGTGCTGGTGAGCGCACTTCACGGGCGTGGAACCGGCGACATGCTCGATGCACTTCTTGCGGTGTTGCCAGAACGCGAACCCGAGCCGGAGGTCGTCACCGAGGTGGCTGAGGACAAGATCTTCTCGGTCGCAATTGTTGGTCGTCCGAACGTGGGGAAGTCCACGCTCTTCAACCGACTGATCGGCGAGGATCGATCCGTCGTCCACGACATGCCCGGAACGACCCGGGATGCAGTGGACACCATCGTCGAAACTCCTGATGGGCCTGTGCGATTCGTGGACACGGCGGGAATGCGTCGCAGGGCGAAGATCGATGAGGGAACCGAGTACTACTCGCTGGTCCGAGCACTGCAGGCCATTGATAGTGCTGATGTCGCTCTTCTGGTCATCGACGCCACAGTTGGGGTCACTGCACAGGACCAACGTCTTGCCGAGCGGATCGACGCCGCTGGTTGTCCGGTAGTGGTTCTGCTCAACAAGTGGGAGCTTCTCGATGCGGAGGAGCATTCGGAGATCGCGTATCAGATCAGCCTGAAGCTCCATTTCATCGGCGAGTCACCGGTGCTCAAGATCAGTGCACTCACCGGCAAGGGTGTGCACCGACTTCTGCCCGCACTTTCGGGAACGATTGACGATTACCACCGCCGGGTTCCCACGAGGAAGGTCAATCAGGTGCTCCGTGCTGCTCAGTCGGCGCAACCCGCTCCGCATGGTGGACGTGTGCTCTATGCCACCCAGGGTGCCGTCGATCCGCCCACATTCACGTTGTTCGCGAACAAGGAACTTCCCGCTTCCTATCTGCGCTATCTCGAACGATCGCTGCGTGAGGAATGCGGTTTCGGCGCAACACCGATCAAGCTGCGAGTTCGCAAGCGGGACTGAGCGGGTCCCGCGGGCACGAGTAGCGTTGGGGGATGATCGACGACTGTTGCTCGACCTTGATGGTGCAGCGTGCCCTGGTGTGAAGACTGTTCGAGGTTCTGGAATCCAAGCTCCCTACCTCCTGATGGCACATGTCCAACATGCGGGCGCCTCATCGGCGAGCCGCCGAAGGTCCAGCGGGTTCCATGGCACTTCTGGGTTCTTGTTGCCGCCGCGGCGCTCTACCTCGGCTGGAGAGCAATCCAGGGAATTGAATGGCTGGTGTCCCGATGACTGATGATCTGCTCGATGTTGCGGTGATCGGAGCCGGCGTCGCAGGCATAGCTGCAGCGGCCATGCTCCGCGGGCTCGGCGACCAACGCTTCGAGCTCTTCGAGAAGGGTTCCACGGTTGGTGGTACCTGGCGCGACAACACGTATCCGGGATGCGCATGCGATGTGCCGAGTCATCTCTACTCATTGTCCTTCGCTCAGAATCCGGGATGGAGCCGCAGCTATCCGGCGCAGCCGGAGATCGAGGGCTATCTCGAGCGAACCGCCGATTCACTCGACGTCCGCCGAATGATCAATTTCGACTGCGAGATTCGATCCATCCGCTGGGACGGCAGTGGTTGTCACTGGGTTCTCGATCTTGCTGACGGCACTGAGCGAACGGCACGTTCGGTGATCATGGCGACAGGCCCATTGAGTCGTCCATCGATGCCGGACATCGACGGGCTTGATTCGTTCGACGGCACGATGTTCCACTCAGCGCGCTGGAATCACGATCATGACCTCACCGGTGCCCGCGTGGCGGTCATCGGGACCGGTGCGTCGGCGATCCAGTTCGTCCCCGAGATTGCACCGCTCGTGGATCGACTCACTGTGTTCCAGCGATCAGCGCCGTGGGTCCTCCCACGCGACGATCGGCCCGCCCCCGCTTGGCGCAAATCTCTGTACGCCCGGGTACCGGCTCTGCAACGACTCCATCGTTGGCGGGTGTACCTGCGCCAGGAAATGCTTTCAGCGGCCTTCCTGGGGCGTGGACGTACCGCACAGCGACTCTCGCAGCGGATCAAAGATGGGGTCCGCTTGCACATCGCTGCCTCATTTCCGGATCCGATCGAGCAGGAACGTCTCGTGCCCACCTACGAGCCGGGATGCAAGCGGCTTCTCATCGCGAACAACTGGTACCCGGCGCTCGCCCGCCCAGAGGTCGACGTATGTACCGAAAAGATCGAATGCATCACTCCGCGCGGAATACGGACCGCTGATGGCGTGGAACATGAGGTCGACACAATCATCCTCGGAACCGGGTTCTCGGCATCGGATTTCCCCGGTCCAATCCGGATCGAAGGCACTGGTGGTGTGGACCTGGCCGATCGGTGGCGATCAGGAGCCGCGACCCATCTCGGCATCGCTGTCGACGGATTTCCGAATCTCTACTTCCTCGCCGGACCCAACACCGGACTCGGACATAACTCGATCATCTTCATGGTCGAGGCCCAACTCCACTACGTCCGCGGAGCACTGCTCGATCTCCGCACCCGCGGAGCCAAAGCGACAACCGTGAAATCGGCTGCGGTCGCTGAGTTCTATTCGGAGGTGCAACGACGGCTTGCCCACACTGTCTGGACCACGGGCTGTTCGAGCTGGTACCGCTCAGCAGGTGGTCAGGTGGACACCCTGTGGCCCGGGACAACAGTTGAGTATTGGTGGCGAACCCGACGTTTCCGGCCCTCGTCATTCGCTCCCGTCGATACCGATTCCGGTAGGGGGTCCTCGGCTCGCTAAGGTGTTATGTCCACGGGCTGTGGCGCAGCTTGGTTAGCGCGTCGGTCTGGGGGACCGAAGGTCGTGGGTTCGAATCCCGCCAGCCCGACCAAACCGAGCGGGGTGCCACAGAGGCACCCCGCAGGTGCACAAAACTTCCTGCACTGTCCCCAGACCCGGAGCACCCACGATGGACGCAGTTGACCCCCTGATCGAAGATACGCGCGTCGAAGCAGGGTCGGCGGCTGCTGAGCAGGACGCGGACTTCATCGAGCCGTCTGATGAGGAGCGAGCCTCTATCCGGGCGCTCCGTCTGAAAAAGGTTGCGGATCTGCGCGCATCTGGCGGTGAGCCATACCCCTATCGGTTCGACCGCGACCGCACGATTGATGACCTGCGTTCCGAGTTCGGTTCTCTGGAGGCAGGCGAGGAGCGAGAGGTCGAGGTGAGCCTCGCTGGCCGGCTCATGCTGAAGCGTGATCAGGGCAGGCTCACCTTTGGTCAACTCCGCGACAGGAGCGGTGAGATCCAGTTGTTCGTCTCGGCCGGCGTGATCGGCAAGGAGAGGCTCGCTGAGTTCACTGATCTCGACAGAGGTGATTGGATCGGTGTCACTGGCACGGTGATGGTCACCAAGAAGGGCGAGCTCTCGGTCAAGGTCTCCTCTTTCGTGCTCCTGAGCAAGGCGCTTCGTCCGCTTCCGGACAAGTGGAAGGGACTCTCCGACGTTGACGCCCGATATCGCCAGCGATACGTCGATCTCACCGTGAATGCCGATGCTCGTCGTGTGTTCGAGGTTCGTTTCGCCGCGGTGCAGTCCATCCGCAATGAGCTACATCGACGTGGCTTCCTCGAGGTTGAAACTCCATTCCTTCACCTGCAGCAGGGAGGCGCAACTGCACGGCCATTCATCACCCACTACAACGCGCTCAACATGGACACCTACCTGCGGATTGCACTGGAACTCCCGCTCAAGCGACTCCTCGTCGGCGGCCTGGAGCGAGTCTTCGAGATCGGTCGGGTCTTCCGCAATGAGGGAATCGACACCCGCCACAATCCGGAGTTCACGATGCTCGAGGCGTATCAAGCCTTCGGTGATTACTACGAAATGATGGAACTCACCGAGCAGTTGGTCGCCGGTGCGGCAATGGCGGCTACTGGTTCGACAGTCGTGTCATCGCGCGGCGTTGACATTGATCTCACCCCGTCGTGGCGACGCGTCTCGATGGTGGACCTGATCGGTGAGACCCTCGGCGTCGAGATACATCCTTCGATGCCTATCGCTGACGCCCGGGCGGTTCTTGATGGCCTCGGATTGTCGTACAAACCGACATGGGGTGCAGGGCGCTGTACCCATGAGGTGTATGACGAACTGGTGGAGCACACGGTGATTCAACCCACGATCGTGCTCGATCATCCTCGTGAAACATCTCCGCTCGCCAAGCCCCACCGGCTCGATCCGTCGCTCGTGGAGCGGTTCGAAGTGATTGTCGACGGACGGGAACTGGCGAATGCCTACAGCGAGCTCAATGATCCGATCGAACAGTTGTCCCGATTCCAGGAGGAAGCGGCTGCCAAGGCCGCTGGCGACCCCGAAGCCGGCGATGTGGACCTCGACTACGTGCGAGCCCTCGAATATGGAATGCCGCCAGCCGGCGGCCTCGGTATCGGAATCGATCGTCTCATCATGCTCCTCGCCGGTGTTGAGAGCATCAGAGAGGTGATTCTCTTTCCAACACTTCGGCCTGAAGCCGGATTGTCCGAGGCTGACTTCCCTTCGACACAGGGCTGACGGATGACCGAGAGACTGAGTCTTGGTCTCCACATGGAACCGCAATCCCATGCGACGTAAACGCAGACGTGCACGACTACTCGGCTTGCTGACCGCGACCGGCGGTCTGCTTCTCGTGGTTTCAACACTGCCGATTGTTCGTCATCGCTTCGAGCGTGTGACCAACGTGTTCACGCCGTTCGGCGTCGAGGTAGCGAGCAATGTCATCGCCCTCGCCGTTGGCTTCGC
>Ga0114972_10003294_pt1 | contig 12122 bp, 11 predicted proteins | sample M_140807_EF_Meta_FD_87354 | JGI IMG/M metagenome (GOLD analysis project Ga0114972, IMG submission 87354) | Freshwater microbial communities from Lake Montjoie, Canada to study carbon cycling - M_140807_EF_MetaG | ecosystem: Environmental > Aquatic > Freshwater > Lake | place: Lake Montjoie... | reverse complement strand
CCAGCCGTGGGCACCCAAGTTGGCCCAGTCATCGTAGTCTTGGTGTTGCCCGCGGATATACAACAGGCCATTGATGGCGCTGGAGCCGCCCAGAACCCGACCTCGCGGCCAACTCATTGGACGGTTGTCGGTCTCAGCTTGCGCTTGTACTGGAAAATGGAGGGCGTAGCGTGCGTCGTTGATGGTGCGAAAGTAACCTACGGGTAAGCGAACCCAAAACCCCTGTGACGCCTGACCTGCCTCTAGCAAGAGCACACGGCAAGCCGGGTCTTCACTCAGTCGGTTGGCCAAAACACAGCCTGCTGAACCTGCGCCCACAATGATGTAGTCGTAGCCGGATTTTAAATTTTTGTCCATGTCAGTTTAGATGTGAGTGGGCTTAGGGCATTCGCTGGTGTTGGGGTGCAGCACCAGCACGTCAAAGGATGTAGGGCCTTATTTTAAGGTATTATAAACCATACCTTAGGATTAATGATGAAAATTGAAAACTTACCGACTTGCGAAGCGCCCGGTGTTGTGCTGGCTAAACAGTTGTCGCTGCACATCACCCATGTGCAGGCCTATGTGTTCAGAAGCCCCAGTGCCGTGCCCGTGCGCACGTCATTTGGCATCATGAAAGACCGGCCCGCTGTGTTTGTGCGTGTTCAAACCAGCGATGGTGCGGTGGGCTGGGGTGAAATTTGGTGCAACTTTCCTGCTTGCGGGGCAGAGCATCGGGCGAAGCTTTTGGAAACCGTCGTGGCGCCTTTGCTGTTGCAGCGTGAATGGGCCGATCCGGCGCAGGCGTATCAGGCCGCAACCCGTGAAACGGCTGTATTGGCCATTCAATCTGGCGAGCCAGGGCCTTTGGCGCAAGTCATAGCGGGCGTGGATTTGGCACTCTGGGATTTATGTGCACGGCGAGCGGGCTTGCCGCTTTACAAAGTCTTGGGCGGCGTTCGATCACGCGTTCCCGTGTACGCCAGTGGCATCAATCCTGACGGCCCCTTGGCTGTTGTACAAGCCAAACACCGTGAGGGTTATCGCGCTTTCAAGCTCAAAATCGGTTTTGATCCAGCGCAAGATGTACGCAATGCAAGTGATTTGCGCAAATGGTTGGGCCCTGAAGCTGCCTTGATGGTGGACGCCAACCAGGCTTGGAATCTCGAACAAGCCAGCGCAATGCTGGCCGCCTTGACGCCACTGAAGTTGGGCTGGCTCGAAGAGCCCTTGCGTGCGGATCGTCCTTGGGACGAATGGCTGCAGTTGCGTGAGCACTGTTCAATCCCATTGGCCGCTGGAGAAAACATTTTGGGTCATGAGGCCTTTGAAGCCGCCCTGCAAAAAAGAGCGCTGGATGTGGTTCAACCCGACGTGGCCAAGTGGGGCGGGATTTCAGGCTGTTGGCCCGTGATTCAACGCATCAGGGAAACAGGATTGCGTTTTTGCCCGCATTTTCTGGGGGCCGGTTTGGGTTTAATGGCTTCGGCGCATGTCTTGGCGGCCGCAGGAGGCGATGGCATGCTGGAAGTCGACAGCAACGAGAACGTTTTACGCAGTCTGTTGGCCCCGCCATTTCAGCAGGTGCAAGACGGATGGATTGATTTGGGAGATGAACCTGGCCTGGGGGTCGTACCCGAACTGGCCGTGATTCAAAGGGCCTGTCCTTGAAAATTGGCGTTGCTCGACAACGACGCCATGGGGCATCACTGAAACGGAGTCGACTTGAATCGAATCCGTTTCAGATGATTCAGGTGGGGGTGCCCGCGGGCTTGTCGGGCTGTACCGGCTCGACATAGGGAAAGCGTGCGCGCGATTTCACACTGGTCGGCCCCGCACTGCCTGAGCCGCGAATAAAACGCTTGCTTTCATCTACAAAAGGCTGAAAAGCCCAGTTGGGTGATTGACTCGAAGTGTTGGCCACTTCTGCCAAGAACAAACGCTCACGTTGGCTTGCCAAAATACGTTCGTGCACTTGCGCTGGATCCCAGTCTTCAACCAAACGGGCATGCAATTGTTGCTGCATGTGGGCAAAGTCTGCCTGACCGGCAAGGTCATGGAGTTCATCAGGATCTGTGTCCAAATTGAACAGCATTGGTGGCAGACCGTGGGTGAAGATGTACTTCCAAGGGCCATCGCGCAGCATGCGTGATGCGGCGCAAACGCCTTCCGAACTGTACTCGGAGATCACCACACGTTGGCTGTGGGCTTCAGATCCATCAGCCAGGGGAATCAGGCTTTGACCATCCAAAGGTCCCACAGGTTCAGGCGCTTGGCCCGCGTAGGCAAAATCCAAGAAGGTAGGCAGTAAATCCACCAAAGACACGTGCGCTGAAACCCGAGCGGGTGCAAAACGGCTGGGCATCGAAACCATCAAAGGAACGCGCACGGAGGACTCGTAAAAACTTTGCTTGAACCACATGCCGCGCTCGCCCAGCATTTCACCGTGGTCGCCACAAAAAACAACCACCGTGTTGTCGTCCAGATGGGTTTCTTTCAAAACCGCCAAGATGCGGCCTATTTTTTCATCGACATAGCTGACCATGCCGTAATACGCATGACGTGCGCGATGCACATCTTCTGGCGAGACGCTGTAAATGTCTTGGGCGTGTGCGGTGTAAAGCCATTGGCTGTGCGGATCCAGATCTTCAAATGCAATAGGGGCCACCTTGGGTGGTGGGATATCTTCATCTCGGTACAAATCCCAATGCTTTTGAGGCGATACAAACGGCGGGTGCGGGTGTGTAAATGAAACGGTGAGAAAGAAGGGCTCTGGATTGGGCGACCTGGCCAAGTCATACAGACATTGCGCGCCGCGGTATTCCACTTCATCGTCATAGTCCACTTGCATGCTGCGCACGCAGGGGCCCGACTCCAACACGGGTCGCATGCTCACTCCGGTGGGGCGGTAGGCAGGCCCTTTGAGCCAGTCAGGTGTCCAACTGAAGTCGGCAGGGTAAATGTCGGTGGTTAAGCGCTCGTTAAACCCGTGCAATTGGTCCGGGCCGATGAAGTGCATCTTGCCGCACAAAATCGTGCGGTAGCCTGCATGCCGCAGGTAATGCGCCAAAGTGGGAATGGACGCTGGGAATTCGGAGGCATTGTCATAGGCGGCAATGCTGTGCGGCAAACGCCCTGACAGCATGGAAAAACGAGAAGGCGCGCATATGGGAAAGTTACAGTAAGCACTGTCAAACACCACACTCTGCGCAGCCAGTTGGCTCAAGTGAGGTGCTTGCACCACCGCGTTGCCATACGCTGGCAACGCCGAGACGGCCAATTGATCGGCCATGAGCAAAATAATATTGGGTTGAGGTCGGGTGGTTGTGTTCATCGATCATTTCCAGTGATGTAAATGGGCGTGCCCCGCAGAGCATACAGTTCAAACCTGAGTGTAACCCAAATGGTTCTATTAATGGAATGTTAGTTCTTTATGAGTCGGATAAGCCTCAGTCAGTCGAAAAATAACAATTAAATCGGATTCAAAAAAGCTTGCGCCATGCGCGCTTAAAGGGTAAGTTTCATTTCAAATTGAATGAAATCGCCGCGGTAAGTGATGTTGCCCAGGTAAAGCACCGTTCCATCTGGCGAGACAAAGATGCGTCTGACTTCAGCCACGGGCGAATTCAGGGGGATATGAAGCAAGCGAGCCAGTTCAACATCGGCGGTGCCAATACGCAAGGTCTGCTGGGCGGTGGCGATTTTTACCTGAGGCATGTCCAGCAGCACGGGGACCACGGTTTCTTGGCGAAAACGCTTAGGGGCCAATTGAAAGACCCGTTTGTCCAAGTAAATGGAGGCGACACAGTAAGCCTCACCCGCTCGGGAATGGACACGCCTTAGATGCTGGTAGGCTGAAGCCGGTTTGCCATCGGCCAGTTCCAATTCAGGCACCACGCCGGTTTCTTCGATCAAACTTAATTGGGGTTTGTCGTGACGGTATGCCTGTGCCAAGCCCTGTAAGGAAGTTTCCAGTTTCAGGGATCTTTCTGTAGGGGCTTTTTCAGTGACAAAAGTGCCACGCCCCCGCTGCGGAGACAACAGTCCCTCTCGGGTGAGGATGTCAACCGCTTGCCGAACGGTCACCCGTGCGACCTGAAATTCTTCCACCAAGGCTTCCAGGGTGGGGACTTTGTCACCGGGTTTCCATAAACCACGCGCTATGCGCTGCCGCAGTAAATCGGACAACTGCGCATACAGCGGCATGGGGCTGTCTTGGAAAATGAAATGTGCAGATTGCCGCATGGCGTAAAAAACCCTTGATCAGTCTAAGGGGTATTGTAGGCAGTGACTGCTTGGCGGAGTCTGTCGAATTGACAATCAACAGTTGAACGCCATTTTCCGGAAGTAATAAATTGACGGGATCGTACTTTTTTTCTGTCAATGACTGTGACCGCTTTCCCCTTTTCAGACGGTGTTTAAGCCCAGGCTGAGAGAGCTCACTGCTTCACTCCCGTCCTGCTATCGGCGTCGGCTTGCCCATGTCGTCAATCGCCACATAGGTCAGGCTCGCTTGTGTCACTTTGAAGTACTCGCCCTGGGAGCGAAAGCGCTCGGCAAACACTTCGACCTTGACCGTGATCGAGGTCCGGCCAATGCGCTCCACGCAGGAGAAGAACGACAAGATATCGCCGACCCGCACCGCTTGCTTGAAGATGAACTGGTTCACCGCCACGGTGGCCATGCGCCCGCGCACATGGCGCGCCGGCAAGACCGAGCCCGCCAAGTCCACCTGGGCCATGACCCAGCCGCCAAAAATATCGCCATTCGCGTTGCAGTCGCCGGGCATGGGGATGACCTTGAGCACCAGCTCCTGGTCGGTCGGCAAAGGCACGGGGTTGATGCGCTCGTGTTTGCGGTGGTTTTTGTGGTCGTGTTCGGACATGGGGGTTTACTTTTCTAAATCAGGCCACAATCAGGACTTCATGAATATGGATTGTCCACCATGCGCCATCACGGCCATTCCGCACCTTCAACGCCTTTTGAAAAAGCTTCCCCAACGGCTGAAACTGAGCGCTCAGACCGCAGCACCCTACAGCGTTTGCTGCCGTATTTGTGGGCCTACAAATGGCGGGTCTTCTTCGCTTTAGGCTTCATGGTGGGTGCCAAGTTGGCCAACGTCAGCGTGCCGCTGTTGTTGAAAAATTTGATCGACAGCATGACCTTGAAGCCGGGCGATCCGGTGGCGGTGTTGGTGGTGCCGGCGGCTTTGCTCTTAGCCTATGGTGCTTTGCGGTTGACCACCTCGGCCTTCACCGAATTGCGTGAACTGGTGTTTGCCAAGGCCACGCAAGGTGCTGCGCGCAGCATTGCTTTGCAAACCTTTGAGCACTTGCATGCCCTGAGCCTGCGATTTCATTTGGCGCGCCAGACCGGCGGCATGACGCGCGACATTGAGCGCGGTGTGCGCGGCATTGAGTCACTGATTTCATACTCGCTTTACAGCATCGTGCCGACTTTGATCGAGGTGACGCTGGTGCTGACCATCCTGGCCGTGCGCTTTGACGCCTGGTACGCCTGGATCACCTTGTCGGCCTTGACGCTGTATATCTTTTTTACCGTGAGAGTGACCGAATGGCGCACCCAATACCGCCGCCAAGCCAATGAGTTCGACTCGGCGGCGCACACCAAGGCCATCGACTCCTTGCTCAATTACGAGACCGTCAAGTATTTTGGCAACGAGGCTTTTGAGGCCAGCCGCTACGACGAAAGTCTGGAGCGTTTGCGCCGCGCGCGCCTGAAAGCGCAAACCTCGCTGTCGCTGCTCAACGCCGGTCAGCAGTTGATCATTGCCATCGCGCTGGTGGCGATGCTGTGGCGCGCCACCCAAGGCGTGGTGGAGGGGCGCATGACCTTGGGCGACTTGGTGATGATCAACGCCTTCATGATCCAGCTGTACATTCCGCTGAACTTTTTAGGCGTGCTGTACCGCGAGATCAAGCAAAGCCTGACCGACTTGAACAAGATGTTTGTCTTGATGGACCGTGAGCGCGAAGTGGCCGACGTGCCTGGCGCGCCGGCCTTGGTGCTCAACGACGCACCGGCTTTGCGTTTTGAATCGGTGTCGTTTGCGTACGAGCCAGACCGGCCGATTTTGCGCAACATCAGCTTTGAGATTCCAGCCGGTAAAACCGTGGCGGTGGTCGGCCCCTCGGGCTCAGGCAAGTCCACCTTGGCGCGCTTGATGTTTCGGTTTTACGACGTGCAGCAAGGCCGCATCACCCTGGCCGGGCAGGACATTCGGCAAGTCACCCAGGACAGCGTGCGCCAGGCGATGGGCATCGTGCCGCAAGACACGGTGCTGTTCAATGACACGGTGGCCTACAACATTGGGTATGGCCGCACGGGTTCCACCCAGGCCGAGATCGAAGCCGCTGCGCAGGCGGCACGCATTCATGATTTTATTGCCTCCACGCCGCAAGGCTATGCCACTTCGGTGGGCGAGCGCGGGCTCAAGCTCTCGGGCGGAGAAAAGCAGCGCGTGGCGATTGCCCGCACCTTGCTGAAGAACCCGCCGGTGCTGGTGTTTGACGAAGCCACCTCGGCGCTGGACTCGGCCAACGAGCGGGCCATTCAAGCCGAGCTGGCCAGCGCTGCGCAAAACAAAACCACCTTGGTGATTGCGCACCGCCTGTCGACCGTGGTCGATGCGCACGAGATTTTGGTGATGGACGCTGGTCAGATTGTGGAGCGCGGTACCCACGCCCAATTGCTCGCCGCGCAAGGCCGTTATGCGCAGATGTGGGCTTTGCAGCAAAGCGCTGAGCCCGCCGCAGACATGAACGAAGCGGCTGTCGAAGCCAGCGCCAAGGCCGTCGTCGCATAATTGCGCCATGGAAACCAAATGGCTCGAAGACTTTGTGAGCTTGGCTGAGACCCGCAGTTTCAGCCGCTCGGCCTTGCTGCGGCATGTCACGCAACCGGCGTTCTCACGGCGCATTCAGTCGCTCGAAGCTTGGGCGGGTGCCGACTTGGTGGACCGCAGCGCCTACCCCACCTCGCTCACGCCTGCCGGTGAGACGCTGTATGGCCAAGCACTGGAAATACTGCAGGCCTTGCAAAGTTCGCGTGCCATGTTGCGCGGTCATGCCTCGGCCGGGCAAGACGTGATCGAGTTCGCTGTGCCGCATACGCTCGCCTTCACGTTCTTTCCAGCCTGGGTGAGCGGTTTGCGCGAGGCCTTTGGCCCCATCAAAAGTCGCTTGATTGCCTTGAACGTCCATGATGCTGCTATGCGCTTGGTGGAAGGCGGCTGCGATGTGCTGATTTCTTACCACCATGCGTCTGAGCCCTTACAGTTGGATGCAGACCATTACGACATGGTGACCCTGGGGCAAGAGGTGTTGGCGCCTTATGTCAAAGTGGGTGCAGACGGCCAAGCCCTGTGGACCTTGCCGGGCACGGCGCAAAAGCCCTTGCCTTATTTGGGCTACGCGCCCGGTGCGTATTTGGGCCGAGTGACCGATTTGATTCTGAAGCAAGCAGGTACCGCTATTCACCTGGACCGGGTCTATGAAACCGACATGGCCGAGGGCCTGAAGGTGATGGCACTGGAAGGGCATGGCATTGCTTTTTTGCCTTTCAGCGCGGTGCACAAAGAGTTGTCGGCGCACAAGCTCGCGCCCATTGGCTGGCCAGACGCGGCGTCTTTGCAGATCACCATGGAAGTGCGTGCTTACCGCAGCAAGCCCAGTGCCAAACAGCTACCCAAAAAAAGCGCCAGGGATTTATGGGCCTTTTTGACTTTGTCGACAGGGCTTGATTCGGCGTCATGAAATACCCAGAAAAGAGCATGGCTATGAATAATTTGCATAATCATTGGTGCGTTTGGCATAAGAAAACGGGTTAACCCGTATGACTTCAGTCGCATGGTTTGGTTCTAATCCATGGTCGGCTCACGCTGTCTTTTCAATCATGTCGCCTTGCGCGATTTAAGGAGTTTGGTATGAAGAAAATTGCTTTGGCTCTGGCCATCTCAATGTGGGGTGGTCTGTCTGCTCAGGCGGATACCTTGGACAAGGTCAAGTCCTCCGGGGCCCTCACCATGGGTGTGCGCGATTCATCAGGTGCTTTGTCTTACACATTGGGCGAAGGCAAGTACGCCGGTTTCCACATCGAAATTTGCGAGCGCATTGTGGCCAGCCTGGAAAAAGCAGTGGGTAAAAAACTGGAAGTCAAGAACCTCGCCGTGACTTCGCAGAACCGCATTCCATTGGTGCAAAACGGCACCGTGGACATCGAGTGCGGTTCCACGACCAACAACGCAACACGTCAAAAAGATGTGTCATTTGTGTTGACCACTTACGTTGAAGAAGTGCGCATTGCCGTCAAGGCCAACTCGGGCATCACATCGATTGCCCAATTGAATGGTCGCAACGTGGCAACCACCACCGGAACGACCTCAGTGCAATTGTTGCGCAAGCATGAGCGTGCCAATGGTGTGGACTTCAAAGAAGTGTTTGGCAAAGACCATGCAGACAGCTTCTTGCTGCTCGAGTCGGGCCGTGCGGATGCGTTCGTGATGGACGGTCAGATTCTGGCGGGCAACATTGCCACCTCCAAAGTCCCTGCTGATTACAGAATCGTGGGAGAGGTTTTGAGCGTGGAACCCATCGCCATCATGATGCGCAAGGATGATGTGGCTTTTAAAAAGTTGGCAGACGATACCGTGCGTGACTTGGTGAAGTCTGGCGATATGGCCAAGATTTACGACAAGTGGTTTGTGCAACCCATCCCACCCAAGAATACCCGTGTCGGTCTGGCAGCCAGCGATGCCACCAAGACCGCCTGGGCCAATCTGAACGACAAACCAGCCGAAGATTACGCCAAGAAGTAACCAGTCGGGTGTTTGGAATCAACCCCGCCTAGGATGACTGAGGCGGGGTTTTTATTTGGGCGAACCATTTCGCTCACAGGGGGTCAAAGAAAATGAATCTGGATTGGCAAATTTTTTTAGCCGATGACGGTGGTGGTCGCACCTACCTGGAATGGATGTTTGAAGCCTGGCGCTGGACACTGGCGGTAGCGGGTACATCCTGGGTGGTGGCCGTCAGCATCGGTGCCTTGATGGGCACACTGCGCACGTTGCAGGGCAGCCTCTGGCTGGTGCGCTTGGCCACGGTGTGGGTGGAGTTGTTTCGCAACATTCCACTGCTGGTGCAAATTTTCTTGTGGTATTTTGTGGTGCCCAAAATATTTCCGGCTTTCCAACAAGTACCGGGCTTTGTGCTGGTGGTTTTTGCACTGGGGTTTTTCACTTCAGCGCGCATTGCTGAACAGTTCCGTGCGGGCATTCAAGCCTTGCCCCAAGGGCAGCGCTATGCGGCCATGGCCATGGGTTTCACCACGGTGCAATCGTACCGCTATGTGATCCTGCCGATGGCGTTTCGCATCATCTTGCCGCCTTTGACCAGCGAGTCGATGAACTTGCTAAAAAACTCATCCGTCGCGTTTGCGGTGTCGATTGCCGAGTTGACCATGTTCGCCATGCAGGCCCAAGAAGAGACCTCTCGCGGAATCGAAATTTACTTGGCGGTTACAGCCTTGTACGCCTTGTCGGCCTTTGCCGTGAACCGTGTGTTTGCCTTGATTGAAAAGAAAGTGCAAATTCCGGGCTTCATCGTCGCGGGCGCAGCGGGCGGGGGGCACTGAGATGTTGGGACTCGACCTTTCCTTTTTTGACCTGGAGATGCTGCGCAAGTTCGTCTTGCAAGGTTTTATCTTCAGCGTGCAACTCACCGTGGTGGCGACCTTGGGCGGTATTGTGTTTGGCACCCTGCTGGCGCTCATGCGTTTGTCTGGGCAAAAAATACTGATGTGGCCGGCCATGGTGTACGTCAACGGCATGCGCTCTATTCCGTTGGTCATGGTGATCCTGTGGTTTTACTTGCTGATTCCGTTTTTGATTGGCAAACCCATAGGCGCTGAGATATCTGCAGTGATCACCTTCATTGTTTTTGAGGCCGCTTATTTCAGCGAAATCATGCGCGCCGGTATTCAGTCCATTCCGCGCGGCCAGGTGTTTGCCGGGCAGGCCTTGGGCATGTCGTATGGCCAGAACATGCGGCTGGTGGTGTTGCCGCAAGCCTTTCGCAACATGCTGCCGGTGCTGCTCACGCAGACCATCATTTTGTTCCAGGACACATCGCTGGTCTACGCCATTGGCGCCTACGACATGCTCAAGGGCTTTACCAATGCGGGCAAGATTTACGGACGCCCTGAAGAGGCGTATTTGTTGGCCGCGGTGGTGTACTTTGTGATTTGCTTTGGCTTGTCGTGGCTGGTCAAGCGCTTGCAAGCCAAAATCGCGATCGTGCGTTGAAGACGCTGGTCGACTCAAACTCGGAGAAAAAAATGATTGAAATCAAAAATGTATCGAAGTGGTACGGCCCTGTGCAAGTGCTCAACGACTGTTCGGTGAGCATCAAAAAAGGCGATGTGGTCGTGGTGTGCGGGCCTTCGGGTTCGGGTAAATCCACCTTGATCAAAACCGTCAATGCCCTGGAGCCGGTGCAGCAAGGCAGCATCCATGTAGACGGCGTCTCCATCACCGATGCGCAAACCGATTTGCCTAAACTGCGCGCCCGTGTGGGCATGGTGTTTCAGAGCTTTGAGTTGTTCCCGCATCTGTCCGTCACAGAAAATTTGACCATTGCGCAAATCAAAGTCTTGGGCCGCAGTGAAGCCGAGGCCCAAGAACGCGGCCTGAAAATGCTGGACCGCGTCGGCCTGCTGGCGCACAAAGATAAATTTCCGGGTCAACTGTCTGGCGGTCAGCAGCAACGCGTGGCGATTGCCCGTGCCTTGTCAATGGACCCGATCGTCATGCTGTTCGACGAGCCCACCTCGGCACTCGACCCCGAGATGGTCGGCGAGGTGCTGGACGTGATGGTGCAGCTGGCCCACGAAGGCATGACCATGATGGTGGTCACGCACGAGATGGGCTTTGCCCGCAAAGTGGCGAATCGCGTGATTTTTATCGATGTGGGCGGGCGCATTTTGGAAGATTGCTCGAAGGACGAATTCTTCAATCACCCCGAGAACCGCCAGCCCCGCACCAAAGATTTCCTGAACAAAATTTTGCAGCACTGATCAATGCGCCAGGATCTTTGACAAAAAGTCTTGCGTTCGTTCGTTTTGCGGATGGTCAAAAAAGGCCGCCGCCGTGTTTTGCTCGACGATCTGCCCTTCGTCCATGAAGATCACACGGTCAGCCACTTGCCGAGCAAAGCCCATTTCGTGGGTCACACACACCATGGTGATGCCTTGGTTTGCCAGCTCGACCATCACGTCCAGCACTTCGTTGATCATTTCGGGGTCGAGTGCCGAGGTGGGCTCGTCGAACAGCATGATCTTGGGCGTCAGGCACAGCGCACGGGCAATCGCCACGCGTTGCTGTTGACCGCCCGACAGTTGCAGCGGGTACTTGTGCGCTTGCTCGGCAATGCGCACACGTTGCAGTTGCTGCATGGCCCGTTCTTCGGCTTGGGCCTTGGGCACCTTGCCCACCCACATGGGGGCCAAGGTCAGGTTGTCCAGCACCGTCAGATGCGGGAACAGGTTGAATTGCTGGAACACCATGCCCACTTGACGGCGCACCGATTCGATGGCTTGCACGTCGTCGCTCAGCTCAACGCCTTCCACCGTCAGACGCCCTGTCTGGTGTTCTTCAAGGCGGTTGATGCAGCGTATCAAAGTGGACTTGCCAGAGCCGGAGGGTCCGCAGACCACGATGCGCTCCCCACGGGCTACTGATAAATCGATATCGCGCAGCACATGGAAGTTGCCAAACCATTTGTTGACTTTAGAAAATTCGATGATGGGCGTGTGGGTGGTCGTGGACATCTTACTGTCTCCGGGTTCCGGTATGCAGGTGGCCTTCAAGCCACTGGCTGTAGCGCGACATGGCAAAACAGGCGATGAAATAAATGGCCGCAACAAAGAGTTGGCCTTCAATGAAAAACTTGCGCCAATCGGCGTCACCCAGTGCCAGTTGAACCGCGCCCGTCAGGTCGTACAAACTCACAATAGTCACCAGCGACGTGTCCTTGAAGGCACCAATGAAGGTGTTGACGATGGCCGGAACCACCAGGCGCAGCGCTTGGGGTAAAACGATTTTGCGTTGAATTTGCCAGTAACCCAGT
>Ga0114972_10003291_pt1 | contig 12135 bp, 9 predicted proteins | sample M_140807_EF_Meta_FD_87354 | JGI IMG/M metagenome (GOLD analysis project Ga0114972, IMG submission 87354) | Freshwater microbial communities from Lake Montjoie, Canada to study carbon cycling - M_140807_EF_MetaG | ecosystem: Environmental > Aquatic > Freshwater > Lake | place: Lake Montjoie... | reverse complement strand
TTCCTTCAAAATCACCATAATATGTTTGAATATGACCCCAATTACTACCATTAAACCAATCTTTTACAGCAATATACATTGTTTTAGAAATTTCCCAATTATTTCCAAATTGAAAAGGCAAATTTTGAATAAATTGTAATTCATTGGAATGACCTTTTTCAATTAATTGCTGGATTTTATCAAAGACCAACTTTTCTTGACTAGTCAAATCCATATCAACCAATAAAATTTTTTCTCGTTCTGGATCTGCAACAAAAATAGATAAAATTCCTACCAATACATCAGGTTCTAGATTATCTAAAAGCCCGCAATCCAAAATTTCAGCCATTAAAAGAGCATTACCATCGTGAATTTCCCCCATGATTGTTCCTTTTTGTGTATAAGTCAACGGATCCATGGAAAGTAAAAAAGAATGATCCAAAAGAAATTTATGAATGAGTTTCAATTGAATATCCCAACGTTCTTGAGAAAATTTAATTTCTTGATCTAGTTTATTCGAGTTTTGTTCTTGATGAAAAAACTGAACTAATAGCTTATATTCATTTTCTGGAATTTGACGAGATAATTCCATAATTCTTTTCTTGTATTTTTTTTCAATCTTTTTATCCAAACGAATATATCCGTCTGGAATTAATTTTTGTTCCAATTCCAAAATTTCTTTCACCAATGGATAAAAATTTTCCACTTTTTGTGAATCGATATTCATAATTTTCATGGCACCTTTTTCCTGTTCAAGACTTTTGACGAGACCATTTTCCTGTTTGAAAAATAATGTATCATTGATTCTAGAACTATTCATAGCCACTGAATAATCAATAGACAGCCGACTTTGAATCGTTTTAGGAGGAGCCATAACTACCTTGTTTAATATTGTCTCTGAAATCATATCGCGATGAGGTAAAATGACAATAGTTCCCGATGGATCCAATCCACGACGACCTGCTCTACCTGCCATTTGATTGTATTCTTCAGAATATAAATTTCGTTTCTGTATTCCATCAAACTTTTGTAAATTCGTAAAGACTGTTGTTTTGGTAGGAGCATTAACTCCTAAAGCAAATGTCTCTGTAGCTAACAAAATAGGTAGTAGTCCTTCTGTATATAAAATTTCAACAATTTCTTTCAACAAAGGAATCATTCCAGAATGATGAATTCCTATACCTTTTAGAACTAAACTTTTGACCATGTGCCATTGGGATGTATGTTCATAATAGACAGAGTACTTGTGTAAATACTTGTTCCAAATGGATTCAATTTTGGCTACTTTTTCAAAATCTTTTTGAAATGTATACAATGACAGAGCTTGCTTTTCTACATGATCTCGATTAAGTAAAAATACGGTAGCAGGTAAAAGGTCTCGATTTTCAAGAAAAGTTAAACATTCTTGAAATAAAGCACTTGAAAATCTATTGTGTTTATAATATTTTTCAATTCTTGCTACTGTAGTTGACCAAACATTTGGTTTCCAGTTTTCCTCTTTCAAATAGCAATGTATTTCATTTTCCCAATAAAGATAATGACACAGCGGAACAGGTCTTTTCACGGTTCCTACCAAATGACAAGGAATATTTTTAAGTTTAGCAATCCAATCTACAAAAAGAAGTGGTTGCGAGAGCGTGGCTGACAACATTACTAATTGAATTTTTGAATCTAAATATAGAATAATTTCTTCCCAAACTCGTCCTCGGTCTTGATTATTAATAAAATGAACTTCATCAAGAACAACACAAGTTACATTTTCTAATGAAAAATAAGATGGAGTTTTATGACTGGTTAAAAAATTTCGCAAAATTTCAGCCGTCATAATTAAGCATTGAGCATCAGGATTAATCTTAATATCTCCTGTTAAGATACCAATACTATCAAAATTTTCTCCAAATTCCTTGTATTTTTGATTCGAAAGAGTTTTAATAGGACTAATATAAATAACTCGTTGATTTTTAGCTAAACAACGGGCAATTGCATAAAGCGCAAGAACTGTTTTACCACTACCCGTATGCGCCGTAACCAGCAAATTTTCATTTTTTTCAATGGCTTGACAACCAAATAATTGGAAATGATCAAGAGGATATTTAAATGGAAAATAATCGGGAGGAGGGTCTCCTGTAAATTTTTCTTGAGGAGGATGATTAATAATAAGTGACATTTACTTTAAGGTCCAAAACAAAAAAGAAATTCAATTTTTATTTTCCAAAATATTCCCATCTTTGGAACAACTATCTATACGGTTCCAAATAGGGTCAGGATTTCCCTTATTGGACCATGAACAAGAGGGTTTACAGCAATCTTGCATGGTTGTCACACAATAATGACCTTGTGTTCGGTCTCCTTTACATTGACTTTCTAACCTATTATTAATATGAACATGAGGATAATTATCATAATCTTTTCGAAAAAGTCCTGTAACTTTTGTTAAATTTTCTGGACATTTTACCTGAAGGTAATTGGTGCTTACAAAATTTTGATGAAGCAGTTCGACATTTGATCGAAAACAACTATCAACAGTGATACGATCTTTTAAAGTATTTTGGTTTGCCACTAAATCTTGACATAAATTTTTTAATTGAAATTGATCTTTTTGGTCGAGCCATTTGATACCTCCACTATAACAGACATTAGGATCATCATATTGCGCTTGGTTCCAGTGTTCAAATGAACTTTGATAAAAAGAATCATGACAAGGACCTCCTTGACAATACCGTGTATTACAGTCAATATTACATGCATCAAAGTATCCAAAACCACCTCCGCCCATAAAAATATCCAATTGTCCCGACATGACATCATAACCGCTATTATATATTTGAACTACGAGTTGTTTAAAATTGGGTTTCCATTCCCTTTCTGCATCTAATAATTGAACTTGGTAACATACACCACAATCTTGATCCGTTGACGAACCAGCTACAGCATATAAAAAATTTTCGTCTAAACCGTCCAATTTACTTGCCATAATCATATCATCACTTAAAAGCATTATATGAGGACAAGAAAATGCATAATTGGTTGACTTTTGACCATTAGAACAAGCACTTTGTAGTTCTACAAAATTTGTATAATTTCTTGAAAGAATAGGTAAATTCCAATTGAACAATGTATTAGTTGCATAAAGTGTTTTAAAAAGTATCAAGAACAATAATAAAAAAAGTTTATACATTTTTTATTTGATCTAATACATCTTTAAAATTTAATCACTTTTAATTTTATTTTGAATTTGATGATACAAATTTGTCGTGTCGTCTTGTAATACCATTTTAATAATGTCATTCACTTTCATTGTATGATATTGTTTTTTAATGGGTCCATTCATTAGTTCTTCAGCTATTTCAATCTTATTAATATGCTTTTCCAGCATGGCTTTTTCAATTCCTGTATTAGAAATAAAAGTTACTATATTTACGGTTTGAGATAATTGACCACGACGGGCAACTCTTGCTATGGCTTGTTCTCCTGAAGAAGCATTCCATAAAGCATCCATCAAGAAAACAGTATTCGTATGTTGAAGATTGAGTCCTTCTGAACCAGTTTTATAAGTTAAATATAAAATTCCTTTTTCACATTTTCCAAATTCTTGCAAAATTTTTGATTTTTTGGGAATGGTATGTGAACTTTCCAAAGTAAAACTTTTCCAAACGTTGGGGAAACTTTCTTCCACCAATGTATTGAGTAATTTTAATGAAGTTCTAAATGCAGAAAAAATAATAATTCTAGGTTCTCTTGTTTCGTATTCTTGAATTTTATCCAAAATGGATTGAATTCGCGAAGAACATAAAGCTCTGGGGGAATCTAACCACATTGAAAGTCCTGCATTTTTTAACTCGCTCATGATAATTGTTGATAGTTGTGAAGCGTCTTTAAATTTACAGGTATCCACGGCTACCGACGCTAACACTATAATGGGAGCAATTAAAATTTGCCGTAAATAGGTAATCATGGCAAGTAAATAAGAAGCATATCTCCGTCTGCCTTCATAATTAACTGCATTTCTCATGTACATGTTGATTCTTTGAAGAACTCGTTTAATCATTTCATAAATGATAATTTCTTCTTCATATAAGGGTTGTTGAACTAGTTGATGATTTATTTTATAGGTTGGTTTTTCAAAACCTGTTGTATTTCTAATTACCAACGATGATTTTAAACCTTGAAAACTGGTTCTCATCATATTAAACATACTTACAATATTGTTAGGAGCATTAGGATAATTTGTTAGAGTCAAAAATCCCAAGATATTATTTGGATTCGGTTCAGAAAATAATGTTCCTGAAAGCAACCAACGATTTTTAGCACAAAGAGAAGCAATACTACGACACTTATCCACTTGAATATTACAGTATCCATGAGCTTCATCAACAATTAAACACCCCCATCGTTTAGTATATACAATTCCAGGACCGTGTTGAACTACACTTGAACTTAAAAAAGGGTTTGTAGGTTGTTGGTAAACATTAGTATATCCAATATATTCATTATCTATTTGTAAGACAAAACGCTCTTGAATATTATGTCTTTTGTAATATTTGGATAAAACTTCAGATGTTGTCAAGACAATTCTTATTGTCTGATCAAAATTCCATGTTTCAATAGTTGACAATCTTTCCTTGTGTAAGATTTGATATTTTAATGTTTCTCCAAAAAATTTTTTAATTTCATTTTCCCAAGAATGTAAAAGAGTTTTTGAAGCAATGACAATAATAGGTTCATCTGGAGATTGTTGTAAAGCTACAGTCAATGCAATAATTGTTTTTCCTGTCCCCATAGGTAAAGACATTCCTCCAGAACCTTTGGATATACATTCATTAATAATATCTTTTTGAAAATCTGTAATCATTTTATCTAGAAAAAATAAAAAGAACTCTAATCAACTTTTTTTAAAAACTGAAACCGGGTCACTTTTAAATTAAAATTAGTCAAAATGTCTTGTATTATTTGTATGTTGGAATCCAAATCTTTAAAAAAATGTTCTAATATACAATGTAAGGACCTAATTTGTAAGGAGTGCTTGGAAAGATTTGTGGAAATGTGTCTTAGAGAACAAAACATTCCACGTTGTGTATCTCCAAATTGTAACTGCCTTTATTTAAGAAGCGAATGCCCTGGAACCAATTATGATTTGGCATTATTTCGCGGACTATTAAAAGATCCATGCTTGGAAGAACAAGCAAAGTTTAAAAATAAAAAAAAAGAAATGTTTCAACAAATTGTGGAAGAAAGACGTAAGAATCTTGCTGATTCTTTTCCATTATCAATTCAAAGAGCAGTAAATATTATGTATTCAGCAGAACTAAAACGGATTGCCAAAAGTAATCAAGAGTCTATTGAACAACATGTTCATTCACTGGCTTCTAAACGTTGCTTTCGACTTTTTTGCCGAGGAGTCATGACACTTGATAAGCAATGGTCATGCTCTACTTGTGAAACAAAATTTTGTGCGGACTGTGAAACTCGACATGAAACTGGTCACAAATGTAAGGATGAAGAATTAGCTAGCGTGGAATGGAAAAAAGCACTTCCTCACTGTCCAAAATGTAATCAACCTATTGAAAAAAAAGATGGATGTAATTTTATGACTTGTGCGGTGTGTCAGCAAAATTTTTGTTATAGTACAGGAGAAATTTCTCAAGCAGGTAATCATGGAAAGAGTAAACCTGTTTCAGTTTCTAATGAAAGTTTTGAACGACTTTGGAATTTATTTCCCCCAAGTCCACAAAGAACACATGAACAAATTAAATTGGCTCGTCAACTTGCTGATATTCAAAATTCCTTACTTTCTCAAAACATTAGTGTTTCAAATCCAACATGGGATTGGAAAGCTAGTGATATAAATTTATTGTCAAATTGGATAAAAAATGAAACAAATGATGAGGAAAAAATTGCTAAACTTACTGCCCAAAGAGTGGAAAAGTTTGAACAAAAACGTCAACAAATAAGAGATATTCTTACACAGTTAAAAAATATAGAAGACGAACTAATTTCTACTTAAAAATTAGGGAGAGAAGAGCCAGGAAGCAAAAGCTCGGTTTCATCTACCTCCATGTTGTCACCCCCTCCCCCGCCTCCACCGCCACCGCCTCCTCCACCGCCAATACCTCCTACATAGTCTCGAGTCATCGCCCTCAAGATTCCTCCTCCTCTTTGCATGGCTCTGCCAACTCTATGAAAGCCTCTACTACTTCCCATATCCAGCGTGGTCCCTGTAGAAATTTCTCTCTCTGCTCTCGTATACTCCACTGTTCTCGTTTCACCTGAAAGGATCCTTCCTACGGCTCCACTGGTGCCTCTCATTGCCTGTCTGAGAGAATGATCTGCGTACAACAGACTCCCTTCGGCTCTCGCTCCATAGTGCTGTCCGTTGAGAATGGCGTCTTGATTACTCCCCATATAGACTACTTCTACCATTTCCTTTGTTTCTCCAAGCAGAACTCCAAGTTCTCCTGAAGACATCGAGCTCGAATTCTCTTCTCCATCGGTAATCACCAGCAGAACTCTTTTCTTTCCAAGCACGACCCCCTTGGCCTTGATCTTTTGAAGGCGGTCTGCAAAGGCATCATTGAGCGCAGTCATTCCCGATGGGTTGTAGTCCTCTAGCTTGATTTCCTCCACTTCTCCCAGGACCCTGTCTTCGTAGATCGTCTCCAAGTCGCTACTGAAAAAAGACAGGCTGACGGAACAGTCGGTTCCAGCTTGAAGCTTCTTTTTTTGTTCCTGTATAAACTCGTTATATCCAGTCACGACCTTGTCTCGCTGTCCATGCATACTACCGCTCTTGTCAATCACAATGTCGAGCTCAAAGCTTGTGGGAGCCTGGTGATCCTCTGCTTGAATGTCCATAGGAGCGTTGTCATGGTCCTGAACGTCCTGGGGAGCGTTGTTGTCGTGTGGACCGTTGTCGTTGAGACCGTTGTTATTGTCCTGAACGTCCATAGGCGTATTGTTATCCTGGGTGGCGTTATTGTTATTGTTGTTCTGTTGGTTGTTCATGATTGTTTCCTGTTGTTTTTTTAAAAGTTCTGGTTTTTTTAATTAGGATTAATTAATGTCTTGAAATCTTGTTATTGAAAGTTACTTTTTCAGCAGAAAAAATAAAAAAAAATCATTTTTTACACTAAATCAAGCCTGTGTTCAACAAATCTAGCTTGTTTTGGTTTTCCTCCATCGGTTAACTCTCTGTAAGAAAATTTTACAAGAGTGCCAATTGGAAATAATTCTTTATATCGAGCTCTTTCATCAAAACTAAATCCTATTCCTAAATTAAAAACAACTCCGTTATCCATTCGCACCAACAAACTCGAAAGTCGATTTTCATCGTCATTGTAACCAACAACTGTACCTTCTGTGTCTTCTCTTCTTTTTAGTTTAACTCTTTCCCCAGATCGTTTTCCTCCTGGCAAATAAAACGATTGAGGCTTTGTCATGACAATACCTTGACCAGCTCGATCATATACAACTTTTTTATAAAAATCAAATATTTCCTCCACCGTATTTAATTTATTTTGTTCGACATAACGAAGAGGACATTTTGGATCTCCTTGACAAGATTTTCTTACAATTTGTTCCAACTTTTTGGTTCGTTTTTCAAAAGGTACATTTACAGTTCCTAAAATGTCAAAAACCATGAATAAAGCAGTTGCCCAATCTTCATTGGAACGGTGTCGTAATCCAGAAACTTTTGCTGCTTGTTTTCCAGGAATAATTAATTCTCCAGCTAAATTTACATTAGTTGGTAAAAATTTAAGCCACCATTCAGGAGCATCAAATTCAATTGAACCAGTATGACTTGTCAATTTTTTAGTTGTTCCGTTCCAGGTAACTTGCCACCCATCAAACTTTTGAGAAACATAATATCCAATAAAAGGTTTTAAATTCTTTACAGGGTTTGCTTGTACTTGACGAGGTCTAATTTCTTTGTATTTCATAATACCGGATTCTGGTTTCCATTGACCAATTGTTATTTCTTGCTCTAAATCTATTGGTTGTCTTTTTACTTGTGGTAAGACCACTTGTTTTTGCTCTACCAGTTGTTTAATCATTTTTTTTGGCATTTGAACTTTTTTGACAACCTTTACCGGTTGATCCCCTTTGTGCTTTATCCATTTATTAGTTCCTTTAGAATCAGCCGATGTAATATACAATCCATCTTTACCTTCTAAAATTAAACCTACGGGGCACTCGTTTGCAGGAAAAGGGGGAGAATTTCTAGAAGTATATTTGGCTAGTTTTGATTCTATACAGCTAGGAAATCCTTGTAAAGAAATGACGGATGGAGCAACTTTTTGTTGAATTTGAATTTTTTGAGGTTGTCTAAATGTAACGTGTTTTTGAGCAACTTTGGGTAATTGAGCAACTTTTTGAACAACCTTTACCGGTTGATCCCCTTTGTACTTTATCCATTTATTAGTTCCTTTAGAATCAGCCGATGTAATATACAATCCATCTTTACCTTCTAAAATTAAACCAGTTGGACATTCGTTTGCAGGAAAAGGAGGAGAATTTCTAGAAGTATATTTGGCTAGTTTTGATTCTATACAGGATGGAAATCCTTGAAGAGAAATGTTTGGAGGCATTTTTTATTTTCTAACCAAATAAAAAATTTTTAATAAAATTAGTATTGATGACTTGATGAAAACAAACCAATTTGGGTTCCTTGAGTCACAAGAGTAGGTTCTCCCCAATAAACATTTAAATTTAACTCTTGAAATAAATCTGTTAACCACCAATCGATTGGTTTTGAAACATGATTTTCCAAATCTTTTACAAAGTTGCAAATTTTTTTGGCACATTTTTTACTAACAATATAACTATCTGTTGGTTTGGCAGCGCCCATAATAGCCCAATCTTCGACTTTATTATTTTTATAGTAAACAAAATTTCCTTCCAAAATTTTATGAGAAGGAATATGCAAATAACCACCATTTCCAATAAACATCATATCGAAATTATCGGGTAATTGCTCGAGATAATGTGAAAATTTCTCTAAAAAATTTTCACATAAAATAGCATCGTCTTCTAGAATGAGAGCATAATCGTAGTTATTTAAAATTTCATGATAAGCGTAAAGATGGGATAATGTTATTGCAACTTGGGCTTTTTTATTTTTAAAATTAGGATTAAAAATTTGAAATTGACTTTCCTCTATTTCATCTCGATCAATTTCTATAAATGTATAGTTTGTAATATTATGTTTTACAAACTGTTCCAACATGAATTTTTTTCTTTCAATTAATTTTTTATAATGGATAACAAAAACTTTCATTTCTTATATTTATACAATATAATTGTTTAAAATAAAAATTGAACTTTTTTGACATTAAAATTATTCTTTATTAAAATTATTCTTTATAAAAATGTTTACCAATCAATATCGAGTAAAAAGTATTCATAAAACTGGAAAAGAACATTGGAATCACAGTGGAAAAATAATTCTACCCATTTCAGCCTCTGAAGAATTATTTAGTCAAGAAATTACATTTCCTATACAATTTGAAATTTCGTCTCAAAATAAAACCACTCATTGTGGTGTTTGGGAATTTACAGCCAAAGAAGGATTTTGCTATTTGCCCGATTGGTTAATGGAACAATTGAATACAAAAGAAAATGATATTATTTCTGTAAAAAATGTTTCTTTAACCAAAGCAAATTTTATAAAATTCAATGCTCAAACAGAATCTTTTTTGTTACTCGACGATCCAAAAACTATATTAGAGCAACATTTACCAGAATTTACTTGCTTAACAGTAGGAGATATAATTCCTATTCCATATTCTGGATTTGTTTATATGTTACAAGTCATGGAATTAAAACCAAATCATGCAGTTTTAATTAACGAAACCGATTGTGAATTGGAATTTTATGAATCTCCAAAAACACATCAAGTTCTTATCAACAACAATGTTAAAAAGTCATTTCCAGTTCAAAATAAATTTACGCCATTTAGTGGAAAAGGATACAAATTAAATTAGTAATTTTTTGACAATCAAATTAAAATAAGATGAATTATTAGTTTCTAAATGTATTCCAATAAATAAACAAGATTTATTACTCGCTATAATTGTTTTATCTCGAAATTTATCAATTGTTTCGAGACTAGAATCAATAATTTCATTAGGACTATGATCATACACGGCTTTTTCTCCAGAATCTAATCTTATATCTTGTTTAATATAATCCACTCCATAACATTTTTTATAAAGATTCAAGCCCCAAGGATTTTCAAAAGGGGTATTCATGAATATAAATGTTTGAGCTGCAATAATGGCTCCTGCACAAATACCAATATATTTTCCTCCATTTTTAATAAATTGAATTATTTTTTTCCAAACCAAAGGTTTAATAAACGATAAAAGTTTCAAGGCATGTCCTCCTGGAATTACAAGACAAAAAACATTTGCCAAGGAAAAATTGGGGTCATTAAGGACAGTTTGATCACATTCTCTAAAATTCAACTTTTGTTCAATTGCTAAAATAGTTAGCAATTTAATCAAGAAAGAAATGTAATATTGATTGGTACCTTCACCTGTATATAGTAATAAATCCATAGTTGTCCTATTTTATAATTTTTTTCGTTTTAAAATATCAATTTTTAAAACACCAATAAATGAACATTTATTTTTTAAATGCGGAACAGTTATTTTTTCATCTTATTCAAGATCAAGATCAATTTTATCATAGATTCAATAAAAATGATCTTTTAGCTCGAAACTGTAATTCTATAAGTGATTATATGGATATGATTTATGAAAGTATATATAATTTTTCAGAACAAGAAATAAATATCATGAAAAAATTAATAAAAGAAATAAATAATTTAAAATGGCCTTGTGACTCACAAGTATGGATTGATCCTATTAAATTTAATCAATTAGATTGGGTAATAGGAGGTGTACAAGGTAAAAAATACGAGTCTGGGTTACCTCATACTCGTAGCCATGTTATAATAATACCAAAAGATTGGATACAAGATTCTTTAGATTTTAAAAATACATTGTTACATGAAAAATTACATGTATATCAAAAAAGCTATCCGGAAGAATTTGAATCTTTTTTGAAAAAGAATGAATGGAAAATTGTAAAAAATTATAATCAATGCTCTACATGTCGATCAAACCCGGATACCAATCATTGGATTTATAAAAAAAATAAGCAAACTCATGTTGCCAGATACACGTCTAATCCAAAGTCAGTAATGGATGTAACCTATTACCCAATTAATTTTTATGGTTACGAACATCCAGCTGAAAAATGCGTGCTAGATTTAATTGATATTGTTATGACATTGAAATAAGAGTATTACCATTACAAAGACTCATATAAAAAGGAAAAAAATCAATTTCATACTTGGACTCTAATTCTAGAATACATTTTAATTTTTGGTACTTATTAAATATTTCTACAGGGACAATCGTTGATTTTTTTTTTATTGCACACGTTCTACAAATATGAGTTGGATAATTAGGTAGAGTTCCTAATTTAATTGAATTCATATAATAGAAATCAGATTCCTCAAGACATCTATAATTGGGTAATAGAGGAAAGTCTTTTACCAATGATTCTACAGTAATATTTTCCCATATTTTACCGTGTTCATTCTCATATTTTTTTATAATTTTACAATAATTTTCAAATAATAGACGAGTATTATAAATATATAAATAAGCATCATATTCACAAGATGGAATACTAGACCAGAATTTTTCCAAAACAAGCCAATGTTTTCTAAAATCCAAGGGTGTCCAAGTTGAATAAGTTGATTCTAAGAGTTCCAATTCCAAAGCTCTATATTTAATTTCTTGTGCTACAGTTCCTAAACAATCCAACCATTGATAAGAATTTGTTGGTCTAGGATAAGTTGGATCCAAGTGTATCTTGCAATTTTTAGTAAATTTTTGATCCATTAAAAACTTGAAAAAATCCATGGGTGACTTTTGTTCAAGACCAATTTTTGGTTCACTCAACATTTTTGAAAACTTTTTGTGTTTTTTTAAAAACGATTTTACATGTCCAATGTTTGTAAAAGTTGTTTTATTGGTATACTCTGATCCTGAAAAAAAATTCATGATATGAATCACATTTCTAATATCTCTATCATTCAACTTGTGTTTTTCTAATAACATGTATAAACTTGAGAATACAATACTT
>Ga0114972_10003290_pt1 | contig 12137 bp, 8 predicted proteins | sample M_140807_EF_Meta_FD_87354 | JGI IMG/M metagenome (GOLD analysis project Ga0114972, IMG submission 87354) | Freshwater microbial communities from Lake Montjoie, Canada to study carbon cycling - M_140807_EF_MetaG | ecosystem: Environmental > Aquatic > Freshwater > Lake | place: Lake Montjoie... | reverse complement strand
TCCCCGTGCTCGATGGCGAGTGGTTTGAAGACGACATCGTCGCCCGCAGCCGCGAGTTCCTGCGCGTCTGCTTCCCCGCCAGCTCCCTCAACACCGATCTGGCTTTCATCGAAACATCCCTCGGCAAAGACCTCCGCAAATACTTCTGCAGCGACTTCTACAAAGATCACCTGCAAACTTACAAAAAACGCCCGATCTACTGGCTGGTGCAGAGCCCCGCTGGCCCTGCAAGGGGTGGCTTCGCCTGCCTGATCTACCTGCACCGCTATACCAAAGACACCCTCAACCTCGTTCTCAACAACTACTTCCGGCCCTACCTGCAGAAACTGGAAGCCCGCCAAGCCCAGCTGGGGCTCGATCAGCTCAATGACGATCTGCCTACCCGCGAGCGCACCGCCGCCCGTAAGGAAGCCGAGAAGATCACCAAGGTGCTTAAGGACTGCCAGGCCTGGGAGCAGGATTCGCTGCTGCCCCTGGCCCAGCAACGCATCGAGCTGGATCTCGATGATGGCGTCAAGGTGAACTACCTCAAGCTCCAGGACGTGCTGGCGCCGATTCCGGGGCTGGCGGCGAAGGAGGAGTGAGGCGATGGCAATGCGACGCCATGGGCAATTCAAGCCTAGAATCCATTCAATCCACATACAATCGTGAAGCTTAAAAACGTCAGCCTCGAGAATTTTCGCTCTAAAGCCTCCAGCTGCTTAGAGCTTGGCTCACGTCTGACGCTGCTGATTGGTGAAAATGGTACTGGCAAGACCACATTTCTGGATGCTATTGCTATCGCACTCGGAGAAATTCTTACCTATCTCCCAGAAGTAAAAGGCATCAACTTTAAGACTCGTGGCGATATTTATCAACAAGATGGAAAACCTGCACCCTACACTCGAATCAAGGTTGTTGCTAGCACGGGTTTTGGCTGGGATCGGATGCAAAAGAGAGACAAAAGTAAGAGGACAGCAATGCTAATCAAAGCGGGACTTGGGGTCAAACAGCTGCACCGCTATCTTCAGGAATCAATCCTCGATCCATGGAACCTTGGCTTACCATTTCAACTCCCCGTGATCGTTCAATATGGGGTCAACCGCGCATGGCTCGATTACTCACCCGTGAGGAGGAGAGGTTTTCCCAAAGACCACAGCCGCTTTGAATCCTTGGCTGATGCACTCAAATCAACTAGCAGGTTTCGCTCGGCTTTGATCTGGTTTTACAACAAGGAGAATGAAGAAAGCCGTTTTAAACAGGAAAGGCGGGACTTTGATGCCACATTGCCAGAACTTAATGCTGTTCGCAGATGCATAACAACTCTCTTTCCAAATCTCTCAAATCCAATGTTCACCCTTAATCCCTTGCGCTTTGTCGTCAGCCAGGACGGCGAGGAGCTGGAGATCGACCAACTCAGTGATGGATACAAAACAATGCTGGGCCTAGCCATCGACCTTAGCTGGCGTATGGCCGGCGCAAACCCCCACTTGGAAGATCCCTCGGCGGCAGAGGCCATCGTCATGATTGATGAGGTTGACCTTCACCTCCATCCTGCTTGGCAGCAAAGAGTTGTCTCCGATCTGCTTAGGTGCTTTCCCAATACACAATTCATCTTAACAACGCATAGTTCAGTTGTTGTTGAAGGCATAAACAATCTACTCAAGAGATTCGCTGTCGACAAGCTGCTTCCCAAATCCGGCGAAAGCGAGGACTGGACGCATATTCACAACCTTTATCCTCTTGATCCTAATGACACAGCTGTCTATCAGATTACTCGCGACAGTCAGATTGATTTAATGGATAGAGAGGAGGGTCTGACTGCTGACACGCTTATCGATAATTTCAATGATGTCTCCCATCTTTATGATTTGATGCGTGATCTCGAGTGGGAAGCGCTTAAGGCTTCTCAAGCGGAGGCAGGCTAAATTATGACTACTTCAGCACGGCCTGGTCTTGTCCCGGCGAATCTGGCTCAATGTATCTGCCTAGCAAACAAGCAACCATGCGATCTCTGCTGCGGTGTTCTGTGTTTCATGGATGAGGGCATTCACGTTCTCTTCAGGCCCAAGAAGGATGAAGTTGCCATTGCTGTTGCTCTCGATGGATGTGTCTTCAAGGACAATCGAAAGAAGTGTGATGGGATGTTCGTCTTATCACGGTCCGACCGCACTGGTCTCCTATTGGTTGAGATGAAGGGAAGTCATCTTGAAGATGCTTATGAGCAGATAGCATATGTTGTAAATCATAGGCAAGAATATACTGATATCGTTTCGCATCTGGCTAGTTTGGCCCCAGCAAAGCTTCGGGTCAGAGAGACTTCTGTCATCGTCTCAATCGGCAAAATCAACCCACGTGATCGGGAGAAGTTGGAGAAGGCGTGGGGCATCAGACCTGCAATCGTTACGGTGCAAAAGCCTGCTAGCGCTGCTCCTGATCTTCGCAAATTTCTTTAACGCCGCAATGAGCAGCTTACTATGCCGAAATTCGCTGTTGAGTAGCTCACAACCCACGCAGTGCAAACCCTACTTCGACGACCGCATCGAAATTGAAAATCCAGGTGTGCTGATTCCTGGCCTGAGCCTCGACGACCTCCCGCGCGGGATCAGCCGCCTGCGCAATCGCGTGATCAGTCGCGTGTTCCGCGAACTCGGCCTGATCGAGCAGTGGGGCAGTGGTATCCCTGTGATCCTGGAGGAAGCCGCCAGCCAACACCTGCCGCCACCCCTGTTTGAAGAGGTAGGCCAGCGTTTTCGGGTGACTCTGCCCCTAGCCCAAGCCAGCCCCCCACCCCAGGGGCAGAGTCGGCCAAGGGGGGCAGAGTCAGGGGCAGAGTCAAGGGCAGAGTCAAGGGCAGAGTCAGGGGCAGAGTCGCTGGCGGAGGGCGGACTAGGCCACTTCGTGCTCCAAGCCCTGGCCGACGGGCCCTTGAGCAAGTCTGAAATTGCCCAGGCCCTTGGGCGAGATTCCGTCTCCGGGGCACTCAACCGCACGATCCGGCAGCTCCTGGATCGAGACGAGATCGGCTACACCTTGCCGGACACCCCCAACAGCCGGCTGCAGAAATACCGGCGACTCGGACATTCGCGGCGATGATCACTGCCATGCCGGATCCAAACGCGCTCACCGCCAGCCCATCCAGTCCCGTGGCCTCCCTTGCCGCCACGCCTAGTCCAGCCGCCTGGCCCTACCCCGGCGCTCGCTGGTGGAAGTTCGACTTCCATGCCCACTCGCCGGCCTCCTTAGACACCCGCCCCTGGCAGCAGGCCATCGGCACTGACCAGGAGGTAACACCAGAGCGCTGGTTGAGCCAGTTCATGGCTGCCGGTATCGACTGCGTCGCGATCACCGACCACAACACCGGTGCATGGATCGATCGTCTCAAGCAGGCTTACCAGCGGATGGAGCAGGTGGACGCGCCGGGCTTTCGGCCCCTCGTGCTCTTCCCTGGCGTGGAGATCTCCGTGCAGGGTGGGTTCCACCTGTTGGCTCTTTTCGATCCGAGCCGAACTGGTGCGGATGTGGAAAGGCTGCTCGGAGCTGTGGGCTATGTCGGTACGCCGGGCGATAGCGATGGAGTCACCAGCAAAGGGCTGCTTGACACCATCGTTTCAGTCCATGACGCCGGAGCCATTCCCATCCCTGCCCATGCCGATCGACGCGGCTCATCAGGAAAAGCCTTGTTCGCTGTTCGAGAGGGTTCCCAAGTCAGCCTTGTTGATGCAAACACCCTCAAGCAGTTGTTTGAGGCAGGGAATCTGCTCGCCGTGGAGTGGGAGAACCTTGATCACTCTTTTCCGGCCTGTATCCGTGAGCAGGCTGCCAATCTCACCAAGGTGCTTGGCAGCGACAGCCATAGCTTCCAAGGGGCACGAACACCTGGCTCCCGTTTCACCTGGGCGAAGATGGCCAGCCCCACCATCAAGGGCCTTCGTCTCGCTCTGCTGGATGGCAACGGCGGTGCGGTGGAGCGTTGGGGTGGCGACGAGGCCCAAGGGAGAACAAGGCACGGGCCACCCTCCCAGCCACCGGCGCTTGTCCTTCGCGAAGTGCGCCTCTCGGACGCGCGTTGCATGGGTCAGGGAACCGCTGCCACTCTTCGCCTCAACCCTTGGTTCAACGCCATCATCGGCGGCCGTGGCAGTGGTAAATCCACCTGGGTCCATGTCCTCAGGCTCGTGTTGCAACGCACCGGCGAACTGGAACGCCTCGGCCCGAATTCGGAAGCCTGGCGGCAGTTCGATTCCTTTAATCAGGTGTCGGGTGCTCGCGGCCAGAGCGCAGGTGGTCTGCGGCCGGACACCTTGATCGAGCTGGAACTTGAGCGCGATGGCGTGCACCATCGCTTGCGTTGGCAGCAGCCCGATCTCGCCCAGGGGGGTGTGGAGGAGCAGATCCCTGGCGGCGAATGGCAGCCTTCCCCGAGCCAGGCCATCACAGCCGAACGCTTTCCCATTCAGATCTTCTCCCAGGGGCAGATCGCCGCACTCGCCGATCAGGGACGCTCCACCTTGCTCGAGCTGATCGATCAAGGTGCGCGCTTGGCGCCCCAGAGCCGCCGCATCGAAGAGCTTCGGCGCACCTACCTCAGCCAGCGAGCCCGCCTGCGGGAGCTGGAGGGGCGCCTCGCTGAGCGGGCAGAACGGGAACGGGAGCTCAGCGAGTTGCGACGCAAACTCGCAGAACTGGCCGAGCTGGATCCAGGCACTGTGCTGGCCGACCAGCAACGCGCCGTGCGCCAGCGCCGCGAACTCGACCGTGCTCGCCAACACCTTCAGCACCTGCCGGTCGGATTAGAGCAGGTGGCTTCCGAATTGCCGCTGGATGACTGGTCAGCTGAGCTGTTTGACCCAGAACGCGACGCCGATGCGCTGGCCTGGCGGCAGGAGATCGATGCGCTGCTTCTGGCCGCAAGTGCTCAACTGCAGCAGCTGGCTGCCGAACTTGGGCGTCATGGCCGGGAACAGTCTCAGCATCCAGGCTTCGTGGCCTGGCGCACCCGTGCCGACGCCGTGGAACGGGCAGCGCAGCAGCTGCAGGCTGAGCTGGCTGAGAGGGGTCTGGCCGAACCTGGCCTCATGGGGCACTGGCTGCAGGAGCGTCATCGTCTCGAAGCCCTACTGCAGGAGCTCGATGGTGTGGCACTGGAGCACCAGGCCCTGGATGAGGCCAACCAAAGGCAATGGCAGACGCTGCTTGAAGCGCACCAGCAACGCAGTACCTCCCGGCAAGCCTTTCTCGATGGGGTGCTCCAGACCAACGATTATGTGCGGATGGAGGTTCGTGCCTTCGGCCATGACCCAGAACTGTTCAAGACCGAACTGCGTGAGCTTCTCGACTTGGATGGCAATGGTTTCGAGAGCGAACTCAATGTCTTGGTGGAGGTGCTAACCGCTGGAGACGATCGGCTTGAGGCGATAGCGGCGGTAAAAAGCACCTTGCTGAATGAGCAGGCCGTGGCTTCATCCGGCGGCAAGTTTCGCAAGAATCTCAATCGGAAATTGGAGCAGCCAAGCTTTGCAGATGCCATTCGCTGCTGGGTGCCGGCCGATGACCTGCAGATCACTTATAGCCATCGCGGCAATGGACTTGATTGGACGCCGATTCAGCAAGGATCGCAGGGTCAGCGGGCCTCTGCACTTTTAGCGTTTCTGCTGTCCTTCGGCGATGGCCCCCTCGTGCTGGATCAGCCGGAAGATGACCTCGATAACAAATTGATCTCCGAGCTGGTGGTGGCCCAGATTCGCGCCAATAAGATGCGCCGTCAATTACTTATTGTCACCCATAACCCCAACGTGGTTGTCAATGGAGATGCGGAGCTGGTGACGGTGATGGACTACGGGATTGGTCAATGTTATGTGCGTGGCTCCGGAGCCCTTCAGGAGAACGATATTCAGGAGGAGGTTTGCGCTGTGATGGAAGGCGGGCGCGAAGCGCTGGCTCGGCGTTGGGCCCGTCTTGGGCGGGAGGTGTGAGATGCGCTTGAGCCGAAATGAACTGATCGCAAAGCTCAGCCTGGGAGAAGACAGCCTCCTGGAATGCAAAGAGGTTCGCTTTTCCGGTGCCTCTGTACGTGGCCCGTCCCAAAACGACCTGGCTGATGAGCTCGCTGCCTTCGCCAACAGCAGAACCGGCGGCACTCTGTTGCTCGGCATTGATGACAAGACTCGCGATGTCCTGGGAATCCCTGTTGATCGCCTTGATCTCGTCGAGGCCCTGGTGCGCCAGGCCGTTGAGGACAGCATCAATCCGCCATTGGCCCCAGTGATTGAGCGGCTCACCCTGCCCGATTCCCTTGGCGTGGATCACGCCACCCTCAGGGTTGACATCGCATCCAGTCTGTTTGTACATCAGAGCCCTGCTGGCTACTTGCACCGGGTCGGTTCCTCAAAACGCCCGATTCCGCCTGACTACCTGGCGCAGCTTTTTCAGCAGCGCAGCCAAAGCCGAGTGATCCGATTTGATGAGCTGCCGGTTATGTCTGCTCAATGCGAGGATCTGAATACCGTGTTGCTCGAACGTTTTCACCCTCAATTATCGCCTGACGCAAATTGGCAGTCAAAGACAGGCCTGCTGGTCGCGGCGGAATACGGATCTCTCCACCCTTCAGTGGCGGGAGTGCTGCTTGCCAGCCTCAATCCCCAGCAATTCCTGAAGGGTGCTTACATCCAGGCTGTTGCCTATGCGGGCACCGAGGTAGCGCCCCAAGGAGAAAATGTCATGTACCAGCGTGATGCTACCGATCTCACAGGCCCACTGGATCAACAGATCACAGCCGCCTGCAAGTTTGTAGCTCGCAACAGTCGCACGGGTGCTGCGAAGACGCTGGAGGGAGGCCGGATTGACCGACCGCAGTTTGATGCTCTGGCTGTGTTCGAAGCCATCACCAATGCCGTTGCCCATCGCGATTATTCCATCCCCGGCAGCAAGGTGAGACTCCGTCTCTTTGATGATCGCCTCGAAATCTTTTCGCCAGGCATGCTGCCAAACACGATGACTCCTGAAAGCTTGCCGCTCCGTCAGGCTTGCCGCAATGAGTTGGTCGCCAGCCTGCTTGCGCGTTGTCCTGTAGAGGCTGCTGCAGGCGTCAGCCATCGCCGCTACATCATGGATCGTCGCGGCGAAGGTGTGCCCTTGATTCTTTCTCGAACACAGGAATTGTCAGGGCAGCTTCCGCATTACCGCCTCATTGACAACAACGAGCTGCTGCTCACGATTCCTAGTGCTCTGTGATGTTGACCTTGCTGAGCTTGCTGAGCAGGCGAATCTCAGGTTCAAAATGCCAGCCTCGCCGTGCCGGTCATCAGATACTGAATCACCTCACGACCCCGCCGAGGCAAGGCCTCAACAGCTCCGGCCTCAACCAATTGCTGCAGGGTCTGCGAAACCGTGGGTTGCCGCACCTGCCACAACTCCACCAGCTGGGCCTGGGTCTGGACCGCTGCCGCATCCACCTGCGCCCAGGCCAGCAGGCGCTCCCAGGCGGTGTCTCCCAGCTGCTCCTGCAGTTCTGCTTGATTGCGTTGCAGCAGCGTCAGCAGCAGATCCTCTAGCCCCACCGGAGCCACTTCGGCTCCTGCGCTGGTGAGCCCCAGCAGAGCTGTGATCCCATCCTCCAGGGCTTTCAACATGCCGCGCAAATCGCCGCGGAACAGCTCGTACAGCCGCTCCACCACGGCAGTCTCCACAGGGGAATGCCAGGGTCTGCTCTGATCCAGTTGCAACGCCGCATAGCGATTGGCCAACAACTGCTCCACATCCCCCAGCCCCAGTGGCTCCAGCACCAACGGATTGCTGAACACCGAGCGGATCTGGGTGTGGGTCTGCACCACTGTGCGCACGGCATCGGTGGTGCCCACCACGATTAGATGCAACCCGTCGTGCAGGAGGGCTTGATCGCGAATGCCCCGCAACAGATCCGCCGCCCGCGACGCGTCCGCCTCACTGAGATTTTCGAGGTTGTTGAGGTGCAGCACGATGCCGCGGGCGCCCTGGCCGATCGCGTAACGGAGCAGGTCGCGCAACACCCGCGGACCATCCAGCAGCAGCGCCCCTGGAGGCGTGGCCACGCTCTCGCTCTGGCTGCCGCCAAGCCCAAGCCCAAAGGCCGACAGCGTCAGTCCGCCACCACGCAGGCGGATACTGCGTACCAACTGTTGGGCGGTCTCCACCTCGTGTCCCGCTGCCGTTGGACAGTTGGCCAGCACGGCGTCATAGACGCCGGAGAGCAGCTGGCCCAACAGGTGTTCGCTGGCGCCTTCAGCACTGATCGGGATGATTTCGTCACAGCTCCAGTAGCCCCCTGGCTGGGCATCGGCCTTCACCGTCTGCACAAGCGTGGTCTTGCCGATGCCAGGGCGGCCCGCTACCGCCTGCCGCGAGCTGGGGCTGCTGCCGATCGTGGTCAGCAGCAGCTGTCGCTCCCTTTGCCGCCCCACAAACAGGTGCAGCGGCGTGGTCTGCGAATCCGCCCGCAGGGTGGCCTGGAAGAAGGGCGAGGAGCGCAGGTTGTAGAGGCCCCACAGGTTCGGCAGCGCCATGGCGGCAAGTATTGGCAAAGGGCTGCGGCCAGCCAATACTGGTCATGTATTGGCCAATCTGGCAATACAAGACACCCTTTTCAGTCGGATTCCCAATAAATGCCATTCATTAAGAATCCTGCTAACGTGCGTTTATTGAGATTCCAAGTAGGCCATGGCCGCAGGCGAGCAGGTGATCCGAGCCCCTGCCCAGTTTGGCGTGCTGCTCCGGGCTGCCCGGCGGGAGCAAGGGATGAGCCAGCAAGAGCTAGCCCTCAAGGCCGGTGGCACCAGCCAGGCCCGGCTCTCCCAGCTCGAATTGCAACCGGGGCGCCTCACCCTGGAGCGCCTGCTGTTGATCCTGGCCGCCCTCGACCTCGAGCTGGTGGTACGGCCGCGCCAGAGCCCCACCGAGAAGGCTGAGTGGTGATGGGCAGGCCAACGCGGGCGCGCTCCCTGGCGGTGTGGATGAATGGCGAACGGGTCGGCACCTGGACCTTGCCGGCCCGGGGGGATCAGACCTTCACCTACGCCGAATCCTGGCTGCATTCCCGTCAGTTCCGACCGTTGTCGCTGTCCCTGCCGGCCGGCCTCGGGGCCTCATCACTCAGCGGCAACGCCGTGGCGAGCTGGTTTGACAACCTTTTGCCCGATAGCGACGCCATCCGCCGCCGGGCCCAGACCCGGTTTCAGACCGCCAGCACCAGGGCCTTCGATCTACTGGCTGCGGTCGGACGCGACTGTGTCGGCGCCGTGCAGCTGCTGCCGCCTGACCAGGAGCCCAGCGGCATCGATCGCATCGAGGCCAAGCCCCTGAGCGATCGGGAGATCGGCCGGCGCCTGCGCGCCGTTACGGCGGCGCCGGCTCCCGGATCCCTGGGCCCGGAAACCGATGCGCTGCGCCTCTCCGTGGCCGGTGCCCAGGAGAAAACCGCCTTCCTATGGCACAACAACCAATGGTGTCTGCCGCTGGGCAGTACCCCCACCACCCACCTCTTCAAGCTGCCGATGGGTGTGATCGGCGCGGGCCAGATTGATTTCAGCTCCTCGGTGGAGAACGAGTGGCTTTGCGGCAGGCTGCTGATGGCCTATGGCTTACCGGTGGCCTCCACGGAGATGGGCCGTTTCGACGGCGAGCGCTGCCTGATTGTGCAGCGCTTTGACCGTCGCCTGCACTCCAGTGGCACCTATTGGTTGCGTCTGCCCACCGAAGATTGTTGCCAGGCCACCTCTACACCGGCCGCCAGCAAATACGAAAACAACGGGGGACCTGGCATGGGCGCCATTGCCGCGCTGCTGGCCCAATCCTCCGAGCCCAGCGACCTCACAACCTTTTTCAAGGCGCAGGTGTTGTTCTGGATGCTGCGCGCCATTGATGGCCACGCCAAGAACTTCAGCTTTTTCCTCAATCCCGGCGGCCGCTTTCAGCTCACCCCGCTCTACGACGTGCTCTCCGCCTGGCCGGTGATCGGTCGGCGCAGCGGCCAGTGGCCTCAGCAAAAGCTCAGGATGGCGATGGCCTGGTTTGGTGAACAAGGGCGCTATACCAAGCCCCTGGAGATCACCAGCCGCCGCATGCGGCTCACCGCCAAACGGCTTGGCCTGGGCGATGCCCAACCCATCCTCAAGGCGTTAATCGCCCAGACGCCAACTGTGATTGCTGCGGTGCAGGCCCAGCTGCCTGCAGACTTTCCCCCAACCGTCGCCGAACCGGTGTTCACTGGTCTGCAAACCTCCGCCAGCCAGCTTCAGCGCCAATTGCTTGAACGCCAACTCCTCTGATGCCAGCCTCCCCCGCCGCCACCGGCCGCATCCACGAGAGCCTCGATACGGCCCTCGCCCGCAAGCGGGTGGTGCTCTGGTATGACCCCAACGGCGAGTGGGCCTCAGAGTTCGACGACTACCAGCCCGCCCAGGCCGAGAAGCGGCGGGTGGAGGGAAACGAGTTCTCCGTGAAGGTGGCGATCAGCCGCGCCCCCCTGGATCAGCGCTTTCTGCTCTACCTGCCCTCCGCCAAGCCCCCAGAGCCGGATAACTGGCTGCTGGACCTGCTGCTGGCGGGCCATGAGTTCACCGCGGATCGCGCCTCGCTCGACATCCAGGAGGCGGGACTGACCCTGGAGTTCAAGGAACTGGCCCAGCAGCACAAGGCCTTCTTCCGCTCACCGGTGCGCAACACCAAGCTCAAGGAGCTGCTGCGCCCCAACGACGATGGGGCCGCCGTGCGGCTCAAGATGTTGGCGGTCCTGGCCAAGCAGCAGGCCGACATCGACAAACTGCTGCTGCAGGCCTTCAGCCAGCTGGATCCGGCCATTCCCGATGGCGACGACCCGGTGGAGGCCCTCTACGGCAACCACCAGCTGAGCGGTCATTTCTGGAGGGCGGTTGGCGAGAAGTTCGGCTACGCCAGCCCCGAGCCCAACCTGCGCGACTTCGCCGTTGCCCTGTTCAACAGCGTCAGCAGCATCGGCCCTGCTGGCGATCTGCTACCCCACGCCCGGGTGTTTATCAGCATCTGGAAAGACAGCCTCAGCGTCAGGCCGGCCTTTGAGCAGTGGAGCGATCACCTGGCCACCGTGCTGCGCATCGAGGAGCAGCTCAACGATGCGCCAGACAGCTACGAACCCGGCGATGACGACACCTACGAGCTGATCGAGCGATTCATGCTTCGCCGCCTGCTGCAACGCTTCCAGAGCAACGGCAATTCGGGGGGCCAGCGCGTCAGCGACGCCGAACTGCTGGAAGCGATCCGCGCGCGCGCCACCTCCTGCTGGTTCGAAAAGCACCAGCACGGCTACAGCGCCCTGGAGCAGGCGATCACCTTCCGGGGCTTGCTGGCCAAGGCCGATCTGCAGGTGCCGAACTTCGAGGAGGGGCTGCAGCGTTACTGCAACGGCTGGTGGCGCCTGGATCAGGCCTATCGCCGCTGCATCTTCCACGCCCGCACCTACCAACAGCCCGGGCTGCTCAAGCCCCTGCGCGACTGGCTGGAGGCCCAGTACGTCAACAACGTGCTGCTGCCCCTCACCAACCGCTGGAGCGATCAGGTGGCTGGTCTGACCAGCTGGGGATCGAGCTCCCTGCCGCGCCAGAAGGAGTTCCACATGCGCTATGTGCATGCGCCGCTCTCCTCCAAGGGCCTCAAGCGCCTGTTTGTGGTGATCTCCGATGCCCTCCGCTACGAGGCCGCCCGCGACTTCGCCGATCGCCTCAACAGTCAGGCCGGCAAGGGCTGGCAGGCCGAGGTGGATGCCCTGCTGGGGGTGCTGCCCAGCTACACGCAGCTGGGGATGGCCGCCCTATTGCCCGGTGCGCAGCTGGGCCTCAACCCCAGTGATTCCTACGCCTTGGTGGATGGTCAAAGCGCCACCGGCACCGACAACCGCGACAAGCTGCTCAAGGCCTATGCCAAGGGCCGGGCCAAGACAATCAAAGCGGAGGATTTTCTGGCCCTCGCCACCAGCAAGGACGGTGCCGAACTGACCCGGGATCACGACCTGATCGTGATCTATCACAACCGCATCGACCGAATCGGCGACAAGCGCGAGAGCGAGGCAGAGACCTGCCAGGCGGTCGAGCAGACCTTCGACGACTTGGAGCTGATCCTGCGCAAGATCGCCAGCCTCAAGGGCAGCCAGG
>Ga0114972_10003289_pt1 | contig 12140 bp, 7 predicted proteins | sample M_140807_EF_Meta_FD_87354 | JGI IMG/M metagenome (GOLD analysis project Ga0114972, IMG submission 87354) | Freshwater microbial communities from Lake Montjoie, Canada to study carbon cycling - M_140807_EF_MetaG | ecosystem: Environmental > Aquatic > Freshwater > Lake | place: Lake Montjoie... | reverse complement strand
TACGCTACCAAAATGACTGAAACGTTTCTCAAAAACGATGGTGAAGCCATGAATCGTTTTGCCTGGAACTTCATCGACCCTGCGCGCCAGAAAATGCCTCCTGCCCTTCATGTGAAACTGGCTTCAATCATGGCTCAGGGCGCAGACAAAGCTTCCGACGGCAAGAATCCAAACTTTATCGACACTCTGGCCCTAGCGCAGTTCCTATCGGGCAAGAAGGCAGAAGCCATCAAGACTCAGGAACGAGCAATCAGCCTCGCTGGGAATTCTTCCAAGCTTGCTGAAGAACTAAAGAAGCGTCTGGAAGACTTCAAAAAGGCTGACAAGGACTAATTACGAGTCCGCCCAAGCCTCCACTCTCCCCCCAATCCCCCAAGAGCAGTAAATTCTTATGCTCTTGGGGGCCAGTCTTGATCCCCTACCATGATTACCGTTAGCATCCCTTTCTCATGGGGGATGCTAACGGCATGCGGATCATCATTAGCACACGCTGCCTGATCAACCGCCCCGCAGGTATTGGCCATTACACGGCCGAGATGGCTCGCGCCCTTGCCAGACGCTCCGATGTCTCGCTTCTCACCTATCCCTCTCCCCAACTTCTAGCTATAAGCGGCTACCGCGAGAAACATCTGGGATGGTGGAAAGAAAGGCTCCAATCTCCCAGACGCTGGCATCTCGTGGACAGGGTCTCCCATTCGTTGATCAGCCGGGCCGAACGTTGGTACATCCGCAACCACCACTTTCAAATGGAAACTTGGTTCAATTCCCCAACTAGTAATGTCTACATTGAACCTAACCACGAATGGATTGACACGCACCTCCCCACGGTGGTGGTCATCCACGACCTCTCTGTCTTGAAGCACCCGGAATGGCACCCAGAAAGCCGTATACGAGAACACCAGGAATTTTTCGGCATCGCACTGCAAAAAGCCGCAGGTTTTGTAACCGTCAGTGAAGCCATTCGGCAGGAATTAATGGCTTGTTTCAGTATCCCCGCCCACCGGATCGGCATCACCCCAAACAGTCCGCGCAGCGGGATGACGCCCGGCCAACCGAAAATCACCGCGCGCGCCCTTTCCAGACTTGGACTCAAACCAGGCTATTTCCTGCACGTTGGCACTCTGGAACCGCGCAAGAATCTGGCAACCTTGGTGCGGGCATGGGGGAGGCTCGATGCCAGCAGCCGAAAAAAGCACCCCCTCGTCCTTGCTGGTGGCACAGGTTGGGGCATGGACGACTTGGAACAGGAAATTTCACGGGCGCCCGCGGGCTTGGTTCGTCTGGGTTATGTCGCTGAAAATGATATTCCAACCCTCTATCGCGGCGCCCATGCCCTAACCATGCCAACGTGGTACGAAGGATTTGGCCTACCCGTGATTGAAATGCGTGCCTGTGGCGGGGCAGTCATCACCTCGCTCGACCCCGCAGTGCGCGAAGTTGCAGGTGACGACACACCCGGCATAGCTGCGAACGATGTGGCAGGCTGGACAGAAGCGCTGCGAAGAGCAGCGGAAGATCCCGCCTGGCTGGAACCTCAGCGGCTCCATGGCCCTGCTCGCGCAGCACAGTTCACTTGGGATAAAGCTGCGGATGGAATGATTCGCACCTGCCAAATGGCCATGGGTGCTCCTCTGGAACGAACAGCAGCCGCATAGGCGCAGGAGCAGGCAGGGATGTCACGAGAGCATGAAGTAGGTGCCGGGGCAACAAAGACGCGCGGCTTGCGCGCGCTGCCGCGCATGCTGCGCCGTATCCCGGGTTTCATGCTGAAGTTGGCCTATATGGCGCGATTTTCAGTGCAATCGTGGCAGATGGCCAATTTTCTTACGCCATTCCAAATTTACAGCACTTCCGATTGCGCTTCGCAACTCGCCAAATCTGGGCTTAAATGGCCAATCAATACCGGTACTTCCACAGATGAGGAACTGTTGCTGGCAGTCATCGATCTGCTCCAACGCGAACCAACGCTTCGCGAACGTTTCCCCCAGCCGATAGCCGGTGGCCCGTCCGGCTCTTTCGGCGAATGGCTATTATCGGACGCGGAATCTCCTTTTACAGTAAGTCAACGTTATCGATTAAGAGAGCTATGGAAGTCGCGCCCTTCCCTTGCCGCTCGCAGACTTTGGCAACACCATGACCATTTGCGGACTCTCATTCCTCTAGGTTTGTTGCCATCTTGGAGACGTTCACTATTCCACTGGATGACTCACACAGCTAGACCTGCCCACGGAACACCTCTGTCGAGTATCCTCTGGTTTTTCGCGGAACTAGAAGACGCACCCTCATGCGGAGCCGACGAAATGTGGCTCGACTCGCCAAGTTGGCGGGCAAAGCACCCAAAAGCTTTTGCAGATGGGCGCGGCGCATTTTTGGAGTGGACCAAGCGTTACTTGTGCAAGAAACCATCAGAGCTCGAAGGCCAATCTTTACCGGCACCATTCATTGAAGAAACCCATGTATCGGGTGTGAACCTCTTTGGTCACTTTTGTTACCCAAGCGGTTTGGGTGAGGCCGCCTGGCAGATGCGGCGTGGGCTTGAAGCTGCCGGGGTACCACTGGCACCCCGTGACATGCCGGCGTCCATTCACCACGACACTCTCGACCGGCATGGAATGCGCGGACCAGAGGTACATCCTGTATCGATTTATGTGCTTCCTCCCGAGCACCGTCTGAGCGAAATACACGCCCGGGCCATGAGCCACCCCAAGGCAAACGCCAAGCGCGTTGCTGTGTGGTATTGGGAGTTGGAAAGAGCCCCTGACCTCTGGAAAAGCAGGGCGCGCGCCTTTCAGGAAATCTGGGCACCCACACGGTTCATCCGCGATAGTTTCGCAGCAACACTCGATGTGCCTGTCCGAGCCATGCTTCCGGGTGTGGCACTCGCCCCCTTTACCGCCCGAACCAGATCGTGGTTTGGACTTTCTGAAACCACTTTCACGGTCCTATTCAGTTTCGATATGTGCAGCGTGATGGAGCGAAAAAACCCATTGGCACTTGTCCGCGCCTTCAGGCAAGCATTCCGCCGGGGAGAAGACGCACTCCTGGTTCTCAAGGTTTCCCGAGGCAGTCACGATCCCGAAAGCCTTGCGCGGCTGCGAGAAGAAGAAGCCAAAGGACAGGTACTGATTATTGACTCCGTCATGACACGATCAGACGCGACCGCCCTGATGGCATGCTGCGATGCCTATGCTAGCCTTCACCGTTCAGAAGGGTTCGGATTGACCATGGCTGAAGCCATGCTTTTGGGAAAACCGGTCGTAGCCACGGGCTATTCCGGCAACTGCGATTTCATGACCAAACGAAGTTCCTATTTGGTTGGATACGACAAAGTGGTTATCGACCGCAACCTGCCCCAATACCCTGCTGGAATCGCCTGGGCCGAACCCAATGAAGAAGAGGCAGCAAATCACCTCAGACGCATTTATGACCGGCCGACCGAGGCACGCGCCGTTGCCCTGCGCGGTCAGATATTAGCGCGCAGGGTACTCGATCCACTCGCAGCATCACTACGGGTCCGCCAGCGATTGGCCGAAATCACTGGCATACCTTTGTCACGCGCGGCATAGAACCCACTGCTTGGTTCATTTCCTTCAAATTGATATTGGCAATGTTATCGTCATGCGGAAAAAACCACAGCCGGTTCTCAGGGTTTCGCCTTCAGCCACCTGACACACCAGTCGATGGAATCCGCCCGCTGCTCATCGGTTACTTTATGGGCCACCCCTTCAGCCACATCGATTTTGAGCCGATCGCTTGCATTCTTGGCAGCGTAGGCCTTTTCAGCAGCCGCGAACGCTAATCGTGCCCCCTTAATAGGGCAATTGGGGTCTTTTTCACCGTTGCCAATGTAAAGAGGTCGTGGCGCGAACAGTGGCATCATGGCTGGGCCATCGAACTGATCGAGGATTCCCGGCAGTACCTTCGACCACAATTCACGAGCGACCCTGACATTCACTTCGGGTTCTCCCAGATCGCGTGCTGCTGCTTCGTGGGCTTTTTTCACGGTGTTGGCGCGAGCATGCCAACCATCGTTCTCAAGCCCGTAGCGCATCGACTGCACACCAATCAGCGGAGCTGCCACCTTCACGCGCTCATCTACAGATGCCGCCAACCATGTTTGAATGCCCCCCATCGATGTGCCGAGCATACCGATGCGGTCGGGATCAATATCGTCACGTTTCTGCAAGACATCGACCAATCGCCAAAGGTCCCAGCATGTGTCGTAAAACCACGGATGTTCACGGCGCGGATCAGGATCCTGCCAGGCACGCGTGATGGCGTCGGTGTAGCCTTCAGCCTTGTTTCTGGCTCCGTTGCGTTCACCGTGGTAGCGAGCGTCGATGGCGATGGCAGCAACGCCCTTGTTGGCAAAAGACTCCAACCAGGATTTCATTCCTTCCTTGTTGCCGCCTGTACCATGCAGGACAATCACCACCGGAAATTTACCCTGCTTGTCCGGACGCACCAACAAGGCTGGAACCCTTTCGGGCGCTTTTCCAGCCCGCTGTTCACTGACAAAATCCCACTGAATGTGCACTAGCCCATTGCTGGTTTTGCGCCCGGTCTCGCGCTCGTTGGCTTCCACTCGAGGCCTATCGAGCAGCTTTAGGAATACCTGCCTTGTGGCTGCCGTTTCCTGAACTTGCAGAAAAGGCGCCAGAATGAAACATAGCGGAATAAATACTAGTGACATAGCAGCTTTATCTCCCTGTCCGTTCGTCATTCCGCGATGTTGGCCAACGCCCCTGCCATTGCGAATGCTTTACATAACAGTAACGGGCCAGTAGACGGATCGATGGATGCCAACGCGCCATGTGACAGGTGCCTACAGCGCCAGAAATCTGGACATGCACGCTACGAATAAAGCTCGATCGACCGCACAATAGCTTCCAATTCATTGGGAACCTGCACGGCACGGTTGGCATGGCTGGCCCGCTTCACGCCACGCACACCAAGGACCTGCTGGAAATTATCGGGATCGGACGAATGGTAAGCGACCGTTGCCGCTGAGTCTTTCATCTGGTGCGCTGTCAAAATACACACCACACGGTCGGATGGGGCAATAACACCCTGCTCACGCAATTGAATCAGCCCAGCCAAACTGGCGGCACTCGCTGGCTCGCATCCCAGACCGCCCGCGCCGACAAGCGCCTTGGCATCCATGATTTCCTGATCCGGCGCCATACGCACCACGCCATTCATGACGTCGATGGCGCGCAACGCCTTGGGCAAATTGACAGGACGATTGATTTCGATGGCACTGGCAATGGTATTGGCGCGACTTTTGGCAGCATCGAGCTCGGCATAGTAGCTGTTGACCGCCGCGCGCGAAAACCGACCGCCATTCCACGTTAGGCCGCGCTTGTTGACAAGTTCGTCGAAGGTGCGCGCGCCACCGGCGTTGATGACAGCAAGGCGGGGGACCTTCTTGACCAAACCCAGCTCCCGCAACTCCATGTAGGCTTTGCCAAAGGCGCTTGAATTGCCAAGGTTTCCGCCGGGAACAATAATCCAATCCGGTGGCTCCCACGCCAATGCTTCCAGCACCCGGTACATGACCGTTTTCTGGCCTTCCAGCCTGAACGGATTGATACTGTTGACCAGATAAACTCCCAGTCTGCTGGCGACTTGCTGCACGCGTTCCATGGCGTCGTCAAAATCGCCCGCAATCTGGATCGTAAGTGCGCCATGATCGAGCGCCTGAGCCAGTTTGCCGTAGCTGATCTTGCCAGACCCAATGAACACAATCCCGCGCATCAGGCCAGTTGCGGAGCAGAAGATGGCTAGGGAGGCACTGGTGTTTCCCGTGCTGGCGCACGCCGCTCGTCGAGCACCTGTTTGGCGGGCATGCGTGAATGCCGCCGTCATACCGTTATCTTTGAAACTCCCCGACGGATTCATCCCTTCGTACTGCATGAACAGGCACCCCTGTTTCATACCAACACGATTGGCCATTCCGTCAGCGCGCTGCAGGATGGTCTGGCCTTCGCCAATGGTCAAAATTTCATCGCGATCGGCAAAAGGAAGCAGTTCACGAAAACGCCAGACACCACTTAGGGCAATCGGATCGGTCCGCTGAGACCAGTTGGCCTCGAATTCGCGCAAGCGTCGGGGCGGGGGTAATCTTTCCCAGTCGTAGGCAACGTCCAGCAAGCCGCCACACTTCGGGCAGGTGAACGTGGCAACACGCATCTCCTGCGTGGCACCGCAGTCAGGATCAAGGCATTTTTGGTAGACAGGTTCTGTCGACATGGCGGGCTCAGGGGTCGCGACGGGAAAAAATCCAGCAGGCCAGAAACAGGAATCCACCCAGGTGCGCCAAGGTAATTCCCAGACCAACCACCGCTGACGATCCGGTCCGACTGGTGAGGTCGCGTAGAGGACCGGCTAAGGCCAGATCCTTCACCAGTTGCCGATCCATCAGGTTATCGAGGTCTCGATCACGGGGCAACACCGCATGGAACGACTCGACTACTTGACCGAAGGTCGTTTCGTACAGTGGCTTGCGGTCGGGTTGACGCGGCCGGGGCCTAGGTCCAAGCCCATTTCTGTTCATCTTCAGGTCAGTCAGACTAATTCCCTGAGATTTGTTGGCTGGATCCGACTCCATGCGGCTAATCTCTACCTGTCCGTGAAGAATGCCAACAATGAACAACGCCACCCAGTACAAGCAGGTCATTAACATGGCTGGAACCGGTGCGCGGGTGATAACCGCAACCAGCGTGGAACAGGAATACAAAAGCCCGAAGAATAGCAACAAGATCGGCACAGCCCAAAGCACAGTGGGCGACCATAAACCGGCAGTGATTCCGGTGGCCACCCACGCGCCACCAACCAACGCCACCAGCAAAACCAAGGCAAACATTAGCCCGCCCAGATATTTGTAAAACAGCAAACGCCAACGCGGGATGGGGCGTACCAACAGAAGCTCGAGTGTGCCCTTGCGAATCATGTTGGGCACAAAAAACGAGGTGACAACCACACCCACCAGCAGCATGATCCATGCGCCGAAGCCCGTGGTGAGAAGCTTGTAAAGGATAAAGATCTGCAAGCCCAGAGGTGCCCCTGAATCGCTTGTGAGCGGGACAACCCCCAGAAACAGTGTCATGCGATGTGGCCAAGCAACACGCAAGTCGCGGCCCGCGGAAACCAGAAGGCTCCAACGCTGAATTCCCAGCAACCCCGTGGTTCGATCCTCAAGTTCTTCGATAGAATCGACAACAAACAGCCGGCCTTCTGCGATTTTGCCAAACCGTTCCGACACCTGTTCCGCGGTATCACGCCCCCCCACAAGTGGAATACCCTGGCGTCGCAAGATTACCCGCCACCGCGCACCCGGCAAGTCCTCTGCGTCATCTACGGTTTCTGAAGTCTCAAGCGAGTAAAGCGCGCCCCGCAGGCGTCCAGCCATATCCATAGCGTTAAGAGAAGTCGCATCGAGGCCATCTGTATCCACACCGCAGGCGCGCGCCGCTAGCTGCAGGTACTGTTTCGAGCCGGGAATTGGTTCAAACCGCGCTGTGAGCACCACGCCCAGCAGAAGCACAATGCCACCCAGTAGCACGTAAAGAACCTTGCTGTCGCGTGTTTCCCGCCAACTGTCGCCCAATATGGCTACAAAAACAGAAGGTCGCTGCCACCAGGAATTCTGGCTCATGCCCCACCCCCGCCAGCAACATCTAAATAGAGATCCTCAAGCGTAGATCGCATCCGTTCAAGATGCCTTAACTTCACTCCACTGCCAATCAGTCCACGCAAAACATCATCGATGTCGCCATCTTTGGCAAGGACTAATTCGTACCGAGACGGGCCAATCTCCTGAGCCGCCAAATTCAATGTCGCGGGCCACGACTCACCCGATGCCAGCTCCAACTGCCAGCGGTCCCCTTGCCTAGTCAGATCAGCAACCGTGCCGGTGAGTGCTATGCGTCCGTTCTTGAGGATGGCTACCCTGTCGCAGAGTTGTTCCATTTCAGACAACAGGTGGGAGTTGACAAACAGGGTCACACCTTTGGCGCGCTCTTCCAGAAGCAGGTCGCGGATATGCCGACGGCCAACCGGATCAACTCCGTCGGTGGGTTCATCAAGAAACAGAACGCGCGGTTGGGCCAGAAGAGCCTGAGCGAGCCCAAGCCTTTGTTTCATACCTTTGGAATAACCACGCACCTTCAACCTCTCACGGCCTGCCAATCCCAACTGGCCGAGAAGTTCTGGAATGCGACGCGCACGAACAGGGCCGGGCACACCTTGCAGGGCACCATAAAAATCGAGCAGGTTGGGGCCGGTGTGATATTCAGGAAGCCGGTGATCTTCCGGCAGATAACCAACCTTCTCGCGTACCTTGGCGGTTCCAACCGGGCTATCGAGCAACCATGCCTGACCAGATGTGGGTGCCACCAAACCCAACAAGATTTTCACCAGCGTGGTTTTGCCCGCGCCATTTTGCCCCAGCAGGCCAAATATTTCACCCGGGGCCACCGCAAGGGAAACGCCATCGAGGGCCGGCTTGCGGCCATACACTTTGCCAAGGTTTTCAACGCGAACTACCATCGGGCGCGCCTCCACCCAGTCAGAATAGGAATCCGGCAGGGTTATGGATCGAAAGAATCATCGGGATTTCCTGACACCGATTCCGCCCTGTTGAGAGCCTCCCGCATCCTGTCGCCCAGTGCGGTATGCCTTTCGCGCGTGTCCTGCCTGTCTACGGCGAGTTTGAGCGCGCGAAGCGACCCGACTATCACGGCGAGTTTGCGCGCGCGGGTGAGCCCCGTGTACAACAAGTTTCGCTGAAGCATCATGAAATGCTGGGTATGCAAAGGCATCACCACCGCCGGGTATTCCGAACCTTGCGATTTGTGAATACTCAGGGCATAAGCCAGACTGATTTCATCCAGTTCCCCCAGATCGAACGGCACATCCCTGCCGTCGAAACGCACGGTAAGCTCCCGGTTGATTTCGTCGATTGCGACAATAACCCCAAGGTCTCCGTTATAAATCTGTTTTTTATAATTGTTGTGTGTCTGCAAAACACGGTCGCCGACCCGGAACTTTTGGCCGAACCGCTCCACAGCGATCTGGCCCCTGTCCGGGTTGAGGGCTGCCTGCAATCGCCCATTGAGCGCCGTTACTCCCAGTTCCGTGCGGTTCATGGGAGTCAGCACCTGAATATCGCGCATCGGATCGAGCCCGAACTTTTTTGGAATGCGCTCGCGCACCAGCAACTCAAGCTTCTCGGCAATATCTGCCGGATCTTCAGACGCCACAAAAAAGAAATCATCGGCCGGCACTTCCAGATCGGGTAGTTGCCCCTCACGCACCGCATGGGCAGCCCGGACTATCCCGCTCCGTGCCGCCTGACGGAACACACGCGTCAACCGGGCCACAGGCAGGCAACCCGAGCTGATGAGCTCTGCCAGAACCCGCCCAGGCCCAACTGAAGGCAACTGGTCAACATCCCCCACAAGCACCAGGCTGGCTCCCTTGGGAATGGCGCGCACGAATCCCCACGCCAGATTCACATCGAGCATCGACGCTTCATCCACCAAAAAAAGATCGCCTTCCAGCGGATTGGATCCATCGCGTGTGAATGAACCTCGGCCCGGATCAAATTCAAGAAGGCGGTGCAGTGTGCGCGCCTCCAGACCGGTTGTCTCATTCAAGCGCTTGGCTGCCCGACCGGTGGGGGCGCACAACTCGATTTTGCGATTTTTTTGACGGTATAACTCGACTATACCACGAACAATCGTTGTTTTCCCCACACCCGGACCACCGGTGATGATAAGCACCCGGCTAGTACCCGCCATCCGCAAAGCTTCCTTCTGCTCGGGCGCCAACTCCAAGGCCATGCGTGTCTGAATGGCCATGAGGGCCGAATCCGAAACTGTACCCAACGGAGGAGCACCCTTGCCCAGCTCCGCCAAATGAGTCGCTAGGTGCGTCTCGGCCAGATACAACGATTTCAAATAGAGCCACGGCGGGGTCATGCGCGTGTCGCGCACCACGGCACCGTCCAGTCGTTCGGTTTCAACGGCTTTTTGGGCTAGTTCCGGAGCAATGCCGGTCATCGCCACCATTCGTTCAACCACGCCTTCTTCAGGATATCCAACATGGCCATCGGTGGAAAATTCGCGCAAGGCATGGCGCAGCGCGGCTCGGGCGCGCTCGGGTGAATCTGGAGCAATACCCAACTTGCCCGCGAGGTCATCAGCAATCTGAAACCCGATGCCCCAGATATCTGCCGCAAGTCGGTAAGGATTGGCACGGATTTTTGCCACGGCATCGTCGCCGTAGGTGCGATGAATGCGTAAGGCGCGCGCCGGTCCCATACCATGCGCCTGTAGAAACACCATGATGTCGCGCACTGCCTTTTGTTCGCACCAGCTTTGGCGAATAAGGGCGAGACGTTTTGTACCTATACCCTTGACCTCGGACAGGAACGAGGGGCTCTGGTCGATAATCTGCAAGGTGCGCTCGCCGAATGCCGCCACAATCCGCTTGGCATATTCGGGGCCTACCCCTTTGATCATGCCACTGGCTAAAAACCGCTCGATGCCTTCGCGGGTATGGGGCGGCATGCAGCGCAAGGTTGTGGCGCGAAACTGCAATCCACGGGCATCGTTAATCCAGCTGCCTGTTGCCTCAAGTAGCTCACCCGCCCCGGCAACGGCGGTATGGCCGACAACCGTTTGCAGGTCACGTTTTCCGGCAACGAAGACACGTAGAACCGAGAACCCGTTATCGGGGTTGTGAAAAGTCACTCGTTCAATCGTGCCCCGCAGGGTCTCTTCCATAGCGTGCCTCGCACCCTAGCCTATGGTACGAGGAGTTGCAGAGAGGCGTTACCCAGCAACGATATTGACCAATTTCCCGGGAACCACCACTACTTTGCGCGGTGGTTTGCCACCCAGATGTTCCAGCACACGCGGATCTTCCAACGCAAGCTTTTCAAGCGTTGGTCCATCAATTGAAGGCGACACCGTCAGCCTGGCCCGGATTTTCCCATTCACCTGCACTGGCACTTCGATTGATTCTGCCACCAGCAACGCCGGGTCAAACACCGGCCAAGGTTCATAAGCCAAAGTGTCGGCGTGGCCTAGAGCATGCCAAAGTTCTTCGGCCATGTGCGGAGCAAAGGGCGCCAGCAACAGCACAAAAGGTTCTAGGGCAGCTCTGGGCCGATTGATTTGGGGTGTCAGGTAATTGACATACTCCATCATCGCAGAAATGGCGGTGTTGAAGCGCATGGCATCCAGATCGTCTGTTACGCGCTGGATGGTCCGGTGCAACATCCGCATGCCTTCACGCGTTGGTTCCTCGTTGGTGACCTGCGGCCCCAGTTGCAATTCTTCAGAACGGTCGTCGATCACCAAGCGCCACACCCGTGTCAGGAAACGATACACGCCTTCCACGCCACGCATGCTCCATGGTTTGGTAGCCTCGAGCGGCCCCATGAACATTTCGTAAAGACGCAGACTATCGGCGCCGTACTGGCTCACCACCTCATCCGGGTTGATGACATTGCCGCGACTTTTCGACATCTTGAACGCGCGGGCATCGACCACAATGGAATGATCAGACTTCAAAACAAAATGATCGCCCTTCTTCTCGACTGTGTCCTCGGCGATTTTCAACGCTTCCACTTCGGCACCGGCCAGATCGTGCGCCACCTTGCCGTCGTACACCACCTTCGCCGCGGAAAGCGAATCAGTGCCATTTTGGAATTTGGTGTATTCCATCTCCCCCAAAATCATTCCCTGATTCACCAATCTGGCAAACGGCTCGGGGCTGGAGACATAGCCACGATCAAATAAAACTTTGTGCCAGAAACGCGAGTAGAGCAGGTGCAGAACCGCGTGCTCCGCGCCACCCACATACAGGTCGACTGGCATCCAATACTGTTCGGCTTCCTTGTCGCAAAGAGAATGCGGATTTTTCGGATCCAGATAACGCAGATAGTACCAGCACGACCCCGCCCACTGGGGCATGGTGTTCAACTCGCGACGGTAACGCCTGCCGTCGCGTTCCACCATGTTCCACTCGGTGGCTTTTCCCAATGGCGGTTCAGGTCTGCCCGAAGGACGGAAATCCGCCAATTCAGGCAACTCCAGCGGTAGTTCCGAGGGATCGAGCGGCTCAATTCG
>Ga0114972_10003288_pt1 | contig 12140 bp, 11 predicted proteins | sample M_140807_EF_Meta_FD_87354 | JGI IMG/M metagenome (GOLD analysis project Ga0114972, IMG submission 87354) | Freshwater microbial communities from Lake Montjoie, Canada to study carbon cycling - M_140807_EF_MetaG | ecosystem: Environmental > Aquatic > Freshwater > Lake | place: Lake Montjoie... | reverse complement strand
TAATAAATTTTTTTATTAAATCATCATATTTATTATTTACTATATCATTTAAAAATTTATTAAAAATATTTATTGATAATTTAACTCTCGTTATAATAGGATACACTATGTTATATTTATTATTGATATTTAACCATGGATGATAATTATATCTTAAACTATATAAGTATGTATCAACTTTATTTTTAAAGATAAATTTAACTATTTCCCAATTAATCCATTCTATTGGAATATCTACATCATCGATATAAATATATTCATATAATTCTTCAAATATTGGAAGTAATCTAACTATAGAACCAAATGTTCCATGATGATATTTTCCAATTCTTAAAGGCTGATAATTAAATTTATAAAATTCAATTTCAGAAAATTCTTTTATAAATGGTTCAACATCTTTTTGTGAACTATCATCGAAATAAACTCTAATATCAAAATCATATTCATTTTTTATTAAGTATCTAATTAATAAATTAAAATGATATAAATATTTTTCAAATTCACGATATTCATCTAAAACACGAAATATAACCAAAGATATTAAATTTTTTTTTCTATTATGTATTTCATTATATTTTATAATTTCCATATAGGAATTCTTATAATAATTTATATAAAAATTATATAATTTGATAATTTTTTAATTTAACAAATAATTTTATTGAATTTATATCTTTCATATTATATTGATTTATAAAATTATAAAATTCTTCTAAACATCCTTTTTCATAATCATTACCAATATACTCTTGCAGCTTATCTTTTTTTAATTTATTAAATAATTTAATAAATGTATTAATTATATTACGATTAGTTTCTACATTATGAGACTTAAAATTTAATTCTTGTAATTCTATTAATTGTTTTATTATATCTTTATCATATGCATTTATATTCATATAATAAACCTTTTTTAATATTCTGGCTATATTAATTTCATATAATAAATATGTATCCATATTTTTTGTTAAATTATCATATATTATATAATTTGTAAAGTATTCATCCATTCCATAAGGAAATCTTACTGGATAATCATATACATATCTATCACTTCTATATTTTTTAATTTGATCTACTTCTTTTTCAAATTTTCTGTTTGATATATCTTCTATAAATTTCATAAAAATATATTTTGATAATTTTATATTTGTTATTAATGGAAAATTCATATTATATTTATTTTTTATCCATGGCCTTTGATAACAAAATATTGAGAAAAAAACAGTTTTAATTTTATTATGATGCATAAAATCCATATATTTAAAATCAATATTTTCTGGTGGAATATCTATATCATCTATCCATATATAATCATAATAAATTTCAAATATTGGAAGAATGCGAATTAATGATCCAAATGTTCCATCGTGAAATTCTCCAATTTTTAATGGGGGATAATTAAACTTATAAAATTCTATATTTACAAACTGATCAATAATTTTTTGTAATTCTTTATGGCAAGTATCATCAAAGTAAACACGAACATCAAAGTCATTTTCTGCAATAATAGGTGAAAGATATTTTAATATATTATTTAAAAAATTAGTATATTTTTCAAATGGTCTATACGGTCCCTTAATTTTAAATATAGATAAAGATATTAAATTTCTTTTTCTTTTAAATATTTCATTATATTTTATGATCTCCATATAACTTAGGAAGATAATTTAAAATTAAAACTTAAATAACAAATAAAAGAATCTCTAAAATTATTTTTTAATTCATGATTATAAACAGCTATAATTTCATCAATAGATTCTGGAGAACTATAATTTCTTGATAAATGAACCTTAAAATTAGTTAAATCTGTATTTTCAAAAGATGATGGTCCAATAGAACAATATCTATTTAAATATTTTTTATTAGTTAAAAATTCTAATTCAGTCCATTCTTTAATTTCTACTACAAAATTTACTGGTGGATTCAAACTCTGAAAATATGGTTTAAGCGTATTAATATTTTCAACACTAATATTTTTTAATTTAAATCCATAAATAAAAACTTCTAAAAGAACATTAAAGAAATCTTCAATACATTCATATCCATCAATTGTAATATGGATAGATCCAGGTTGTTGTGGTTCTGCTGTAAATATACGTTGCGCCAAATCAAGAGGTGAGCCAGTCAAATCATTTTCATCCATTTATTGTTTTATTAAATATAATTGTTTAAATTGAAATATAATTTTTATATTTATAAATATATATTAAGCAATGAAACCTTTTGATTATTCTACAACTGATTCAAATGAAAAAAGCGTAAAAAATAGCCCAACTGTAACAAAATTTAGAAATTTTCCTAAAGAAGATAAGACTGTTAAAACATTACCCAAAACACAAAATTTTTCTGTAAATGATTTTAATACTGATTTAAAAAAGAAAATTAAATTTATTGATAACTCTAGAAATCATGTAAATTTAGGAGATAAAGCAAGTTTAGATAAAATTCCTGATACAGTTATCAGCACAATTGGTATGTATCCAATGATTAAACACAATCAAGAAAATAATACAGCTTTAGAAACTGAATTAAGATATGGTGTTCATGATCCTAAAAAATTACATGAAATGGCATTAGATACTGGTAGATATGCACCAATTGATTTTAATAAATTAACTGATGGTGGTAATAGATTATTAAATGCCGATTATGATAAATTAGCAGTTCCTCACGATTATGATGCAGATGTTAAAGATGCTGGTGCAGTATTTACATTTAAAAGTGCGATTAGAAAAAATAATTTAGATTTTTCAGAATACATAATGCCTCCTGCTAAGACATATGGTAGAGGTATTGGTGATGTTGAAACTATAAATGATACATATTTAGGAGATGAATCAAGAGTGAATAATTATGATGTAAGAGGATATGAATACGTTCGTGAACAAGAATTACCAGCTGATTATTATGTAGTTAATAGATCTGATTTTCCTATTCCATTTGGAGGTATAGATACAAGATATTTAAATTATAAAAATGCTAGAAGTAAAAATGTTGTTCCAAAATGATGCCTCTAAAGAGGCATGAAATGATAAATCATTTCGTTTTTCATAAATGAAAAACCGTTCCGAGTTTAATTATTAGCATAATAAAATTAAGATATCCAAAAAATGATCATTTAATTTATAATAATAACGGTTAAACAAATAACATTTAGTTTTTAATTTAGAATTAATTTAGAATTAATTAAAATAAAAAATTGAAATAATTAAATATAGATTTAATTATTTTTTCTTAGTTAAATATATATAATATGTCAGGTATCTTCAACAAAACTTTATACGACGACTGTGCTTTCAAACAAAGAACAATGACTTCCGTAGAACCATTATTCTATGAATTATATAATGGTAAATTCGAAAACAGCTTAACATGCAAAAACAACAAGGGTTCTCAAATCCCTAACACTTGGGGCTCCATCGGTTTACGTACTGATGTAGAATCTGAATTACAATACAGAACTATCCCCTTAACCAAGTGCGCAACTGAAAAATATATTGCATGCGGTTACACTAAGGGCGATGGCAAGAAGTCTAATGCATACACTGGATGCACCAACAATGTTGTAATTACACCATTTTTATGCGACAGAGACATCGTTCCTACAAACATGAAAATGCCTAAACAAAAGGGCTTTTAAAAAAGAAGAAAAAAGATTTAAATTTTAATTAAATATAATATATTTCTATTTATATATTATATTAAATGTCAGCCCCTGGCCATTTTGGAAAGAGAATATATGACTCATGTTATTTCCCCGAAATTGTAAGACAAGAAACTGCTCCTGGTAACTATCGTCTCTATGATGGTGAATGGAACAATAACTCTAAATGCGGATCATTATTAGGCCCCCGCCAAAACAGACCTTCTAGAATTGGTGCAACTGGTGAATATGATGCTGGAGATATGCCCCAAAGAGCAGAAATAGAATCCTTATTAACTGATAGAGGTTGGGATACTACCAAGTGCACACCTGGTAATTTATTAAAAGTTAAGAATGCAGCTTTAAAAAAGGCACACGAAGACTTTAAATTAAATGATCGCTTATGCAATAAATACTTAGATTATGAATTTTCTAGATTAGACTTAGATACTAAAGATTTCACTTATCAAGATTACAATCGTTGGATTGATTTACAAATTAATCCAAGTGAATGGGTTTTCTACGGTAATAAGGTGAAGAATGATAAAGATCGCTTTGGTATTCAAACTAGATATGAAACCAAGAAAATTTTAGATGGTTTTAACTCTAAAATTAGAGTAAATCAATAAAACAAAAATTATTTTAGATTTACGATAAAATTTACTTTTTTTTAATCTTTTATTATTATATAGTAATAATAATGGAATTATTAGCAGTAGGAGGTCTAGCATATTTAGGTACTATACTTAATAGTAGCGTAATGGGCGAATATGATAAAATCAGCAAAGTTAAAAGTATGAAAAAACCATCTAAAACTAAAAATATAAAAAAAAATCCAGATAATCTCGAAAAGTTCAATTTTTTTAATAAAAGTGGATATGTAAAACCCGAATTGGATAATATTCAAAAAAAATATGAAAAAAGAGCAAAGATCATGAAAAAGAATTCTTTTATTCCAGAAAAATCAAAAGTTATTCCTAGTTTCTATAATCAAATTCCTGCTGTTGGTGAAGATTATACAGTTAATAAGTATAAAATACCTGGTAGATTATTAGAAGGAAAAAATAAAGATAATCTCAATATTATAAATGAACAATTTGCTCTTGGTTCTTTAAAAAATGGTGATCCATCTGCATTTGGTAATGAATTAGAAATTGGTGATAATTGGACAGAATTTAAAGAAACTGGAGATATGACTTATGGTTTATTTAAAAATGAAGAATTACAACATAATAATATGCAACCATTTTTCAGAATGAGAGATTTTCCTGCAGGAAAACCTGATACAACTGGTTCTGGATTTGATAAAAATAGTCCTAATAATCCTGATAATATAGAATTTTTCAGTAATAAAGCATTTGGGAGTGGTAAAATGACTGAAGAAATTAATAGTAATAATACCTTAATGAAAATGGAATTATTTAGTGGTTCTTCTAAAAATTATTTTCCCAAAGAAGCACCACCACCATTTTTTGAACCTATGAAAGATGTTCATTTTAATAATGGAATGCCTGCTCAAACTGATAAATTTCAAGAACGTATGATTCCAGGTAATTTACGTCAAGGTGAATTACCATTTCAACCTGTTAGAGTAAATCCTGGTTTAGCTCTCGGATATGAAGAAGAAAGTAAAATTGGGTTTCATGATCCTTACAGAGCACCTAAACCTACAATTGATACTCAACGTGTCGGTAACAGAATTCAAAAGACAAATGCTGGTGTTATTATTCCTGGTCAAAAAGGACAAAAACAACCAGTTGATCCTAATGTTGCCAAGAGAAGACCAGAAAAAGCGTTCGATGTTCAAGATTATATGCATGGTGGTGGTGCTGTTTCAGGTGGTGTAACTAAACCATCTATCAATCCCGCACAAATTATTAAAGAACAAAATCGTAAAGTTACAACTGAACTTAAAAATGGTATGTCTATGCAATCTGGATCATTGGTTGGTCCATTTAATCCTGGCGGAACACAACATCCTACATTCAGAAAACAATTTGAAGCATTTGAACCAGTTGGTCCATCCTTACAAAGTGTTAATAATAATAACTTGGGATCATTTAATATACTTGAAAATCAAAGAACTGAAACTGGAGCAGTCTACTATGATGGTGTTCCATCAAATCGTGAACAAAATAGGGTTTCATCATTTAATACTCAAGCAACTAATGTAACTATGAGACAGACTACAGCTGAAACTGCAAATGATGGTGTAGCATATGGTCCAGATAATAGAAGAGTCAATGTATTTAATACTCAACCAACTAATGTAACTATGAGACAAACTACTGCTGAAACTGCAAATGATGGTGTAGCTTATGGTCCAGATGTAAGAAGAAATAATTTATTTAATACCCAACCAACTAATGTAACTCTAAGACAAACTACTGCTGAACCTGCAAACGATGGACCAATGTATGGTCCTGATGTCAGAAGAAGTAATTTATTCAATACTCAACCTACTAATGTAACTATGAGACAAACTACAGGCGAACCTGCAAACGATGGTTTTGCTAAATCTAATGTTGGTAAAACTAATACATATAATTTACAACCAACTAATCCAACTTTAAGACAAGGAACAGCTGAACCTCCAAATGATGGTTTTGCTAAATCAAATGTAGGCAAGACTCACACATATAATACTCAACCTACTAATACTACATTAAGACAAACTAATGCTGAGCCTGCAAATGATGGTTTCGCTAAATCAAATGTTGGTAAGACTCATACTTATAATACTCAACCAACAAATACTACATTAAGACAAACTACTGCTGAACCTGCAAATGAAGGATTTGCAGCTCCTAATAATGGTAAAACTCATACTTATAATACTCAACCAACTAATACAACATTACGTCAAACTACTGCTGAACCTGCAAATGATGGTTTCGCTAAATCAAATGTTGGTAAAACTCATACTTATAATTTACAACCAACTAATACAACTTTACGTCAAACTACTGCTGAACCTGCAAATGAAGGTTTTGCAGCTCCTAATAATGGAAAAGTTCATCAATTTAATACCCAACCTACTAATACCACATTAAGACAAACTACTGCTGAACCTGCAAATGATGGTTTTGCAGCTCCTAATAATGGTAAAGTTCATCAATTTAATACTCAACCTACTAATACTACTTTAAGACAAACTACTGCTGAACCTGCAAATGATGGTTTTGCAGCTCCTAATAATGGTAAAGTTCATCAATTTAATACTCAACCTACTAATACTACTCTAAGACAAACTACTGCAGAAACAGCAAATGATGGTTTTGCAAAACCAAATATTGGTAAAACTAATACATATAATACTCAACCAACTAATACCACATTAAGACAAACTACCGCAGAAACAGCCAATGAAGGTTTTGCTCAACCAAATATTGGTAAAGTTCATCAATATAATACTCAACCAACCAATACCACATTAAGACAAACTACTGCTGAAACTGCACAAGAAAATGCTGCATATGGTCCTGATATAAGAAGAAATAATTTATTTAATACTCAACCTACTAATACAACTATGAGACAAACAACTGCTGAAGTTCCACAAGAAAATCCCGCATTTGGTGCTGATATAAGAAAAGGTAATGTATTTAATACTCAAGCTGCAAATACAACTATGAGACAAACTACAGCTGAAGTTCCACAAGAAAATCCTGCATTTGGTCCAGATGTTAGAAAGGGTAATTTATTTAATACTCAACCAACTAATACTACATTAAGACAAACTACTGCTGAAACAGCTCAAGATGGTCCAGTATATGGTTCAGATGTTAGAAAGGGTAATTTATTTAATACTCAAGCAGCAAATACTACATTAAGACAAACTACTGCTGAAACAGCACAAGATGGTGCTGCACATGGTCCTGATGTAAGAAGAGGTAATTTATTTAATACTCAAGCTGCAAATAGCACAATTAAACAAACAACAATTGATGTTCCTCAAACAAATCCAGCTTTTGGTCCTGATAATCAAAAGACTCAAATATATAATAAACAACCAGCTAATGCTACCTTAAGACAAGAAGTAAATTATAATGATCATGTAAATGGCACTAAGGTAGTAGTTGAAGAACTTAGATCAAGATCTGATGCAAATGCAATGACAACTCATAGTCATAAAGAAGAAACAACAGTAGGCAGAATATTTACATATTCAGGATGGAATGCTGGCATAACCAAAGAAAATATTGGTCAACAAAACAGTAAAGAAAGAGATAAGTATTTAAATTATACTCGTGTAAATCCACCAAATTCTATAACTAGAAATGGTGGAGTTCAAGATTTAGGAGTTGGATCAAATTTAGATGAACGTATTGTAATGAAATTAAATAAATTAAAACAAATGCCATTCCAAAATGATAGAATTGAAAAGAGTGTAGCTGAAGTCTTACAAAATAATCATTTAATTAATAATGCCTTACAAAAGTATAAAGAACCTGAATTAGCATATTAAATAATTAATTAAGCTATTGATAAAACAATGATCTTGTAACGTTTGATTGCATTTAATTTTAGAATTATATTATTTGTAAGAGGATTCTTATAAATATTATTAATATTAAACCATTTTTCTAATGTAGAACGACGAAAAATAAACTCTTTATCATTTTCAATTATAATTACTATTTCTTCACTATCTTCAAAATAATCAAGATCTATTGGATCAGTATAATTTGGATCCAAGATATAAATCTTATTTGATAGAACAGCATTTGGAATACTGATTATTTCTGGCTTAATTGGAATTCTATGTGCTAATCCTCTACTAATAAGATTTTCAGCTGTAAACCAAAAAAAATTATTTGGACTAACAATTGTTGAACCATTTTCGTCACCAAATTCTGGAAGACCATCTTCAACTCCTATAAATGGAGATGTCCAATAATATGAACTATAATTAAATTCAATGTAGCATGTTCCTACTATAAGCTGATTCGTTGGAATTGATCCTAAGGCTTCTTGCATTCTTGATCCTATTATGATAGTATATTTATAAATTTTAAATATATATGAAATATTTAAAGTTTAATTCAATTTTTATAATAAATTAACGGAACGGTTTTTGGAACAAAAACGAAATGCAAAGCATTTCATGCCTCCTATACGGAGGCATATTAAACTGTCATGTATAACTTAATATCCTTTCTCTTCACTGTTAAACTATTTTCATCTAATACATTCATAATAAATTCATATGCTGCCTTAATATTATTTCCATTTCTTGCTCCAGTTATAATAATACTTCCACTCTCGAATACGAAAATAGATATAGGCTTATCAGTATCCTTATTACTTTCTGGCACAAACTTAATATTTACACATCTATGAGATAATGGCTCAAATCTTGCTTTAACTCCTCTCTTAGTAACTAATGGATATAAGTTTTCAATATTGATCTTGTAATTCACATAAAAATTACTATTAATCATATTAATCTTGAAATCCTTAATAGCAAAATTAAAACTTTCTACTAAATGGATTTCTTCATTTAAGCTCTCTACAAAATATCTCTTCTTTAATATCTTTAATAAGCATTCAATTGATTTATTAATTTGTTCAATCGATTTAGAACCAGCAATTTGAATTGATCCATTTAAGAAAATTTTAACACTAACAAATTTTTCTTCCGCAATCTTTAATTTCATCGTTAATTGATTATTAAATGTCTTTTCACTAATCTTCATATTTACTTCTTCTGTTTGTTTTACTTCGTTCTTATATTTCATTCCCACTAAAATATCATTCAATTTGACCAGCTTGAATATATATTTTAAATTTACTACAACTCCTAATTCAAATGTTACACCTGTTGTTGAAACACTAACATTTTTAGGAATCTGATTGAAATCATATGCATCTACTGGGATAGAAATGGCCATAATATGTTTATTAGTATTTCTTTATATTAATTTAAAGAGTTATAATTTCATTTTTAATTACATCATAAATTAAAAAATGAAATAAAAATTAAATTTAGTGATCATATTATGATTATATTATTGATTAAATGTATATCCAGCTGCTTTTAATTCATCTTTAGTGTAACCTGCATTAAGTAGGCGAATCGCTGGAACACCAATACGATATAATTCATATATTCCATTATCTAATTCAGGGGTTAACCAATAATGTTCACGAGACCAATTACGGTTTAATATACCATTATCCCATTTAGCGACAAATTTGATAGGTTGATTGTTCTTTAAATCGGAATGAAAACAAGTCGGCATGTAATTCTGATTGATTATTGGTAACATTTTTTGAAACAGATGGTATGGGCATTGATTTTGTGTTAGAGTTTACGTTAGACATTATATTATATATTAAATTTAGATAAAAATTGATAATTTTTATCTTAATATTCCATAGATAAGTAAATGTATTCTTAGATCTATAAAAAGATAAAATGCTCTATCTAATCCTAGGTAGTGTTCTTGGTAGTATTGGAGTTATCTGGTCACTACCATTTATCCTACTGCAATTCTTTGGGATTGGTACACACGTAATTAACGATGAGAGGAAAGCTGATGTAATTCTACGAAAGCTAAATGGTAAGGTTACTAGTTCTCTTACACGATACCAATATGGAGAATTTAAACCTAATGGGTTTTTCTTCTCACGAAAATATATTGGTATTATTTTTGAAAAACTAGAAGACCGTAAAGTTGTAAATGTACTTTATATTCTTACATCAAAAAAAATTCTAGACGGTCTAATAAAGGATTCAAATGATGAAGACGATAAGACTGATAATGAAAATGATGTTGATACTGATAGTAAGATTGAAATTATTGTTGATTCTACAATTAAGATGTATAATCGCACTGGAAATTTTTGGCATCTTGGCTATGAACCAGCGGATATTTCATTTTCAGAAACGGCACGACCAGATCAAAGTAGAATTGTTACTTCAATTATTAAATTTTATAATGAGAAGCAACACTGCACAAGCTTTATTAGTGGTATGCCAGGTTCGGGAAAGACAACTATTGCTTATCTTCTTGCAAAAGAACTAAATGGTTCAGTATGTGATAGTTTTAAGCCGACTGATCCGAGTGATACTATTGCTGAACTAGTTAAACGGGTTCGACCTACTAAGAAAAATCCTTTGATTATTCTACTAGATGAGATTGATGTTATGATTTGGAAGTGTCATAAAAACTTGATTACACAACACAAACTAAGTCCGATTCCAGTTCTTGATAAGACTAGTATTAATACTTTCTTTGATAATACCCAGCGTATTAAGAATGTTATTATGATTTTGACTTCAAATAAGTCAAAAAATGTAATTGATACAGAAACAGGTGATACTAGTTATCTTCGTGAGGGTCGAGTGAATGTTCATGAGGAACTTTAATTATTTTATAAAAAATTGATTTATAGAATATTTAACACATTCCTATCTTAAGGTTATAAAATTATGGGATACTTGAAATTAATCTTAGGACCAATGTTCTCAGGGAAATCCACTAAATTAATTGAATTAATCCGTAAATACAAAATCATTAAATATAAAATTATGATAATTAAAAACTTGATTGATACTCGTTACTCTGACGTTTCCGAAATTGTATCTCACAATAAAGACTCTGAACCATGCATTTGTCTTTCTAATTTAAATGATATTTTTAATAATAATAATAATAATAATAACTATATTGCACAATATAATGAATCAAAGGTGATATTTATTGAGGAAGCTCAATTCTTTAAGGATTTATATAATTTTGTATTAAAAGCAATTCAAGATAATAAAACAGTTTTTGTTGTAGGTCTTAATGGTGACAGTAATCAAAAGAATTTTGGAGAGATACATCAACTCCTACCATTATGTGATGATATTGAACTCTTGAAAGCATGTTGTAAAATATGTATGGATGAAACACCAGCATTATTTAGTAAGAGAATATGTAATGATATCAATGAAAATAATGAAAATCAAATATTTGTTGGTGCTGCAGAAGAATACATTCCAGTCTGTAGAAAACATTTTAATTTATAAATTTTAGTAGATTTAATGATATTTCTTATCTACGATGGTCTATAAGTCCACATATTCTACATCTAGAAGCATTATTCGAAAAAGTGCCAAAAGAACTTTCCAAAGAAACCCAATCATGTACATGTCCACCTCCTGGATCTCCTACATGAGAACCAGTTGCGGAAGCAGCTGAACCTACACCAGAAGCAGCATCTGGACCCGCGCCAGATGCACCACATGCACATCTATAATTTGCATGTCCGAACCTAATCCAATTATGAATATGTGCAACTGGATGATTATTATTTTGATTTGCTGCTGCTAGAGGACTAGGAGCATAAGCAGATGGAACTGAAGCTGCACCAGATGTGGGAGCAGCTGCACCAGATGTGGAAGCAGCTGCACCAGATGTGGAAGCAGCTGCACCAGATGTGGAAGCAGCTGCACCAGATGTGGAAGCAGCTGCACCAGATGTGGAAGCAGCTGCACCAGATG
>Ga0114972_10003284_pt1 | contig 12148 bp, 8 predicted proteins | sample M_140807_EF_Meta_FD_87354 | JGI IMG/M metagenome (GOLD analysis project Ga0114972, IMG submission 87354) | Freshwater microbial communities from Lake Montjoie, Canada to study carbon cycling - M_140807_EF_MetaG | ecosystem: Environmental > Aquatic > Freshwater > Lake | place: Lake Montjoie... | reverse complement strand
TGCCGGAGGAAGGCTCGGCGGAGGCCGCCGACCCGGACCGGCCGCTGCGCCTGGCCATCATCGGCCGCCCGAATGCCGGCAAATCGACGCTGCTGAACACGCTGCTGGGCGAGGAGCGGATGCTGACCGGGCCCGAGCCCGGCCTGACCCGCGATGCCGTTGCGGTCGAATGGCGCGATGCCGAAGGGCGGGTGCGGCTGGTCGATACCGCCGGGCTGCGCCGCCGGGCGCGCATCGAACAGGCGCTGGAAAAAATGTCGGCCGCCGCGTCCATCGCCGCGCTGAAGGAATGCGAGGTGGCGGTCCTCGTCCTCGATGCCCTGCTGGGGATGGAGGAGCAGGATCTCCGCCTGGCGCGGCTGGCCGAGCGCGAGGGGCGGGCGGTGGTGATCGCGCTCAACAAATGGGATGCGGTGGAGGATCGCGCCGCCTGCCGCAAGCGGCTGGACGATGTGCTGACGGCCAGCCTGGCCCAGCTGCGCGGCATCCCGGTGGTGCCGCTTTCGGCCCGCACCGGGCACGGCGTGGAGAAGCTGATGCCGGCGGTCCGGGCCGCCGTCGCGCTGTGGAACCGCCGGGTCGCGACCGGGGAGCTGAACCGCTGGTTCGAAGCGGCCATCGGCCGGCATCCGCCGCCGCTGGTCGAGGGACGGCGGATCAAGCTGCGCTATGCCACCATGCCGAAGGCGCGGCCGCCGACCCTGGCGATCTTCGGCACCCGCGCCGAGGCGCTGCCCGAGGATTACCGCCGCTATTTGGCGAACAGCTTCCGCGAGACCTTCGCGATGCCGGGGGTGCCGATCCGGCTGAACCTGCGCGGCACCATCAACCCCTACGCCGAGGAATAGCTACTCCGCGGCGGCGGCGCGCGGCGCGAGGTCGGTGCTCTGCGCCAGGCTGACCGGGGTATTCGCTTCGAACGGGCTTTCCAGGCCAAGCTCCTTGGCCGTCTCGCGCAGCGCCGGCAGCACGTCCTGGCCCAGCAGGCGGATGCAGTTCAGGCTGTCCGCCTGGCTGATCCCGCCATCATTGGCCCAGAGCGACATGATCCCCGGCCGGGTTTCGCGCATGACGTGGCGCAGCTTGGCGATCACCGTCTCAGGCCGGCCGGCGATGATCATGTTGTTCTCGATCTGCTCGGCGAAGTTCGGCCGCCGGCGGGGGCTGGTGCCGCGGCCGGTGGAGAATTCGACGAAGCCGCGCCGGTTCTCCGGCGAGCCATAGCCGGAGGGCGTGCTCCAGACCGGATGGGCGAGGCCGGTGAACTCGCCCTGCATCCAGGTGAACTGGCGGGCATTCTCGATCGCCTTCTCATCGGTGTCGGCGACATGCACCTGCTTGAGATAGCCGTGATAGGCCGGGCCGCCCTGGAAGCCGACCTCGGCGGCGATGCCGTCGTACAGTTCCCAGATCTTCAGCGTTTGCTCGATGGTGGTGTTCAGCGCGATGTAGGGGTAGCGGTGCCGCGCCGCCCAGATCACGGTCTCTTTGCTGATGACGCCGGGGATCCAGATGCGCGGATGCGGCTGCTGCAAGGGCAGGGCCCAGGGGTTCACCACGCGCTGCTGGTAGTGGTTGCCCTCGAAGCGGAAGGGGCCGGGGCGGGTCCAGGCTTGCACGATCAGGTCGTGCGCTTCCTCAAACCGTTCGCGGTTATAGGCGGGGTTGGCGCCGGTCGCGAGCTGTTCCTGCCCGCCGCCGCGCACGAAGCCGGAGACGAGGCGGCCCTTCGAGATCATGTCGATCATCGCCAGCTCTTCGGCCAGCCGCACCGGATTTTCGCTGAGCGGCAGCGGATTGCCGAGGATGACGATCTTCACCCGTTCGGTGATGGCGGCAAGCACAGCGGCGAAAACATTCGCCTTGGCCTGCATGCAGAAGGGCGCGTTGTGATGCTCGTTCAGCATGATGCCGTCGAAGCCCACGGCTTCCGCCAGCTTGTACTGGTCGATGAACTCGTTGTAGAGCCGCGAGCCCTCGGCCGGGTCGAAGTGCTTGTTCGGGAACATCAGCGCGGTCGCGCCGAATTTCAGACCTTCCTCCGCCGGATAGGCCGACATCGGTTGTTCGGTGAAGTACATGAAGTGCATCGCCGTGCTCCCTCTTCCCCCGGTTTCGCTCGTTCAGGCGGTGATCAGGCGCGCCAGCGCCTCGGGCTGTTCCATATCCACGCAATGGCCGCAGCCGGGGATGCGCACCAGGCGCGCCCGCGGCATCGCCCGCTGCCAGATCTTTGCCGCGCCCACCGGCACCACGCGATCTTCCTCGCCCCAAACGAGGGTCGTCGGCGCGCGGATGCCGCCCAGCAGGTGTTCCAGCGTGACGCTGCGCATATAGGGCTTCCAGGCGATACGGAAGCCCATCTCCCGGCCATGGTCCCAGGCGACCAGCTGGTCGGTCGAAGGCTCGGCGCCATAGACCGCATCGAAGGCGGCCTGATCGTGGAAGCCGGCGCGGGCATAGTCGATATAGGAGACGATCGCCTGGTCCATGATATCGCCCTCGGGCGGTTTGATGCCCATGGGCCCGACCAAAGTGAGGGAGGCCGGATCGGCCGGCGACATGCTCGCCATCTCGGCCGCGATCCAGCCGCCGAAGCCAAGGCCGAGCAGGGCTGCGCGCGGTGCCTCAAGCTCGGTCAGCAGCCAGCGATACATGACGGCAAGGTCGCGCGCGTTGCGCATCCACTCCGGCCGTTCGGAAGTGCCGAAGCCGGGATGCTCGGGCACCAGCAGCTCGAACCGGGTGGCCAGTTGGTCAAACAGGGGCAGTTGGGCCGGGGCGCCGATATCGTGCGGCAGGACCAGCAGCGGCTGGCCCTCGCCAGCGCGCCGCAGCCGCACCGCGACGCCCGCGATGCTGGGCTGGCTTTCCCGCCATTCGACCATCGGCGTTTTCCCCGTTTCCTTGGGATGAAGCCTCGCGCCGCGCCGCCGGGGTGTCAATCGCGGCCGAAATCGCGTTAGGCTCGGGCCAGAAGAAAATTCAGGGAGGATGGAGACCATGTCACTCAGCCGCCGTGCCGCGCTTGCCGCGACGCTTGCCACCGCCGCCGCACCGCGCGCCCGCGCGCAGGCCCAGCCGATCCGCATCGGCGTGCTGTCCGACATGTCCGGGCCCTATCGCGACATCTCTGGCCCCAATTGCGTCGTCACCGCGCGGCAGGCGGTGCAGGACTACGGCGATCACGGCTTCGCGGTGGAGATCATCCAGGCCGATCACCAGAACAAGGCCGATGTCGGCGTCAATATCGCCCGGCAATGGTTCGACCAGGGCGTGGATGCGATCCTGGAGGTGAACAATTCCGCCATCGCGCTGGCCATCAACAATCTGGCCCGCGAGAAGAACAAGGTCCACCTGAACAGCGGCGGCGCCTCCTCCGACCTCACCGGCCCCGGCTGTTCGCCGAACATGGTGCATTGGACCACCGATGCCTGGGCGCAGTGCCAGAGCACCGGCGGCTCGCTCGCCCGCGCCGGGGCCAAGCGCTGGTACTGCATCACCGCCGATTACGCCTTCGGCCATTCGGTGCAGCGGGAGGTGACGCGCGTCGTGCAGCAGAATGGCGGGCAGGTCGTCGGCGCCAGCGTGCATCCCTTCCCGCAGACCACTGATTTCTCCTCCTTCCTCGTCACCGCCGCGGCGCTGCGCCCGGATGTGATCGCGCTCTGCAATGCCGGGTCGGACATGATCAATTGCGTGAAACAGGGGCAGGAATTCGGTCTGGCGGGACGCCGCATCCGGGTCGCCGCCATGGTCGGCTTCACGGTCGATGTGAACACCATCGGCCTGGCCCAGGCGGAGGGGCTGACGCTGACTGAGAGCACCTATTGGGACCTGAACGACCGTACCCGCGCGCTGGCCGGGCGGCTGAAGGGCAAGATGGTGAACAATATCCAGCCGACCAGCGTGCAGATGCAGGCCTATGGCGCGACGCTGCACTACCTGAAGGCGGTCACTGCGGCAGGTGCCGCCCAGGCCAAGGCGAACGGGCTGGCGGCGGTGGAGGCGATGAAGCGCCTGCCGACGGAGGACGACGCCTTCGGCGCCGGGCGCATCCGCGAGGATGGCCGCAAGATCCACCCCACCTATCTGTTCCAGGCCAAGAGCCCGGCCGAGAGCAAGGGGCCGTGGGATTATCTGAAGCTGGTGGCCACGACGCCGGCCGAACAGGCCTTCCGGCCGTTGGCCGATGGCGGCTGTCCCTTCATCAAGGCGTGACGCCGCAGCCCGGCCTTGTTTTCGCCATGCCGGCGGGATTAGTCCCGCCGGCTTGAGGACAGGAGGGACGGCATGCAGGGACGGCAATTCCTGGTGACGGGCGGGGCCGGCTATGTCGGCAGCCATCTGGTGCTGGCGCTGCTGGAGCGTGGGGCGGAGGTCGTCGTGCTCGACGATCTGCGCCAGGGCCATCGCGCCGCGGTGCCGGCCGGGGCAAGGCTGATCCAGGCCGCGTTGGCCGATCGCACCCGGCTGGCGGAAGTCTTCGCCGACCATCGCTTCGAGGCGGTGTTCCACTTCGCCGCGCTGTCCCTGGTGGGCGAGAGCATGCGCGACCCGCTGCGCTACTGCCAGGAGAACCTCGGCAACTCGCTCGGCCTGGCGGATGCCGCGATCAAGGCTGGGGTGATGAAATTCGTCTTCTCCTCGACCGCCGCGCTGTTCGGTGACCCGGTCCGCGTGCCGGTCGATGAGGACGCCGCGCTGGCGCCGACCAATCCCTATGGCGAGAGCAAGCTGATGGTCGAGCGGGGGCTGGATTGGGCCGAGCGCGCACACGGGCTGCGGTCCGCCTGCCTGCGCTATTTCAACGCCGCTGGCGCTGATCCCGCCGGGCGGATCGGCGAGGATCACGCGCCGGAGACGCATCTGGTGCCGCTGGCGATCGGCGCGGCGATGGGCACGCGGCCGCCGCTGACGGTCTTCGGCACCGATTACCCGACGCCCGACGGGACCTGCATCCGCGACTACATCCATGTGAGCGATCTTGCGGAAGCGCATATCCGGGTGCTGGATCGGCTGGATGGCCGCTCCGTGCGCTACAATATCGGCAACGGCACCGGCTATTCGGTGAAGCAGGTGATCGATACCGTGGCGGCGGTGAGCGGGCGGGCGGTGCCGCACGAGTTCGGGCCGCGCCGCGCCGGTGATCCGGCGGTGCTGGTCGCCTCCGCGGCGCGGCTGCGGGCAGAGACCGGCTGGGCGCCGCGCTTCGGTGCGCTGGAGGATATCGTCCGCACCGCCTGGGCCTGGCATGCGGCGCATCCGCGCGGCTATGATGATCGCGGCTGAGCGGGTCGCGCGCGTCTGGACCGCGCGGTGACGTTCTTCGACCGCCGGTATTACTGTTCCCGGAAGGCGCGTTGGAAGCTGTCGAGCAGCGGCTGGATCATATAGCGCAGGAAGCTGCGCTGGCCGATCTGGACATGCGCTTCCACGGGCATGCCTGGCGCCAGGAAGACCTTGTCCAGCCGGCGGAGCTGATCTGCGTCCAGCCGGATATAGGCGCGGTAGAATTGCTGGCGCGTCTGCTCGTTGGTGGTGACATCGGCCGCCACCCAGGTGACCGCGCCGTGCAGCATCGGCACCAGCCGCTGCTTGAAGGCCGGCAGGCGGACCTCGGCGCGCAGGCCGGGATGCACCACGTCGATATCGGTGGGCGGGATGTTCACCTCGGCGATCATGGCGTCCTGGGCCGGGATCAGCTCAAAGACCGGGTCGCCCGGGCGCAGCACGGCACCGATGGTGAAGACCTTCTGGTTGACCAGCGTGCCGTCATCCGGCGCCAGAATGTCGCGCCGCGTGGCCACATCGGCGGCGGCGCGCAGCTTTTCCTCGGCTTCGGCCAGTTTGGCGCGGACCTCCCGCCGCTCGGCAGACGCATCGGCCAGGCGCTGGTCGAGGGTCTGGCGGATCTGCCGCTCGGCCTCGGCGATCGTCGCCTGGGCGCGGTCGCTCTGCCCGCCAAGGTCCTGCAAGGCGCCCTTCAGGCTGGCCACCGCGCGTTGCAGCGACAGCAATTCGGGCAGCCGGCCGAGGCCCTTTTCCACCAGGCCGCGGCGCATCGTCTCCTCCTGCTCGGCGAAGACCAGCTGCTCGCGTGTCGCGACCAGCTGGCCGCGCAGGCCGGCGATCAGGGCTTTCTGCTGCTCGATCCGCGCGTGCAGCACCTGCACCTGCCCTTCCAGGCTGGCGGTCCGGGCCTCGAATAAGGTGCGCTGGCCGGTGCGTGCTTCGGCAGCGCGCGGGTCCTCGGCGGTGGCGAGGTCGGCGGGGAAGGCGATGGCGCGGGCGCGGGCCAGTTCGGCGGCCAGGCGGGCATCCTGGGCGAGCAGCGCCCAGCGCGCGGCGCGCTGCGTCTCCAGCTGGCTGCCGGCCTGGATATCGTCGAGCCGCGCCAGCACCTGCCCGGCGCGCACCTTATCGCCCTCACGCGCCAGCAACTCCCGCACGGCGCCGCCTTCCAGGTGTTGGATGGTCCGCCGCGTGCCCTCCACCTTGATGACGCCGGGGGCGATCGAGGCCTCGGCCAGCGGGGCGAGGATCGACCAGGCGGCGAAGCCGCCGAAGAAGACCACGCAGACCAGCAGGCCGAACAGCAGCGCGCCCCGGGTGCGCGGTGCCTCGGCGTCCAGCAGCGGGTGTGGCGGCAGGGTGGCGATGCTCATCGCGCGACCTCCCCCCGCCGGGCCGCGGCGGGCACCGCCGCCGGGCGGGGCGGCCCCATCAGGCGTTTCAGCACCTCGGCGCGCGGGCCCAGAAGCTCGATGGCGCCGTCCTTCAGCACCATCACCTGGTCCACGCCCTGCACCAGGGTGGGGCGGTGGGAGACGAGGACCACGGTGGTCCCCGCCGCCTTCAGCCGTTCCAGTGCCCGCAGCAGCGCGGCTTCGGATTCGCCATCGAGGTTGCTGTTCGGCTCGTCCAGCACGACCAGCTTGGGCGCGCCGAACATCGCCCGGGCCAGCCCGATCAACTGCCGCTGCCCGCCCGAGAGATGCAGCCCCGCCTCGCCGATCTCGGTCTCATAGCCCTGCGGCAGGCGCAGGATCATCTCGTGGCAGCCGGCCAGCTGGGCGGCCTCATAGACCGTGGCCTCGGCGGCCTCTCCCATCCGGGCGATGTTGCGGAAGACGCTGCCTTCGAACAGTTCCACCGCTTGCGGCAGGTAGCCGACATGGCGGCCGAAATCCTCCCGCTGCCACAGATAGACATCGGCGCCATCCAGCCGGACGGCGCCCGCGCTGGGCGCCAGGGTGCCGATCAGCAGGCGGATCAGCGTGGTCTTGCCGGCCGCCGAGGGACCGATGATGGCGAGGCTATCGCCCGGCGCCAGGGCGAAGCTGATGCCCTTGATCATCGCCACCCCCTGGCCAGGGAAGGCGTAGCTCACCCGCTCCGCCGTCAGGGCGCCGGTCGGCGCGGGCAGCGGCCGGCCGGGCGGGCGCTGCGCCGGCTGGGCGAGGAAGCCCTGCAACCGGCGATAGCTTTGCCGCGTCTGCACCAGCTGCTTCCAGCCGCCGATCAGCATCTCCACCGGCGCCAGGGCGCGGCCCATGATGATCGAGGCGGCGATCGAGGCGCCGGCGGTGAGTTCTTGTTGCAGCACCAGCCAGGCGCCCACGCCGAGCACGGCGATCTGCACCGCGAGGCGGCAGAATTTGGTGACCGCCACCAGCATCGCGGCGCGGTCGGCGGCGCGCTGCTGCGGTTCGGCCATCTCGGCCACAGGCTCGCGCCAGCGGGCCATCACGGCCGTCAGCATGCCCATGCTGTCGATCACTTCCGCATTGCGGGCGATGCCGTCGGCCCGGCGCTGCGCGGCCAGCCCGGCGACATTGGCCGCCCGCAGCAGCCGGGCGGTGGAGAGTTCCGAAAGCACGGTCAGGCCGAACAGCACCAGCGCGCCGCTGAGCGCAATCCAGCCCATCAGCGGGTGCAGCAGGAAGATGACGGCGATGTAGATGGGCACCCAGGGCACGTCGAACAGCGCCAGCGCGGTGGGCGAGGCGAGGAAGCCGCGGCAGATCGCCAGATCGCGCAGCGCCTCCATCCGATAGCCCTGCCCGCGCAGCGTGCCCTCAATGGCCCGGACGAAGCCTGCGGGTGCCACGCGGTGTTCCACCCAGGCGCCGATGCGCTGCATGACCTGCCCGCGCACCGCTTCCAGCAGCGCCAGCACCAGCACGGCGAACAGCGCGATCAGGCTGAGATAGGCCAGGGTATCGAGGCTGCGGGTGGTCAGCACCCGGTCGAAGACCTGCATCATGTAAAGCGAGGTGGTCAGCTGCAGCAGGTTCACCACGCCGCTGAACACACCGACCAGCACCAAAGGCACGCGGCAACGCGCCAGGGCCACGGCCAGCGGTGTCCTGGGGCCGATCCCGTCGATGCGGGCCATTGCCATGTCCGGTCCCCTTCTTGCCACCAAACCAGGCGCGCGATCAGGCGCGCGGTCCGCCCGGCGGCAGCTTAGGCAGGCAAAGCTGGATAATTCGTTGCTCGCGCCCCGCCGGATCGGCCTTGCCGGGGCCAGGGGCGCGGCCTAGGTGACAGGCTCCCGCGCAGCCAAGGAGCCCGGCGATGCAAAGACGCGACCTGATGAAGCTGGCCATGGCCGCCCCCGCCGCCGGGCTGGCCGCCCCCGCCCTGGCCCAGGGCGAAAACCGGGTGCTGAAATTCATCCCCCAATCCGATGTCGCGGTGATCGATCCCATCGTCACCACCGCCTATGTCACCCGGCACCACGCCTTCCTGATCTACGACACGCTCTATGGCCTGGACGCCAAGTTCAAGCCGCAGCCGCAGATGGCCGAGGGGCATGCGGTCGAGGATGGCGGCCGGCGCGTCACCATCACGCTTCGCCCGGGGCTGCAATTCCACGATGGCGCCCCGGTGCTGGCCAAGGATGCCGTCGCCTCCATCAAGCGCTGGTGGGCGCGCGATGCCATGGGCCAGGCGATCAATGCCGCCTGTGAGGAGCTGGTCGCCGATGACGACCGCCGCCTGACCTTCCGGATGAAGAAGCCCTTCGCCCTGCTGATCGACGCGCTGGCCAAGCCGGCCAGCCCGGTCTGCTTCATTATGCCGGAGCGCATCGCCTCGGGCGACCCGAACATCCCCTTCAAGGAGATCATGGGCAGCGGCCCCTATCGGTTCAAAGCCGATGAGCGGGTGCCGGGCAGCCTGCTGGTCTATGAGCGCAACCCGGACTACGTGCCGCGCGCCGATGGCCCGAATGAGTGGACCGCCGGGCCGAAGCGGGTGAATTTCGACCGCGTCGAATGGCGCGTGACCCCCGATGCCTCGACCGCCGGCAGTGCCCTGCAGGCCGGCGAGGTGGATTGGTGGGAACAGCCCACCGCCGACCTGCTGCCGCTGCTGAAGCGCAACCGCGCCATCAAGACCGAGCTCTACGACCCGACCGGCCTGCTTGGCCTTGTGCGCTTCAACCACCTCCACCCGCCCTTCAACAACCCGGCCATCCGCCAGGCGCTGCTCGGCGCGGTGAACCAGGGGGATTATATGTCGGCGGTGATCGGCACCGATCCGTCGATGTGGAAGGACAAGGTCGGCTTCTTCCCGCCCGGCACACCCTTCGCGTCCGATGTCGGCATGGCGCCGCTGCTGGGCGCTCGCGACTACGGCAAGGTCAAGGCCGACCTCGCCGCCGCCGGCTATAAGGGTGAGAAGGTGGTCCTGCTGGCGGCGACCGACTTCCCGACGCTGAACGCGCTGTCGCAGGTGACCCAGGACATCCTGCAGAAATCGGGGATGAACGTCGATTACGTCGCGACCGACTGGGGCAGCGTCGTCACCCGCCGGGCCAATCGCAACGCGCCCGACCAGGGCGGCTGGAACATCTTCTGCACCTTCTTCTCCGGCCTCGATTTCTTCTCCCCCGCCGGGCACATCGCGCTGCGCGGCAACGGGCTCGCCGCCTGGCCGGGCTGGCCGACCATGCCGAAGGTCGAGGAGATGCGGATGGCCTGGTTCGATGCCCCCGATATGGCCGCGCAGCAGAAGATCGCCGCCGATATCCAGGCGGAAGCCTTCCGTGAGGTGCCCTACCTGCCGCTCGGGTCCTATTTCCAGCCCTGGTCCTACCGCACCAATCTCAGCGGGGTGCTGGGCGGCATGCCGCTGTTCTGGAACGTGAAGAAGGGCTGACGCCCGGCGCCGTTCGGCGCCCTGATTCGCTGGCATCCCGTGGCGGGCCGTGGTTCATTCCCACCAAGCCCAACCACAGGGATGCCGGGGATCATGCAAAGACGAGAGTTTCTGGCCGCGGCCGGCGCCGCGCTCGCCGCACCTGCCTTGGCCCAGCCGGCGGGCAGCCGGGTGCTGCGCTTCATGCCGCAGAGCGACCTGGGGATTGTCGATCCCATCATCACCACCGCCTATGTCACCCGCCACCATGGCTTCATGGTGTTCGATACGCTCTACGGCATGGATGCCGAGTTCAACGTCACGCCGCAGATGGCCGCGGGGCACAAGGTGGAGGAGGAGGGCCGGCGCTGGACGATCGGGCTGCGCCCGGGGCTGACCTTCCATGATGGCGAGCCGGTGCGGGCGCGCGACTGCGCCGCTTCCATCCATCGCTGGTCGGCCCGCCACCCGCTGGGCCAGGAACTCGCCGCGCGGCTGGAAGCGCTGGAGACGCCCGATGACCAGACCCTGGTCTTCCGGCTGAAGAAGCCCTTCGCCCTGCTGGCCGATGCGCTGGGCAGCCTCGTCACCCCCTGCTGCTTCATCATGCCGGAGCGCCTGGCCAAGACCGATGCGTCGAAGCCGGTCACCGAGATGATCGGCAGCGGCCCGTTCCGCTTCGAGGCGAAGGAGCGGGTGCAGGGCAGCCGCTTCGTCTACAGCAAGTTCGACCGCTACGCCCCGCGCCCCACCGGCACCCCCAGCTGGACCGCCGGGCCGAAGGTGGTGCATCTGGACCGCGTCGAATGGCATGTGACGCCGGACCCCGCCACCGCCGCCGCCGCGTTGCAGAACGGCGAGATGGATTGGTGGGAGGTGCCGACCGCCGACCTGCTGCCGGTGCTGCAGAAGAACCGCGCCATCATGGTGGATAATCCGAACCCCACCGGCCTGCTGGGCTGGGGGCGCTTCAATCACCTGCACCCGCCCTTCAACAATCCGGGCATTCGCCGCGCGCTGCTGGGCGCCATCAATCAGGCCGATTTCATGACCGCGGTGATCGGCACCGATAACAGCCTGTGGCGGGAAGGGGTGGGTTTCTTCCCCCCCGGCACGCCGCTGGCGAGCGATGCCGGGCTGGGTGCGCTGGCCGGCCCGCGCGATTACGCCAAGGTGAAGGCTGATCTGGCGGCCGCCGGCTACAAGGGCGAGAAGGTGGTGCTGCTGGCCGCCACCGATTTCCCGACGCTGAACGCGCTGTGCGAGGTGGGTCGCGACATGCTGGTGAAATGCGGCATGAACGTCGATTACGCGGCCATGGACTGGGCGAGCGTGGTGGCCCGCCGGGCCAGCCGGGAGCCGGTGGAGAAGGGCGGCTGGAGCCTGTTTTTCACCTTCTGGACCGGGCTCGACGTCATCAACCCCGGCGTCAACCAGACCTTGCGCGGCAATGGCAGCAATGGCTGGTGGGGCTGGGCGAGCAGCCCGCGCCTGGAGGCGCTGCGCCAGCGTTGGTTCGATGCGACGACGCTGGCCGATCAGCAGGCCGCGGCACGGGAGATGCAAGCGGTCGGCTTCGAGGAGGCGCCCACCCTCCCGCTCGGCCAGTATTTCCAGGCGACATCCTATCGCCGCACCCTGATCGATGTGCCCAAGGGCATGCCGCTGTTCTGGAGCCTGCGCAAGACATGAGCATCCGCCGCCGCAGTCTGCTCGCCGCCCCCGCTGCCGCTGCCCTTGCCGGGCCAGCCCTGGCGCAGGCGCCGAGCGTCCTGAAATTCGTCCCCCAGGCGAATCTCACCTCGCTCGACCCCATCTGGACCACGGCCAACGTCACCCGCAACCATGCCTGGATGGTCTGGGACGTGCTGTACGGGATGGATGAGGGCTTCCAGCCGCAGCCGCAGATGGCGGCGGGGCATATGGTGGAAGACGATGGCCGGCGCATCACCATCACGCTGCGCGATAATCTCCGCTTCCATGATGGGGAGGCGGTGCG
>Ga0114972_10003282_pt1 | contig 12153 bp, 11 predicted proteins | sample M_140807_EF_Meta_FD_87354 | JGI IMG/M metagenome (GOLD analysis project Ga0114972, IMG submission 87354) | Freshwater microbial communities from Lake Montjoie, Canada to study carbon cycling - M_140807_EF_MetaG | ecosystem: Environmental > Aquatic > Freshwater > Lake | place: Lake Montjoie... | reverse complement strand
TATTATTACTATAACGAATATTATAAGAATGAACCATATATAACTGTTTTTGCAGAAAATGGATTAAATAATAAATTAAGAGTGGTATTAAGTTATTTGTATAAAGCAAATAATGAAAATAAAAAATTAAGAGTTTATTGGATTCCTAATAATGAATGTACTGAAAAATTTGAAAATTTATTTGAACCAATTGATAATGTAGAATTTATTTATAAATATGATAATAATAATAATAATAATATTTTTGATTATATTACATTTCATAGTTATAATAAAATTAATATAATTATGATATATAAATATTTCATAATTATATAATATATTTTTATTCAATAAATATACTTTCACAGTCTTTTATTGTATTTACTGATTGAATTTCTATATTTTCTATTATTTCTGGATACTTTTCTTTAATATCATCAATATCATCATTATTTTCATCAGATACAAATACTTTTTTAATACCTGCTAATTTTGCTCCTTGTAATTTACTTATTAATCCTCCTATTTTTGTAATCTTACCTGTTAACTCTATTTCTCCTGTTATTCCTATCTCATTATTTATCTTTTTATTTAATATAATGCTTATAAATGCTAATGTAAATGCTGCCCCTGCACTAGGTCCATCTTTTGGTGTTGCTCCACATGGTGCATGAATATGAAATCCTGATGTAAATTTTGTTAATAGTTCTTCTATATTATGTCCTTTTTTCATAATATAATCTAGTGCTGTTGTGTATGCACATTGAATACTTTCTTTCATTACATCACCTAGTGATCCTGTTAATTTTAATTGAAATGTTTTTTCTCCATATAATTGCATTATTTGAATAGGTACTATACCGCCTCTTCCCGATGTTGTTGCATATAATCCATTAATCATACCAACTATTGGACTATCATGAATTTTTTCAGATTTCATTGATTTTTCATCAATATATTTTTTAAATAATTCTTCATTTATTATTACAGTATCTGATAATGATTTTGTTTTATTAATTAAAACATCTTTATTAATTTTCATTAATACTAATTCTAATTTATGACGAATATCTCGAACACCCGCTTCATTGGTATATTCTAATATACCTTTCTTAATAATTTCATCTGATATTACTATTTTTTTATTTAATCCTATTTCAGTAAGGATTTCAGGTAATATAAAATCTTTAATTATATTTACTTTATCATTTAATGTATACGGTGATACATTAATTTCAACAAATCTATCTAATAAAATTGGATCAATTAAACTTGAATCATTATATGATGCAATAAAAATACAATTTTGTAATGGAAAATCAACACCTTGAAAAAATCTATCTTGAAATGTTTGATTCATATTTGGATCTGTTAAATGAATTAATATACTTGAAATTTCATTAACTCCATGTTTAGAACTACATTTGTCTAATTCATCAAAATATATTATACATCTACTCTTACTCGCTTCTGATAATTTTTTAATTATCATTCCTGGTTGTGCACCACTATAAGTATATCCATGACCATGTAATAATTCTCCATCATTTTGCCCTCCTAATGTTATTTGAATAAAAGGAAGGTCTAATATATCCCCGACGCTTTTTGCAAGCAAAGTTTTTCCCACTCCGGGCGGTCCGGATAATCCAATCGTATATCCTTTTCCAGATGGATTTGAAATCCATCGGGCGATTTGTAAAATAAATTGTTCTTTTGCTTTTTTATGACCGTATACTTTTTTATTAAAATTATTTTCTATATCGTCAAAGACAATACTTGGATCTTTTTCTGTTAATTTTTGTTTAAAATAATTTGTCTCTTCTTGAGATATCCAAGGAAATTTTAATAATGTTTTTACAAATAATAATTGTTTATAATAATCATTATTATTACTTTTCATTTCTGATACCTTTTCTAATGCAAGTTGTTTTACTTTATCCGGCATATTTGAATGCATTAATATTTGTTTTTTATAATCTGTATCATCATTTAATATATCTTTAATCATAATCATAAATTTTTTAATTTTACATTGTGATATATAACTTAAAAAATTTAATATTACATCAGATAAAAACCCATCATTGTGCTTTTTTTCTTTTGCAAGAGAACATAAAAATCCCGCTAATTGATAATTTTCTTCATCGCCCGCTAATAATATTTTTATTATTATAAAAAAATCAGCAATATTTCCTTTATTTAATGTTTCCTTAATTATTGCATGAGGATTCTTGTTTTTTATTACATTGTATTTTAATATATTATTATCTATAATTTCTTTTATTTTTATATTAGAATATACAATAATTTCACCAATTGACATACCACGTAATAAATTTCTGGATAATTCTCCTTCAATTAATGTTTCTAAATGTTTTCTTTTTAAAAATAATTGATTAAATACAATAACACTACTTCTCATAAATAATGAAATATCATCTGGTATAAAAATTCCTTTTAATGTTAAATAATTAAATTCATTTTTAATATACAAATCAAAATTTGGTACAAATATATTTATATTTCCAGATATAGTACTTTCATTTATAAATATTTCATTTGTAAATAAATCATAATTAGTACTTAATAAATTATTATTTATTTCATCTTTCTCAACATATTTAATTGGTATGAATAAATAATTATAATTATCAATTAATAATTTTGTTTTTATACTCAATTCATAATGATCTGTCATTATTATTTCTATCGCAGTTTTAATATTTGGAAAACCAATATAACCTGCAAGTTTTTTTATATTTACTTTTATTTCACTTAATGGGTGCCAAAATGAATCGTAATATAACTCATGAGTATGTTTTATTTCAGGTAACATTCTCATTTTACTTACATATGATATAATACTATGAATTTCTGAATTTAATATTTCATGTGTTATATCATTATTAATTTCACAAAAATTTATAATTTTATCATTATAATAATCATTTAATAATTTATGAATATCTGTTAATTCATTTAAATATATAGATTTATCACTATATGCAATTATATTTAATTAATGTAATTTATGAATATGATCTCTAAAAGTATGTAATATTTTAATATATTTATCATATTCATTTTTAAGGACATATATTTTTAAATCTCTGATTCTCATAAATCATAGATTGAAAAATAATTAGAAATTAAACCCTAATATTTCATCAATTTCTATAAAATAATCATTACAATTTATATTATCTAATGTTATAATTGTTTCAATTATATTTATTATTTTTTCTTCTTTTTCTTCTGATAATTTAAATTTTTCTAAATTTTCAACTAATGATTCTAATTTTTTCTTCCAATCTGTTTTGGTATTTTCTAACTCATAATTTGTTAAATAATCTGAAAAATTATTTTTTAGTCTTTGAATTATTTCTTTCATTTCTATAATATTTTCCTCCATTTTACGAATATCATTTGTTATATTAGTGTTATTTCCAAATAATCTATTAAAATTTACTGTAAATGTTTCGACAATTGTATCATTTTCATTAAAAAATTCTAATCTTTTCATTCTTAGTTCTTTATCCATTTTTAAATATATATTTTCTGTTAATTGAAATAATATTTGTTGTTTCATACCACAATACATTCCATACAACATTTCAAATTCTTCTTCATATAATTCATATGGTAAAATTGTACCATATTTTTCAATGTTATTATTTCTTGTTGTATGAATCTTTAATGAATCCTCGTTTTTTCCTTCTTTTGCACTTACTATTAATATACCGTCAGGTGTAACTTCTGCAATTACATTTATTTTAGGTATACATTTTGGTCTTGGTTCTATCATAATTTTAAATGAACCACATAAATAATTATCTTTTACATAATGATGTTCTCCTTGATATATATTAATTAATATATATTCTTGATTATCTTCCTGTGTTGTAAAAAATGATTCTTTTTTTGTTGGTATAATTGTTCCTTTTTCAATTAATTTTGCATATTTACCATCATCTACTTCTAATCCAATTGATAGTGCAAGTCTATCAACTAATACAACATTATTTGTATTACTTATTAATGAATTACCAAATATAGTTGCTCCAAATGAAACTGCGGTATCAGGATCAATTAAAAATTTTAAATCTTTTTGAAAATAATTCTCAACTGTTTTTCTAATAAATGGATTTTTTGTTGATCCACCAACTAATATAATTTGATCAACACTTTTTTTATTAATATTACCATCTGACAATATTTTATCAAATAATTTATTTATATTTTCTGTATATTTTATATCTAATATATTAAAGTATTTTCTTTGTGTCATTTCATTAATATCACCATCTGATAGTAATATCTTTTTATTTTCTGCATCTTCTATATTATATTCTCTTTCTAATACTTGTGTAATATCCTCCCCCCCAAATTTAACATCCCCTATTATACTTAATACTTCATAAAAATTATCATTATTTTCCGATGATTTTCTCATTAATGTTAAGTCAGTTGTTCCTGCTCCCATGTCAAAAACTAATATTACTTCTTCTGTTGTGTAATGAAAATAACCATATGCAATACCTGCTGCAGTTGGTTCGGATATTAATCTTAATAATGGTAATCCTGCACCAATTATTGCACGTTTTGAAATTTCTTTATCTGATTCAGAAAAATATGCGGGTACTGTTACAATAACATTATATTCTTCATTTTTTGTAAATTCATCTATAATTTCTTTTATTTTTATTAATAATGATGTATATATTGATATTAATTTTGGATTATTAGATAATCGTCTTTTTAAATTGTAATGACATTCTGGGTATTTTTTTGCTTCTTCTCCAATAATTATATTATTATCTATTAATGTTATCGCACTTGGAATTGGTTTTCCAATTATATTTAATTTATTATTTGATCTTGAATCAAAATATGATAATACAATATTATTTGTTCCTAAATCTATCCCAATTATCATATATTAAGAATATATATGATAATTTTTAAATAAACATATTTAAAATATTGTAATTTTGTACAAATATAAATGAACATACAAAAAATGACATTACAATATCTATTGTATAATGAGATCTAGATATTAATATAATTATTGCATTTATTACATTCCATATAATTAATATTGGAATATTTGTAATATATCCATATGAATAATATAATAATGTTAATATATATACAAATGAAAAATGACCACTAAAAATTTTATCATAACAACTTCCTATTAAATGTGATATCATTGTTTTATCTAGTACACAATCTACATTCTTTGGTAATATTGTTAAATTTATTGTTATATCTCTGATTATATTTATTGTTAATAATAATCCTAAAAAATTATATCCTAAATCTGAATTAAAATTAAATATTAATGGTAATAAACTTAATATTATCATGTAATTTGTTAACCATTCTTTATTTGTTTCTTTTGGTAATAATTTATGCATTACATCATATACTTTCGGTGTTGTTTTTTGTTTATCTATTCTATCCATATAAAAATCATCTCCTGTTTTTTGTACTTGTGTATTAAAATATACATGAATACATATATATACTCCAATTATTAATATTGGATATAATATATTCAACATACTATATTAGTAGATTTTTCTTAATAATTATCACCTATATTTCATTCAAGATAAATCTTATAAATTACTCATTTATGATAAATTACTCATTTATGTACTCTTCTATATATTTATTTGGATTGATCTTACTAGTATAATATTGTTGTAATACTTCTGGTTGAAAATGATTAATTATTAATTCGATTAATGATTCTAATATTTTTGATTCATTTTTAAATTCTAAATATAATTTATCAATACCTGCTTTAATATCAAAAGTATCATCAGGAGATGAACTATCTGTTTTCTTATCACTTTCTTGATTCATTAATATTTTAACTTTACGATTTAATACTACTTTTTCTAATTCATTATAATTATTAATTGATTTTGCTAATTTTTCTATTATATCACTTCTTTTTTGGTAACAATTCTTTATTATTTTTTCTTTACTTCTAACAATCCATCTATCATCTATTGGTTCATATAATTTAATTTTAAATTGAATACATAATTTTACTAATCGTTTAAACAATTTATTTAACTTTATATTTTCTCTTATATATTCTAATTTTGGTTTATGGGTAGATTCTTCAAATAAAATTATCAACTCTTTATCTATTTTATCCATATTAATAAATTCATAGATTTTATTTTAAGTAATAAAATTTATTATTTATAAATTTTATTATATTTTATTTATTAAATCTAGTACATCATTCAATATTAATTTTTCTTTTTTTAATTTATCATCATTTTTTACTGTAAATTTTTGATATGAATTTTTCATATCCTGATGAGATTCAATTACATTTGATGTTTTTTCTGAAGATATAACCATTTTTTTCTGAATAGATTTATTTGCTAAATTTTTTAATAATTCCTCTTGTTCTATTTTTTCTTTTTCACGTTCTTTTAATGCATCTTCCATTTTAGATTTAATTTTATCGTAATCTGGTTCATCTGTTGTTATTTTTAAATCTTCTGGTTTATTAACATTAGTTGGAAAATTATTTGTAATTCCTTTGTATACTTGATTTGAAAAATTATAATGTAAATTATCTCTTTCTCTTGTTAATTGATCATATTTTTTATTAACATCTGGATTGTATTTATCCTGTTTATTCATATTTATATTTGAGTCTTATCTTTATTTTAGAATAAAAATTTTTAAAATTATTTTATTTCCTTATTAATAAGGATAAATATGCAACAAAAAGTAAGTCCAAATGTTAATTCAAATTTTGATTCTGATACACATAAAAGATTAAAATTTATGACTAAAATTAAACCATTACATTATGATGTAATTTTAAATTATCTTACTGAATTAGAATCGGTTTCTTTTATGAATCCACCTAAATATAATATTACATATGGAATAAAACCAAAATTATCTGCAATTAATGAATCTAGATTTTCTAATTTTGATATAATTACTAATTCAATTAAAAAATTAAATACATTATATACTATAGATTTAAAACCACATAAAATATATATATATGGTAACAACGTATCACCTTCTTTTATATACCATGTTGCAAATATAATATCTTGGTGGGAAAAAATAAAACCACAACAATATATTATATATTTATATTTAACTGATTTAAAAAAACAATTCCCTTCTTCATCGTCAACTGTTTTAGAAGAAATATCAGTTAATTCAGGATTTACATTTATACAAAAACCAAATGATATTCATATTTTTAGAAAAGAAGAATGTCTAAAATTATTATTACATGAATTAATTCATGCATCAAAGTATGATTTTAATAATAGTAATTTAGATAATTTACCCGTTAAATTAAGAGATGACAATATTACAAACGAAGGTATTACTGAATACTTTGCAATTATTCATTATAATTGGTATATTGCAAATTTTTTAAAAGATTCTACTTATAAAAATATTTCATTATCTGAACTATTTTTAGATTTATTAAGTAATGAATTATGTTGGCAGGAATATCAAATATATAAAATCTTTAAATTTTTTAATATGCAACCACAAGATCTATTAAGTGAATATAATAATTTTTCACAAAAAACTAGTGTATTATCTTATTATATTTTTAAACATTTTCTTTTTACTCAAAATAGTCTACCTATTTTATTGTCTAGAAATTACGATGATATTAATACTCTTATTTCCAAATTTTCAGATTACATTAAAAATTTAAATTTTAATACTAAATTTTCACATATTTCTTCATCAATAAATGAATCATTAAGAATGTCATTGTATGAATTAAATTTTAGATAAAATTATTTCTAATTAGAAATAATTTTATTAAATTAGATTAATTATTTTAAATTAAGATATATTTAAATTTAGGCAGATGATCCCGCTACTTTGCCACCTTTCTTGGACGCTACAGGTGCAGGTGTAGGTGCTGCTTTAGATACAGCAGGCACTACAGGTGCAGCGCCGCCTGCAAGAAGTTCCTTCGCACGACGGTAGATGACAGCAAGATTTACGTTGATGGTGCTGAAGTCAAGAGTCGCTTCTTTGTCGAGAGAAAAGAGTTTGCGAAGTTTGACATCAGGGATAATTACTTTGCGATCAAATCCAGATTCTTTAGAAGGATCTGCTTTGTATAGAGTATTGGATTTAACATATTCATAAATTGCAGCACTGAGTTCAGTGCGACGCATGAGGTTAGATTCAGGAATTGCTACACCAATATCTTTGAGAAATGCTTCCGCCTCTACGGGGAGAGGAACGGGTTTAAGAATTCCACTGTCAACTACTACTTTGCGAGTCTTCTTACGAGAGCTTTGTTGACGCATTGCTTGGTTATGAGCACGGCGAAGTGCTACCATTTTTGCTTTAAATGATACTACGGTTGTGCAAATTTGTTTGTATTCCTCTTGCATTTCTTCCATCAATTCATCAAATGTAACTTTCTTGGTATCCTCTGCATCTTCATCTTCGAGTACTGGTTCAGGAGCAGGTACAACGACAGGTTCAGATTTGGATTCTACTTTTTCAATTTCTTTCTTTGTGCGAGATACTTTGGCGGTTGACATTTTGTATTATATAATATATATTGATTGTTGTCTTTAAGTAACTTATCGACAAGAACTTTTTCAATCAATTTTTATTTATTTTTCAATTATTTTAATATATTAAATATATTGTCTATATATAGATATTTAACATATAATTCTAAATTACACGATTATCAATGATATTTATATTAAATATCATTAACTAGTATAATATAGATATATTAATGAATTTTATCTATGGGGTTAATATTCATTAATAAAAAGACTTAAGACCATATTAATCATATTTATATATATGGAAAAGATTATAAATACTGAAACTGATAGTGATACTAAATTAAGATATGAAATTAATAATTTATTATCAACACAATTTAATATAGAATCAAAAAGTGATTTATTATTAAAAACATTAAAAACATATTTTACGGAAGAAAGATTTAAACCTGTTCTTCCTATTATTACGGGTAATTCAAGAATTTCACTAAGAGTAATTGATTGGTTTGTCACTAATTATTCAAAAAAGAATCAAATTGTTTATAAAATAACAGAAAATAATGAAGAATCTTATATTAATATACATAATCATTATAGAAGTCAGTTAAATGCTTATGGAAAAAAATATATTGATCCATTTTGTCGTGGTAAAGAACGTATTTTATTTAAAGTATCTGAATCCCAATGTGTTATGTCTAATTTAAGTCAGATTAATTTTTTTAAATGGGCAGTTCAATATAAAGTTCTTGATTATATTGATAAAAACTATTCTGCAATTGTAAAAGATATGACTGAAACAATTAATAATACACCTTCACAAAATAAAAGAAGAATCTTTTCAAATAGTTCTACTAAATCATTTAAAAAATATGACGATGGAATTACAGTTGATATTCCTCTTCAAAATATGAATATTAATAAATAATAAAAAAATAAATTAATTATTTTTTTACTTTTTTGATTTTTTAGAAGAAGATGTTGTTGTTTTTCTTCTTTCTTTCTTTTTAATTTCTTGTTCTGATTTTTCTTCTATATTACTATTTTTCTCAAAAAAAATATTATTCTTTTCATCTATCTTTTGTAATATATTTGATTCTATATCAGATTCTATTTCAGAATCTGATTCTAGTTCAGATTCTTCATCATTATCTGATTCAAATATTAGTTTATCTTCAATAAATGTTAAATTAAATGAAATTTTTTCTTCTATTATTTCTGGTTTAATATATATTCCAAATGTATTTTTATTTACCCATATTGCATATACATGAATAATCATTCTTACTTTTTTATTTTTTGTTAATTCATTTATTGATATTTCTACATTCTCTTTTCTGATTACTGTACTTTCTGTTATTTTCATTTTTAATAAACCATCTTCACATCGTGATAAATTTTCTGTATTTGTTAATTCTTCTATCGTACTTGTTGCATCTTTATTTAATTCTTTAATTATAGGTATAAATTTGACACTCTTCTGTTGATTAAACCAAGTATTCTTATTAAAATTTGCATCTGATAATACCTTATTTTGTAATTTATTTATTAAATTCTTAAACGCTAAACATTGAATACCACCCAATGGTAGAAATAATTCATTGTGCGTTTTCTTATTTATTACTCCAAATAAATTTAATAATTCAGGCGTTTGAATATATAATGGTTTTCCAATTTCTTTATCATATATTTGTATTATTAATTTATTACTGGTTGAATCTAATGTCTCTACATTACCATATATAATATTATCAATATCGTACTTATGCGGTAAATAATGTTCTGTACTCATTTAAAATAATTATAATTATTATTTTAAATAAAGAAATTAATTATTAATTATGCAGATGCCTTCTTGCGAACAGTTTTTGTTGTCGCTTTAACAGACACTGAAGAAGATGACTTCTTGGTGGGTTTGATCTCTTCCTCTTCTTCCTCCTCATCATCTTCCTCTTCAGGAGCATCCTCTTGTGCATCTACAATATCATCATCGTCTTCAATGTGTTTGGACATATCAATTGCTTCTAATTTCTTTGCTACATTATTTACATTCTCTTCACTATCAAATTGAGATTTAGAAAATAACATTTTTGTATTTACTGCACTAATATCATCACGCATTTCAATAAGCATCTGTTCGATAGTAAATGATGCACCTAACTTTCCAGGCGTCTTTTTTTGTTTCCATACCTTGCTCAAACTTCCAACTAAACGATAGCGAAATTCTCCACGGCGATATTTAGATTCAAATTCTGCTGGAGTTTTAATTGATACTTGTTGATCAACATTATTTATACGCTCAAAAATAGGTGTTGTAATCTCTTTAGTTGCACGATCAACACGGAAATTAAAACGTACATAAGGCATTGATTCACCATCTTTGTTAGTTGATTCTCCAATAATATTTTCTAATTCAAATTTCTTTTCATCTTTCTTACCAACAATAATCGCTTTATCCTTGATTAATTTATCTTGAAGTTCTGACATTTTTGTAAACATCTTCTTCTCATTTACAGAATCACCCAAATAACAACGCCACTTTGCGCGATCACTGGGATCTTTGTACTCAATTTCATTACCTTCGCGATCTTTTGCAGGAGGCAGTCCGCCTATCACAAAATCAAGAAGTGGTGTTTTGAAATAAAGTGTAGATGTTGATCCATCAGATTGCTCATAATTTGCAAATGACATATCCATATATTTAGAATAATCACTAGCTTTTGCTTCTTCAAATTTAAGTTTGCTAAAATCAACATCTTCGATAGGGAGAATAGTGCGAGTTACTTTGGACATTTTGTTTCTTTGTATTAATTATAAATAAAGATATATCTTTAAAACATTAATTTGTCAATTTTTTAATTTTATCAATTTTTTTAAATAACATTAATTTCATATGAATTCCAACAAGGATTATCATAATTAAATCCGATTATTTCATTTTTATTAATTTGTTTAGTTTTATCATTAATATTATACTTAACTAAATTTATAGTATTATTATATGTGTAATTACGATACATTCTAGTTAGATATCTTGAAATTTGTTGATATGACATATGACCATATATTTCTCCAAAATTTTCTTTAATTTTAGTAGAATATACATCATTTTTAAATTTATATATCCTTGCATATCGTGAATTATTTGTTCTTCCATTTGAAGTTTCAACATGAAGTTCAATAATTGTTTCTACAATCATTTTCAAAGGATAACTAATATTTATATTCAGACCTAATGCATCTAATATATTTAAATATCGATCATTTGTATTTTCATTATTTACACTTAATTCTGTGTTTATTAATATATTGTTTTCATTAATTATATTATTATTTACATCCTCGTCAATAATAATCTCAGTAGTAATAGTATTTTGATTTAATTCCATTTTACTATATCTATTTTATTTATAATTATTATTAAATTATAAATAAATATTATCAATTTTTATTAACGCCCTTTGGGCGTTATACAATAAAAATATTACTGATTCCATGCAATATTTTTATTAACGCCCTTTGGGCGTTATACAATAAAAATATTACTGATTCCATGCAATATTTTTATTAACGCCCTTTGGGCGTTATACAATAAAAATATTACTGATTC
>Ga0114972_10003281_pt1 | contig 12153 bp, 9 predicted proteins | sample M_140807_EF_Meta_FD_87354 | JGI IMG/M metagenome (GOLD analysis project Ga0114972, IMG submission 87354) | Freshwater microbial communities from Lake Montjoie, Canada to study carbon cycling - M_140807_EF_MetaG | ecosystem: Environmental > Aquatic > Freshwater > Lake | place: Lake Montjoie... | reverse complement strand
GCGACGCCTGCATCGCCAGGACCTTGCCGAGGGCTATGGGAAGGTGCAACTCCCGCATGCCCTTGATCGAAAGTACCCGCATGCTCCGGTGGAATGGGGATGGCAATGGGTGTTTCCGCAACAGCATCGTTGGCGGAATTCCGAGACAGGAGAACAGGGCCGTCACCATCTTGATCCCACGGTGATTCAGAAGGCGGTGCGGCGAGCCGTGTTGGCCTCTGGAATCATCACGCCAGCCACCTGCCACACCTTCCGCCATTCGTTCGCTACGCATCTGCTGGAAACCGGCCAGGACATCCGCACCATCCAGGAGCTGCTTGGCCATCAGGACATCAAGACCACCATGATCTACACCCACGTTCTGAACCGCGGCCCCCTTGGCGTACGCAGCCCTGCCGACGCCTTGTAGCGCGGCAAACACTGATGGGCGGATCCGCCTATCAAACCAGGAGCAAGTCCCACTTGCGCCATCCTCTTGCATGCACAAGCGATCTCAGCAACTCCTGCAGGCGCTCCCCAGTGTTTAGGCGGCCAAGAGAGCGTGGATGGGATACTATGCGGATCCGTCTAAACACTGTTCGACCTACCCTTGAAACCATTGCCTCAGTGGAGATATTCGTTGAATAGGTCTTTTCTCATGGCGTCGCAAGAGATAGTTATTCATGGATCAATCGGGCCTGGCTGCCTAGCAGAATTAGTCTGTCTTGATTATTTTCCCCAAGGCTATACTGGATTGGAGTAAACGGGGGATCCCCCCCCGCATACCCATCTGCCCGCCCGCCACCCAAGAAGAAGCTGCCAAGCATGAGCGCCAATTTCCAACAGCTTGCCAACTTCATCTGGTCCGTCGCCGACTTGCTACGGGGCCCCTATCGGCCACCTCAGTACGAGCGCGTAATGCTGCCTCTGACGGTGCTGCGTCGGTTTGATGCCGTCTTGGCACCAAGCAAGGCGGAAGTGCTCAGCAAGTACCGAGAGCTGGAAGTCAGGAATACGAAATTAAGAGAGGAAGGCAAGGAAGGAATTGCTGTTGATCCTGTCCTCAACATGCTGGCCAAGGATGAGCAGGGAATTCCGCTGGGCTTCCACAATCACAGCCAACTTGACTTCCCCAAGCTCAAGGGCGATCCCGATAATATCGCCCGGCATCTCGCCGATTACATCAACGGGTTCTCCGAAAACATCCGCAAGATCTTCGAACGCTTCGAGTTCGAAAAAGAGATCGAGAAACTGGAAGAGTCCAACCGGCTTTATCAAGTCGTCTCCCAGTTCTGCGAGATCGACCTTCATCCGAACAGGGTCGACAACATCACCATGGGATTGGTGTTCGAAGACCTGATCCGACGCTTCAACGAAGCCGCCAACGAGACAGCGGGCGATCACTTCACCCCGCGCGAGGTGATTCAGCTGATGGTGAACCTGCTGCTGGAGCCCGACACGCAAGTCTTGACGCAGGCCGGCGTGATCGTGACCATCTGCGACCCCGCCTGCGGCACCGGCGGCATGTTGGCGGAAGCCCAGAACTGGATCCGCGCCCACAACGACCAGGCGACCGTGAAGGTGTTTGGGCAGGACTACAACCCTCGCTCCTACGCGGTGGCCGCATCCGACCTCTTGATCAAAGGCCACAAAGATGGCCGCGTGGAGCTGGGCAACACGCTCACCGGCGGTCCCTTCCCTGAGCAGCGGTTTGACTACCTGCTAGCCAACCCGCCGTTTGGGGTGGACTGGAAAGCGGAGAAGAAAACGATCGACCGCTGGCCCCATTTCTGCGGCTATCCCGGCAAGCTGCCGCGCATCAATGATGGTGCGCTGCTGTTTTTGCTCTACATGATGAGCAAGATGCAGGATTTCAAGCCCAACGACCGCGACCGTCCCGGCACCCGCATCGCCATTGTGTTCAACGGATCGCCCCTGTTCACCGGCGGCGCCGGCAGCGGTGAGAGCGAGATCCGCCGTTGGATCATCGAACGCGACCAGCTCGAAGCGATCATCGCCCTGCCCGAGCAGATGTTTTACAACACCGGCATCGGCACCTTCGTGTGGGTGGTGACCAACCGCAAGCAGGCCCATCGTCGCGGCAAGATCCAGCTGATCGATGCCCGGGAGCGCTGGAGCCCAATGAAACGCAGCCTGGGCGACAAGCGCCGCCTGTTGGATCAGGCAGCGATCGACACGATCACCCGCGAACACGGCGCTTTTGAGGACAGCCAGACCAGCCGGTTGTTCGATAACGACGACTTCGGCTATCGCCGCATCAGCGTGCTGCGGCCGTTGCGGCTGAGGTTTGAGATCACGCCGGAAGCCCGCGAGCGCTTTCTGGACACCTGCCCGGAGCTGTTTGATGCCCTGCAGATGGTGGAGGAGGTGTTCGGCAGCGAGCCGCATCTCGACTGGAACGACACCTGGGAGGAGGTGCAGGGGCTGTTCAAGCGTCTGCCCAGGGGAATCGAAGGCTGGGCCAAAGGTGCCAAGGGAACAGCGCAGAAGAAGATCTTCCGCGAGTGCTTCACCAGCGTTGATCCGGAGGCTGCTCCGGTGATTGCCAAGCAGCACAGAACGCTGTCGCTCCGCCCGGACGATCTCTTCCCTAATCAGACCCTGCCTGAAGATCTCAGCCAGGAGCAGCTGCATACCCTGCTCGGCCTGCACGCCGATGGCCAAGGCGGGCACATTGAATACGAAGCCGACTCCAACCTCAAGGATGCTGAATCCATCCCACTGAAGGAAGACATCATCAGCTACATGCAGCGAGAAGTGCTGCCGTATGTGGCGGATGCCTGGATCGATCGGGAAACTGTTGACGAAACAGATGGTGGCATTGGCAAGTTGGGCTATGAGATCAACTTCAATCGGGTGTTCTTTCAGTACCAGCCGCCTCGGCCGCTGGAGGAGATTGATGCGGAATTGGCTGGCGTGGAGCAGCGGATTCTGGAGTTGCTAAGGGAGGTGACGGAGTGACAATGGCAGACTTGTTTACGGAGCAGCGACTTAAGTATGCTGCGACAATCAACGACGAGACACTCTCGGAATCGACCAATTCTGAATCCGAGTTGGCTTACGTTGACATCGGCAACGTCGACTCTCAAGGGCGAGTTCACGATATAATCAATTATCGCTTCGAGGATGCGCCAAGCCGAGCGCGCCGCATCGTGCGTGATGGTGACGTCATCATCTCGACAGTTCGAACTTACCTGCAAGCCATCGCGCCGATTGAAGATCCACAAGACAACCTTATCGTCTCGACGGGATTTGCTGTTGTCAGACCATCACAGGAGCTCGATCACCGGTTTTGCAAGTATGCACTTCGTGCAAACCGATTCCTGTGGGAAGTACAAAGCCGGTCAACTGGAGTCAGTTATCCAGCAATCAACGCATCCGACCTAGCCGATATCAGGATCAGCTTGCCTGAAGTCGGCATTCAGCGCCAAATCGCCAACTACCTCGACCGCGAAACAGCCCGCATCGACGAGCTGATCGAGGAGAAGGAACGCATGCTGGTATTGCTGGAAGAAAAGCGCTCTGCTCTCGTTAGTCGCGTGGTCACCCGCGGGCTTGATCCCAATGCTCCGCTCAAACCTTCCGGTCTGGAATGGCTGGGGGAGATTCCGGCGCATTGGGCCATTGAGAGAGCCAAGAATATCCTGACAATTCGCGATGAACGATCAGATGACGGCTTAGAAGAACTTCTAACGGTGTCGCATATCACCGGTGTTACTTCACGTTCTGAAAAGAACGTATATATGTTTGAGGCGGATGATAAAGCTGGGTACAAACGTTGCCTGCCCGGTGACCTCGCAGTCAATACCCTATGGGCGTGGATGGGCGCAATGGGGATCAGCGGCTTGGAAGGTATCGTCAGCCCTGACTATCACGTCTACACATCAAAGGGCGAGTTGCTACCGGAGTACATTGATCTGCTGTGCCGCTCAAAGCCCTTCGTGGCTGAAGTGAGTCGTTGGTCAAAGGGTGTCTGGTCTTCTCGTTTGCGCTTGTATCCCGAGAACTTCTTCGAAATGCGTCTCCCTATCCCCCCACAGAGCGAGCAACTCGAGATTTCCCGAGCAGTTGAAGCGGACCAACGAAAGGCAAATGATCTGAGAGATAACTTGCATTTGTCAATAACGTTAGCCAAAGAACGCCGCTCCGCTTTGATTACCGCCGCTGTCACCGGCCAAATTACGCTAAAGGATATGGACGAATGAAACTTGAAAGCATATCGCTTGCACACTGCGGCGGTTTCGAGCAACTTGATATCGCTTTTGAGCCGGATGTGACTCTGATCGCAGGCGTCAACGGCGTGGGTAAGTCCACGGTGCTGCACGCCCTAGCCGTGCTCGTGTCGCGGGCACTGCCGGAGTTCACGCCGTCACGCTCCGCGCCTCTGTATTTCACAGATGACGACATCCACGGTGACAAGGCCTCGTTGGAAGTGAGCGCCAGCCTTCAGCTCGATGGTCAAACCATCAATGCCGGGGTGCAGCGTCTACGTTCAGCTGATGAGAAGGGAGACCGCTTTATCCTGTTGCGGCAGGCCGAATCCGCCACTGGCGCCGCTGATTTCGCGGAAGTGCTCAACGCTCGCACGCTGACCGGCGATCTGGAGGCCGGCATGAAGGAAACACGCACTGCGCTGGCCTCCCTGAAGAGCGCCGCCCACCCACCGCTTGCGGTGTATTTCACCCCCAAGCGACAGCTGCCCGGCCAGCCCCGCAGCCTGCCGGAGGCCAGGCCATTCGAGGTATCCATGGCCTTCAGCCGGGCGCTTCACGATCGTGAAATTGAGCTGCGGGAGTTCATGTATTGGTTCCGCACCCAGGAGAAGCTGGGCACTGCAGAGGAGCCGCGGCGCTTGAAGGTTTTGGACGCACTCCGATCGGTTGTCACCGACCTGGTGCCTGAATTCAGCAATCTGCGGATCCAGGAGCAACCTCGCCTCGGTTTCGTGGTGGACAAGCGCGGCCAGCCCTTCTATCTGCACCAGCTTTCCGACGGCGAGCGTGGACTGTTGGCCCTGGTTTTTGATCTCACCCGACGCTTGGCGATCGCGAATCCAGATAGCGACGACCCGATTGCTGAGGGAGTGGCGTTGGTGCTGATTGATGAAATCGAATTGCACCTGCATCCCAAGTGGCAACGGGATGTCATGGCCCGCTTACCCAGGATCTTCAAGAGCTGTCAGTTTGTCATCACGACGCATTCGCCTCAGGTTCTGGGTGAAGTTCCAGCCCGATGTGTTCGGCTACTTATTCCCAAGGAAGGAAGGGTTGTTGTTGAGACACCTGCCATGAGCTATGGCGTTGATTCCAACTGGATTTTGAATGTGCTGATGGGGGCCGACGAAATGAATCAGGATGTTGGAAGAGAGCTCGATGAGATCTCAAGGCTCATTCAGGATCGTGAGTTGAGCGCGGCCAAGGCCAAGGTCGCTTCCCTGCGAAACAGAGTTGGAAACACAGTAGCGACCCAGAAGCTTGTTTCCCTAGTTGAACGAATTGAAAGGCTGGGAAGATGAGGTACATTGCAAAGGAGGATGTTCCAGCCTGCTTGCAGGATTGGGTTGATGCACAGCTGGCAATGGAAGAGCCAGTTAACGTGACCTATGCCGCATTTCCTAGCGGAAAGCAGCTTCTTGAGGAATTGACCGATGAACAGTTTGGTTTGTGTGGATACACAGGTGCACCTGTCGACGAGGGGCGAGTTTCGAGCCTGAAGATCTCGGCGGCCAGCCCAGCTCCCTTTGGAAATCATATTGAACACCTCAAAAGCCAAGCTGTCTGCAAGAAGGAGGTAAGATCTGCCGGTCTCACCTATGGAAGAGTACTGGGTGATGATCTGAACTATCACAACATGATTGCCGCCTTGGAAGTCAAGGGATCAGAAGTTGAACAGTTTGGCGCAGCAATAAAGAAGGATAAGATTCTGCCTATCTTTCCCACGGACCCTGAATGCCATGACCACTTCAGCTATCGGGAGGACGGGGGCGTAGATGGCCGCACGGAGGCGGGATCAGAGGCAATAAGCCTTCTTAGGCTTGATCACCAAACCCTATGTGGCTGGAGAGTAAGCGCAATTAACGAGTGGCTTGACGATGATATTCTCCAATCCCGCGAAGATATACATGAGATCATCACGGCGCTTCGGATGGCGATCGATGGCAAACTCCCTGAGTTTTCATTTGTCATAGAAGCTATCGCCTCTGGCTACTTGGATGTTGGCGGCTAGTTTTCGCATGATTTATCGTCATGTCTCGCTCTGGCTGCAAGCACGTGACATGCATTCATGCCATCCTGCTCTTGACGCAGTGGAGCTGATCTTCTATTCCCGAATCTATTCAAGCGCTAGTGCAGTGGGTTTGCGGACATGACTACACCCACCTGCTGGATCATCGCCGGCCCCAATGGCGCTGGCAAGACCACCTTTGCCCTGGAGTTTCTACCGCGCGCCAGCTGCATGCACTTCATCAATGCAGACCTGATTGCCGCCGGCCTGGCTCCTTTGGCACCTGAGCGTGAGTTGCGGGCGGCCAGTCGCCTGGTTCTGCGTGAACTCGAATCACGCATCGTGGCCCGCGACAGCTTTGCCTTCGAGACCACCCTCGCCGGCCGCACCTATCTGCGCCTGGTTGAGCGGTTACGACAGCAGGGCTGGCGGGTGGAATTGATCTACCTGGCGCTGCCCAGCCCGGAAATGTCCGCCTTGCGGGTGGCCGAGCGCGTGGCTCACGGCGGCCACAGCATCCCGCAGATCGACATCCGGCGCCGCTTTCCCCGCAGCCTGCGCCACTTGCTCCACGAGTTCAGCCATCGGGTGGATCGCTGCACCTGCTTCATGAACCACGCCGCCCGCCCGGTGCTGGTGTTCGAGCAAAATGGGTCTACGCGCACGATCCACGATCCCAGCTGGTATCAGCTGCTCCTCCGCCAGGCCGAGACATGACCACAACCACCAACACACCTGCCAGCCCCTCAGATCACGGCCGCCAGCTGCTGGAAGCCCTTGGCCAGTCCGTCGCCAAGGCTCTGGACACCAAACGGCGGCTGGGCCATTACGCCGTGACCTGGCAGAACGGCAAACCCCTGCTGGTCGGCGAGGACGCACCACCGCCCCAAGCGGCACCACCGGGCTGATGAGCGACAAGCGCGTCTCAGAAACCGCCTTTGAGACGGTGATCGAAGCCCATCTGCTGGCCGCTGGTTATACGCCGGTGGATGGCCAGGCCTTTGATCGCGAGCGCGCCATCTTCCCCGAAGAGGCGCTGGCCTTCATCCGCACCACCCAACCGCAGATCTGGAGCAAACTGGAGGCCCTCCACGGCGAGCAGACCGGCCCTCGCGTGCTCGAGGCACTGTGCAAGTGGCTCGATAGCTACGGCGCGCTGGCCACCTTGCGCCATGGCTTCAAGTGCTTCGGCAAAACCCTGCGGATCGCCTTCTTCCGCCCCGCCCATGGGCTCAATCCTGAGCTGGAGGCCCGTTATCAGGCCAATCGCGTTGGGCTCACACGCCAGCTGCACTTCAGCCCCAGATCCGAGCAATCGCTTGATGTGGTGCTGTCGGTGAATGGCATCCCCGTGGTCACGCTGGAACTCAAGAATCCACTGACAGGCCAGACCGTTAAGCACTCAATCCACCAATACCGGCAGGAGCGCGATCCTCGTGAGCCGATCTTTGTCTTCACCAAGCGCAGCCTGGTGCATTTCGCGGTGGATACAGAAGAAGCCCACATGACCACCCGGCTGGCCGGGTCTTCCACCCACTTCCTCCCCTTCAACAAAGGTTTCAAGGGCAATGCTGGCAATCCACCTGATCCCGAAGGCAGAAACTACAAGACAGCCTATCTATGGGAAGAGGTGCTGCAGCGTGACAGTCTGCTCGATCTTCTTGCCCGCTTCCTGCATCTCTCCGTGGAGGAGAAGACGTCCGACCAAGGTAAGAAGATTCGCAAGGAAACCCTGATCTTCCCCCGCTATCACCAGTTGGAAGCGGTCAGGTCGCTGCTTTCTGCTGTCGTCCGTGAAGGCGTTGGCCACAACTATCTGATTGAAAACTCCGCAGGCAGCGGCAAAAGCAACACCATCGCTTGGCTGTCACATCGTCTCTCCAGTCTTCATGACGCTCAGGATCAGCGAATCTTCGACAGTGTCATCGTGATCACCGATCGCCTTGTTCTCGATCGCCAGCTGCAAGACACGATCTATCAATTTGACCATCGTCAAGGCGTGGTACAGAAGATTGATGAAGATTCACGCCAGCTCGCTGAAGCTCTGCAGGCTGGTGTGCCGATCATCATTACAACCCTTCAGAAATTTCCCTTTGTGAGCGAGCAGCTGGCCAAGCTCAATGAGGAGCGCGGCCAAGCAGGCCAGGATCATCTGCCCACCCGCAAGTATGCGGTGATTATTGATGAGGCTCACAGCTCCCAGTCGGGCGAAACAGCCACCGAACTCAAAGGGGTGCTTGGTGGTGCAGATCTTCGCAACAAAGCCAAGCAGATGGCGGAAGAGGAGGAAGGCTCAGCTCTGGAAGGCGTCTTTCGAGCCATGGCCAAGCGAGGCCGGCAAGCCAACATCAGCTTCTTCGCCTTTACAGCCACTCCCAAATACAAAACATTTGCCTTGTTTGGCCGCAATGGCGATGCTTTCCACCGCTACACCATGCGACAAGCCATCGATGAAGGCTTCATCGAAGATGTGCTAAAGAACTATGTCACCTACAAGACCTACTACAAGCTGCTGAAGAAAGCGGAGCAAGACCCCCATGTCGAGCGCAAGAAAGCGGCCAAGGCCCTCGCCCGCTTCATGAAGCTGCATCCCCATAACATCGCCCAAAAAACTGAGGTCATGGTGGAGCACTTCTTTTTGTCCACTCGCCATAAGATAGGTGGTCATGCCAAAGCGATTGTGGTCACAGGCTCGCGGCTGGAGGCGGTGCGCTACAAGCAAGGGTTCGATCAGTACATTCAAGCCAAGGGTTACCCAATCAGGAGCCTCGTCGCCTTTTCCGGCAAAGTCGAAGACGACAAGCTACCTAACACGAGCTATACAGAAGTCGACATGAACGGTGGCATCAAGGAAAAGGATCTGCCCGAGGCCTTCGCAACTCCCGAGTATCAGGTGCTTTTGGTGGCTGAAAAGTACCAGACCGGCTTCGATCAACCCTTGCTGCACACCATGTATGTCGACAAGCGGCTCTCAGGTATCCAGGCCGTCCAGACTCTGTCGCGCCTGAATCGCACCCATCCGCTCAAGGAAGACACCTTCGTCTTGGACTTAGTCAACAAGCCAGAGGAGATCCAGGAAGCCTTCAAGCAATATTATGACGGTGCCGTGATGGGCGAGGAGGTTGATCCCGACAGGCTCTATGAACTGAAGGATGACCTCGATTCCTCCGGCATCTACCTGCAGATTGAAGTCGATGAATTCTGCCGGATCTTCTTTGCGCCGAAGCGACGTCAGAGCCCTAGCGATCACAAAGCGATCAACGCCGTTCTGGATCAGGCACGAGCTCGCTTTGTTCAGTTCCAAGCCAAAGAGGCTGAAGATGCTGAGCTATGGCGCGGTAAGCTGCAAGCTTTCAGCAACCTTTACAGCTTCCTCAGCCAGGTCATCCCCTATCAGGACAGCGACCTGGAAAAGCTCTACACCTACCTTCGCCACCTGGCCCTGAAGCTGCCCAAACGAAGCCTTGGCAAGAGCTACCAGTTTGACGATGAGATTGATCTCAACTATTACCGTCTGCAAAAAATCAGCGAAGGCTCGATCAGCCTCGCTGAAGGGCAAGCGAAACAATTGGACGGCCCCCATGAAGTGGGAACTGGCGTTCCCCATCCAGAGCAGGTGCCGCTCTCTCGCTTGATTGACCTGATCAACGAGCGCTTTGGTGGTGAACTCAACGACGCTGATCAGCTCTTCTTCGATCAAATCGTAGAGACTGCAAGCCAAAGCGAGAACCTCGAGCAAGCTGCAAAAGTGAACTCCCTAGAAAAGTTTCGCCTTGTCTTTAATCAGGCCTTAGACGCATTATTTATTGAGCGCATGGAGCTTAACGAAGAGCTATTCGCGGACTATATGGGTAGGCCTGAATTGCGCGATCTGATCAGCGATGCCCTGGGAGAACAAGTCTATATGCGATTTCGCGAGACAATGTGACTGGGAGGGTATCGGTTGGTGGAGGTCGAACAATCCGATGCACCTGACCCGCCTCCAGTGCGTCCATTGATTACCACAACAGCTTTGCGGGCAGGTGATCGGAAGCGTTAGGCTATAAACAAGAGGAAGGGTTTTAAACTGTTGCTGCTCTTGGTCATCGTGGTGTTCTATCATTCATTCTGATCAAGAAGCGCAGTCGTGCGCAATCAATCGAAACTCCTACACCCACGGTCAAGGTCATGGTACACACATCAGCGAATAGTTACGACGAAGATTCCGAGTACAACGATAACTATTGGTTTCCAGTTGAATCAGTACAGAGGCATGTTTCGGCTCATCTTCGTTTGAAGTATATGAATACAGCGAATGAAACGAGCGAGCGGGATTTTGATGTAAGCGGATTTTCTCGCGGCGAGAAGGGATACCATATCTATGGCTACTGTCACAAGAAAAAGCGGAGTATCATGCTTAGCAGCATCGGAATGAGTGATGTGATTGATCTCGAATCCGGTGAGTATATCACTGACATCAATCCGTACCTTGAGGCGATTTACAAGGAGTCAGATGGCTATCTCCAAGATTTGCTGTTTGATGAATACGGCTGGGCTGTTTATGCCCTGGTGTACATGGCATCTAGCTCTGGCAGTCTCGTGAAAAAGGAAAGGGAGGTTATCTCTCAATTCATAGTTTCACTGCCAAAGTTTTCGTCCCTCGATTCCGAGTGGATCGATGCACAGCTCAAAAAACTATATCGGCCCGGAAAGATGGAAATTCGAAACTGGGTGAAAGAAGCCATTGCTGGTGGGAATAATTTCTCGCTCATCGAGCCTGCAGTTGCGGAACTTGAGGCATTACAGAAAAAAGACAACAATGAGTTCTGGACGTTCAAGCGCTACATTCAGAAACAAGCTGGGGCTGTAGGCAACAGCGAAGCCTAACAAGCCCCTCGAGTGGACAGGCCACCTCAAACTTGCTGCTTCCGTTCTAAGGTTCATGCCTGCCACTCAGGGGCAGCGTTAGACAGACACGTAGAAATCTTGATAACCTACTAAGCATTACTCGACCTCTCAGAAAGCCTTGGCATGACAAGTCGACCAAATAAGGTCTGCAAGCATTGCAAGCAACTAAAGTCGGTTGAGGAATTTGTCAATGCCAACGGCGTCCATAATCCACGCGGAACTAAATGCCATACATGTCATATGGCTGGAATCAAAAGGTATATCTATGAGCTACTGGAAGGCAGGGATAACTGCATTTACTGTGATCTTGAAATTCCAATCCCGACGGCTGGCAAGGCATTTTCGCATTATCTAGAGAGGGATCATATGGATCCACGAGCTCGAGGGGGATGGGATCATCCAGACAATCTTATATGGTGCTGCAAGAAGTGCAATCAAAGGAAGAGGGATATACTCTTTATTGACTGGCTCGATATGATTCCTCAAGCCTGCAAAGAAAGTGCACGGCAGGCATACATAAAAAAGCACTGCTACCATCCAGAGGAGTTCTTCCCATTTGACCTGGGTGGAACATGGATAACAATATCCGTTGGGGCCCAGGGGGAGAGCGATAAGGATGATCTGGAGATTGGATGTGAGTGGTATGACCATACCGATGACGAGAATGACCCCGGAGGCTGGGAGCGTTGGTTCGTAACTTGTCCCATTTAACTCAAGTGTGCGACTTATATTCTCGCGCCAGCATTTTGCATTTTTAAAGCCTGCTGGTCAAAACGGCCGCCTTTACAGCACTGTGGTTTATCTTAAGTGTTCGATTGTCTGCCAATAAGCTACGGAGGCTGTCTAACCAGCCCCTAGAGTGGACAGGCCTCCATCAACTCCCTGCCTGCGCCATTTATTCCTTGCCTGCCACTCAGGGGCAGCGTTGGATTGACAGCAAGATGGTTGGTGGTGGGATTCATTGGTGCTCCCTTGGTGAGAGCCGCTATTATTGGAAAGTGATCAGCCTGGACGGATGGAGTTTGAGTTCCTGATCCCAGATCG
>Ga0114972_10003280_pt1 | contig 12158 bp, 10 predicted proteins | sample M_140807_EF_Meta_FD_87354 | JGI IMG/M metagenome (GOLD analysis project Ga0114972, IMG submission 87354) | Freshwater microbial communities from Lake Montjoie, Canada to study carbon cycling - M_140807_EF_MetaG | ecosystem: Environmental > Aquatic > Freshwater > Lake | place: Lake Montjoie... | reverse complement strand
GCCCATAAGAACGTTTACATTGACCTATCGTTTTTTGATCAAATGCGCGATGAATTGGGAGCTTACGGGGATTTCGCTCATGCTTATGTGATTGCCCATGAGGTCGGGCATCATGTGCAAAAATTGATGGGCACGTCCGACAAGGTCAATCAACTCCGGGGCAGGGTCTCCGAGGAGGATTACAACAAGTACTCGGTCAGGCTTGAATTGCAGGCGGACTTTTACGCGGGGGTCTGGGCGCGCCACGGGCAGGAGAAATTCCATTTTCTTGAAGAGGGGGATCTTGAGGAGGCGCTCAATGCCGCCCTGGCCATTGGCGATGACACACTGCAGCGCAAGGCGCAGGGGCGGGTGGTTCCCGCCGCATTCACCCATGGAACGTCGGAGCAACGGGCACGGTGGTTCAAGAAAGGCTACCAAACCGGTGACATCAAGCAGGGTGATACCTTCAGTGCACGGGAACTTTGACCTGTTCACCCCAAAAAAAACGCCCTGACAGGTGAACCTGTCAAGGCGCGGAAAGGGAAACGATCAATTACGCGATTTCCTGGGCGTGGAAACTGCCCCAGTCGTCGAGATTGTTGAGGTTCACGGCATCGAGAATTCTGCCGTCGTCCTCCAGCCCCACGGAGGCAAGGATGGCTTTGCGGGTTTCGTCCGAGTGATGATAGCCGGCAATGGACGCATTGAGTGCGCTGATCGCTTCAGGGTTGAGATTGCTTGCGTTCGCTTTCACCCATGCCTCGGTTTGCACGTAGGTGGGTTTGCTGTTGATGAATGCAAGGAAGTTCTCTTTGCTGACGCCGATTCCGTCGAGCACCATCTGGTCGTAGCCCATGCCGCAGGCAGGGTAGTCGGAGTGCAGCTTTCCTGCCGCCGCTAGGGAAGCTTTTTGCCAGAGACGTGGAAGGTGGAGTACGCCCAAGGGGCCCGCTGTGCCGCTACTGATGGTAGGTATGATCATGGTGGTTATTGTTGGTGTTTGTTGAAGACCCTCAGAATTCTGAACGGCATGTTGCAAAGATCAATAGAAAAAAATCGCTCTTTTGTTAAGAATTCGTCGCATTGCTCAAACCTGGACGATGGTTTTTTCATTGGAGGGATCGATGATCGCGAAACGCTCGCGGTGCATTCCGGGATCGGAGCGAAAAATCAACCGCCCGGTGTGCTGGCGCTCCAATTCCATCAGGATCTTCGAGTCCTCGGTCCGGAATCGGTTCAATACATCGGTGTTGACCATCACCACGAGGTCACCCTGATGGGTGTTCTTATGGATGAGGGTGTTCAATTGACGCTGGATTTCGACCGACATCGTCATCGTGGTTTTCACGCGGCCACGGCCCTGGCAGTACGGACAAGGTTCATACATCGAGTCGCGCAAGGATTCGTTGAGCCGCTGGCGGGTCATTTCCATCAGGCCGATCGCTGAAATCTGCAGGACCTGGGTTTTCGCCTTGTCCTTCTTCACTCGCTCTTTCATGGTCTTGTAGACGGTCATCTGATCCTTGCGATGGCGCATGTCGATGAAGTCAACAACCACCAGTCCGCCGATGTTGCGCAGTCGAAGCTGGCGCGCCACGGCCTGGGCGGCTTCGACATTGGTTTCCATGATCATCTTGTCGACATCCTTCGATCCGCGGTTGCGACCGGTATTGACGTCGATGGCGATGAGCGCCTCGGTTTCATCGATTACGATGTAACCGCCGCAAGGCAGCCAGACCTGGCGGGAGAACGCCTCGTCGATCTGCTTTTGGATGCCGATTCGTTCGAAAATCGGCACGTGTCCCGCGAGGTAGGTCACCCGGCGTTTGGCGCGGCGCGAGACCTTTCCTGCGACCGCTTTGATGGCTTCGGTGGTGTCGGGACAGTCGCAAATCACCTGGTCGATGTCATCGGTCAGCAAGTCGCGCGCGGTTCTCTCGACAAGTCCCGGCTCCTGGAAAACACAGCACGGTGCCGGGCGGGCATCCCGCTGGTGTTCCACTTCCTGCCATTGTTCCAAAAGCATCGCGATGTCGCGGATCAGGTGGCGTTTGCGAGCGCCGATGGCGGCGGTGCGCATGATGATCCCCATGCCCTCGGGGATGGTGAGTTTCTGCATGATGGTGCGCAGACGGATGCGCTCCTTGGGATCCTCGATCTTGCGGGAAATTCCGAACTGCTCCGTGTAGGGCATCAGCACCAGGTAGCGCCCGGCAAGGGAGATGTTGGTGGTGACGCGCGGACCCTTGGTGCCGATGGGGCCCTTCGAAACCTGGATCATGATTTCCGATCCGATCGGATAGATGTTGGGAATATCCTTGGACGATATTTTTTTCTGCTGTTTCTTGGGACCGCGGTCGATTTCCTCCAGTCCCGCGTCGAGCGCCGCGGGCAGGGCGTCCCAGAAATGAAGAAACGCGTTTTTGTCGAGTCCGATGTCCACGAACATGGCCTTGAGTCCCTGTTCGATGTTCTTGACGCGACCTTTGAAAATGCCGCCGACGATGTTTTGATCGCCTTCGCGCTCGACAGAATATTCCTCCAGCAGGCCGTTTTCCAGCAGCGCGACGCGGCGTTCCAGTTTTTCAACGTTGATGAGAATGGTATTTCCTTCCATGGGATTGCTGGATCCGAATCCGAGGAAGCGTTTGATTTGTTTGATCATGGTAATGAGACAGATGGTGTGGTTGTTGAGTTAGATGCAATTCACTCGTTGACGGGCTTGGCGCGTGGAATTGTGCCTGTTGGGTCGATCTCGGGAGTGATGGTTGGAGTAGGGAGAATTTCTGCGGTGTTGTCTTCGGCGGCGTTGTTGCTGGCACTTGCCTCGGTATTGACTTGGACATCGTCGGCGGTTTCAGTAACATCTGCCGCTTCTACTGCGGCAAGAGTGTCTGCTGGTAAAGTGATTTCTTCAATGGAATGGGTATTTCCCGGCACTTCGTCCTGAGGATGAAGTGGCAGTTTGAGGCCTTCCTCCTGCGCAAACAGGCCTCGATAGATCAAATGCACGAGCGGGCCGCAGACCTTGCCTCCGGATTTTCCACCCACGACGAGGACACAAACCGCATACTTGGGGTTTTCAAACGGGGCGAACGAGACTGTCCAGGAGTTGTTCGATTTTTTACCGCGGTCGATGCTCTGTGCGGTTCCGGTTTTCGCGGCGACCTCCATGTTGGGCATTTTCACCCGTGCCGCCGTGCCCCCGGGCTTGTTGACCGCCATCCACATGCCTTGGCGGATGCGATCCATGTCGGCGGGCTTCATGCCTTCCTTGAGAAGATCGACGACCAGTTTTGGTTCGTCGGCCACGATGACCTTGTTGTTGAGAACCACCTTTTTCACCACTCTTGGTTGGTAGTATTTGCCGCCGTTGGCAATCGCACAGGCAATCGAGGCCAGTTGCAGCGGTGAAGCGGAACTCACACCCTGGCCGATCGCCAGAAATGCGGTGTCGACAGGTGTGACCGTCGTGGTCGGATTTTTCAATTTCCAAGCGGGCGAGCCGATCACAGTGCCCGGTTTTTCACTAGGAAGCTCGATGCCGGTGGTGCGACCGAGATTCAGCATGGTGAACGTTTCTGCCATGCCGCGCGGACCGACCGCATTGGCGAGCCGGAAAAAATAGGGATTGCACGATTGCTGGATCGCCTTGGAGACATTCTGAGCACCGTGCATGCCCTTGCTTTGGTTCCAAATCCAGCAACCCGCCTTGTGCTTGCCGTATAGGACGTATCCGTTACATGAATAGATCTTGTCTCCGAGACCCGCCCTGGCACCTGCGATCGCGGTGGGAAGTTTGAATGTCGAGCCCGGATCGAAACTCTCGGTTGCGCGGTTCATCAGCGGCAGGCAGATGTTTTTTCTGCTGTACTCGTTCCATTTCTGGGGATCGATCGATGGGATGAAATTATTGGAGTCATAGTTGGGCACGGATGCCATGGCGATGACTTCGCCCGTATTGACGTTCATCACGACCGCCGCGGCCCGGCCCGCGCGACGCAGCACGTTTTCCACAAGGTATTGAGCCCGGGCATCGATGGAAAGGATCACATCCGCGCCGATTTGCGGCTTGGTGTAGTCGGTCATATTGACGACACGGCCTTTTTCATCCTTGAGGATGGTTTTCACCCCTTCGGTGCCTTTCAAATATTTGTCCATGGTCGCCTCAACTCCCGCGACGCCTTTTTCCTCGCCGATGTAGTGGTCAAATCGTCTTTGTCCCTCCTCGGGCACGTCGCCTTTTTCCCATTCTTTGGTGTAGCCGAGCACATGGCAGGCGAGTGTCTTGTAGGGATACTGACGCTCCGGGCGCAGGTTGATGTACACACCCGGCAACTCCAGATTCAGTTCAGCGAAACGAGAAAACTGCTCGTAGTTCAAGTCGGTGCGATAGGAAAATGGAACCAGCCCGCCGTGGGTGGCATAGTGGATTTCCAGGGCTTTCGCGCTGTATTGCTTGTCCAGCCCGTATTTCGCCAACCTGTTGATGATCATTTCCTTGACGATCGCGCTGATGTTTTTCTTTTTCGTCTTGCGGCTCATGCCGTTCTCCGAGCGCAGCGTTTCAATTGTCGGCGAATCGTCATGTTGCAGCGCGTAGGCGTTAATGATCTCCTCGATATTGAAGGATACTTCGTAATGCCGGCTGTTGCGGGCGAGGATCACTCCGTTGCAGTCGCGGATTTCCCCGCGCACGCCTGGCTCGCGCACGGAGACGTTTCTCGGGGAGGGAACCAGCGAGAGGTAGTGCTCTTTTCTCACAATCTGCACCGTGTGCAATCGATGCAACAGGGTGCCGAAGCCCAGCAAAATGAGGGCGGTGAGCAGGTAAAGTCGCAGTCTGAAAGCGTTTTCCATGGCGGAAAGGGAAAGTTTAGTGGGAATAGCCGAAGCGATTCGGTGGGCGTTTGCCCGCGATGATTTGATGGTCGGCGATGCGGGCGATCAGAAACAGGGCGGCAAAGACCAGCGGCGCCACCAAGGCACTGAACAGCGAAGTATAGCCGATTTGCTGCAAAACGCCACGATTGACCGTGAACGAGCCGCGAATGAAATCGACCAGGCTGTATTCCACCAGGTTGTAGATGAAGGTTGCCACACCGGCGATGACGGAGGAAACATACCATTTTCCCTGGATGAACAAGTGCTGGAATCCGTGCATGAACGCTCCCGCCAAACCGAAGAGCAGGATCGAAGTGCCGAACCTCAGACTGGAAATTGTCGTGGGGAAAACGGAGAGATCGAGTTTGTCCGTGCTCAGTGCGCACTGGGCATCCCAGAGAAAACCGCAGATCAGCGCATAGATGAAAACGACAGGAAGCGGCACTGTGACGGAAATGCACAGGAACACCGCCAGCAAGAGAAAAATGCGGGCGTTGTAGAGCGGTTGGAAGGCGGGCAGGAATTGCTGCAGGACCACCGCCAGCAGGATCAGCAACAACAGAAATAGGGCGTAGCGGAACACGGCGGGACTACTGGGTTGATTTCGCGGAAGGGATGACGAAAACAGTGACCAGTTCGTTGAAGTTCACGGCGGGGACTACGAGAGCTTCAGAATCAAGGGCACCGGGTTCGACCGATTCGATTGTTCCAAGAAGAATGTTGGCGGGAATGATGCCACCCCGCCCATTGCTGAAAACACGCTGTCCTTTTTTCAGGTTGGCGTTTTTCGATAAAAACCGCATGCGCAGCTTCGGGATTTTTCCGTAATCGGCGCGCTGACCGCTGACGATCCCGACCTCGGGGGAACCTTCAACTTTGGCCGCGACCTGACATTTTTCATCGGTGAGCAGAATGACGGTGGAGAACTCCTTGGCGCTGAGGTCGATTTTTCCCACCAAACCCTCGGCGGTGACGACCGGATTCTGGTTGCCGATGTAGGATTCCTCTCCTTTGTTGATTTCGACGGTCTTGTACCAGTTGGTTGTTTGCCTGCGGGTGATGCGCGCCGCCACCAGGGTGAACGGGGTGTTCTGTTTGAATTCCAGAGCGGAACGCAGGCGGGCGTTCTCGGTTTCAAGGGCGCTGAAGCGTTGCTCGATCTGCTTGAGTTTGTCGAGTTCGGCATTGGTGCATTCCAACTGGACCTCCAGTTCGGTGGAATGTTTGACTTCCTTGGAAAAATTCCTCGCCCGGGTTTCGATGGCCGATCCCGCCTTGAGAAAGGGGGAAAGCGCGCTGTAATAGGCTGCCTGGATCGAACGCACGCTGGTATCGCTTCTGGTCAGCGCCCAAGTGGCGCCACCCAGAAAACAGAGGAGGGCGATAAGATTTAGCGGCTTCATTGCCGGATTGCACCGAAGGGATCAAGGTTCAACTCAACCAATGTTGGCGATACGTTTCAGCAGCGCAATTTCTTGCAATGCTTTGCCCGTCCCTTCAGCAACGGCACTGAGCGGATCCTCGGCGATGTGAACCGGCAGACCGGTCTCTTCGCGAATCAATCGATCCAAGCCTTTGAGCAGGGCACCGCCGCCCGCCAGAATGATGCCGCGGTCGACGAGGTCGGCCGCAAGCTCCGGAGGACAACGCTCCAGTGTCGTGCGAATGCCGTCAAGCACCTGGGAGAGGGGATCGGCCATCGCATCGCGGACCTCCTGCGAGGTGATGGTGATGGTTTTCGGCAGTCCGGCGACAAGATCCCGGCCCTTGACTTCCATGGTCATCTCTTTCGGCAATGGCGCAGCGGAGCCAATGCGTATTTTGATGTCCTCTGCCGTGCGCTCGCCGATCATCAGGTTGTAGGCGCGTTTCATGTACGAAATAATCGCCTCGTCGAGTTCGTCGCCCGCCACCCGGACGCTGCGCGAATACACGATGCCCGAGAGGGAGATCAATGCGACTTCGGTGGTGCCGCCGCCAATGTCCACAATCATGTTGCCGGCGGCATCCTGGACGGGCAATCCCACGCCGATCGCAGCCGCCATCGGTTCTTCAATCAAATACACCTCGCGGGCTCCAGCCTGCTCGGCCGACTCGCGTACGGCGCGTTTCTCAACTTCGGTGATGCCCGATGGCACGGCGATGACAACCCGCGAATTGGAACGACGGCCGTTGTTCACTTTCTTGATGAAGTGCCGCAACATTGCCTCGGTCACTTGAAAGTCGGAAATCACGCCGTCGCGCAAGGGACGAATGGCGACGATGTCACCCGGCGTCCGACCCAGCATGCGCTTGGCATCGTCGCCGACCGCCAGCACCTGGTTGGTGCCGGCCTTGACGGCCACTACCGAGGGTTCACGAAGAACGATGCCATGGTCTTTGACGCAAACGAGGGTGTTGGCGGTACCCAGATCGATGCCGATGTCCTGTGACATCCAGTTGCCAAAAAGCCTTTTGAAAGTAGACATGGGAAGTAGTTAGGAAAGCGCGGGTAGGTAGGTTTTGAGGGATCGGAGAGTAGAACGACAATTCATTGCGGCATGCAGGTAAGACCCGTTTGTTTCCTGCTGCATATTGCTGATTGCACGACAGTCAAAACCGGGCGGGGATGCAAACAGAAATTTGAGATATGTCAATCAATATTTATGGAATGAACAAGGATTTAGTCAAAACATCGAGGGCTTGAGCCGCCGCAATCATTCCAAATGTCGCCGTCACAGGCGACGCGGTGCCGTAGCCGGATTCGCAGTTCAGCCGCAGCGAACTCTCTGCGGATTTCGTCGTGGCCACCGAACCATCACACTGCGGGAAAACCGGCAATTCACGGGAGAAAACGGCGGTCACCCCGAATTTTTTGATTTTTTTCCCGACCGGCGCTTTGGGAAATCCATGGTGGCTGCGCAAATTCTTCCGGGTTTGCAGCAACAACGCATCGTGACAGGTCTGTGCGAGATCGGCGGTTTCGATCATCGACGGATCGCGCCGCCCGCCCGCCCCTCCACAAGTGATCACCGGAATGCCCCGTTTTTTGCACTCGGCTATCAAGAGGCATTTCTGGCGAACGGCGTCGATCGCATCAATCACCACGTCGAATCCGGAGGCGAGAATTTCATCGGAATTGTTCGCCGAGTAAAATGTCTGCCTCTCCTCCACCTGGGCTTCGGGGTTGATCATGCGGACGCGTTCGGCCATCGCCGTCGTTTTCAAGCGACCAATCTGACCGTCCATGGCGTGCAACTGCCGGTTTATGTTGCTGAGGCAAATCTCGTCGAGGTCGATCAAGGTCAGGCTGCCCACCCCGGAACGCGCCAGCGCTTCGACCGACCAGGACCCCACTCCGCCGATGCCGACCACGGCGACGCGGGCCCGTTTGAAGTTTTCGAGCCCCTGTTGGCTGTAAAGCCGGGCAATGCCGGAAAATCGCATGGCTGGGATAGGGGGATTTTGGTTAGAAGCGGACTTTGGCGATGGCGAGGACGGCGTGAATTTTGAAATCGATCAGGCAATTCCGCTGCTGCTGGATTTCCAACCAGGCGCGCAGTTGCGTCAGCGGGACTTTGTGAACGGTGATGTCCTCGCTGCCGACACCGCCGCCTGCGTCAATGCGGCGCAATTTTCCGGCGTGAAAGAAATGCGTCATTTCCGAAGTCATGCCTGCCGAGGTCGGGGATTTCAGCAGCGCGTCCATCGAGGCGGCCTCGTAGCCGGTTTCTTCCAGCAGTTCTCTTCTTGCGGTTTCTTCTAGCGACTCGCCGGCAAACTCGGGTTCATCGCCGACCAGTCCTGCGGGTATTTCGATGACACGAGACTGGAGCGGGATGCGGAATTGCTCGACGAGCAGGATTTCATCTTCTTCGGTGATCGCAAGAATTCCCACCGCGGCATTGGAATTTGGCCGTTTGACGAATTCCCAATGACCGATTTTATGCAAAACAAGCCAGCGCGATGCGAAAAGAGTTTGCAACGTTGTCACTGCCGCAATGAAACGCAATGACACATGAAAGGCAATGCTGATTTGTCGTTATCGCACAACCCGGCTCGCAGATCCGCTTGTCGGGTCAATTGGTTTCAAACGCTCCGATGGCTATTGCTTCCGCGTGCAGGGCTCGTTGCAAATCCACTTCGGAGGCAACCCGGGCGAGCAACACCTGTTGTCGCAACGCGCTGTTTTTCCAAAGGGAAAAGTGTTGTACGTAGGCGGCTTTGTAGCGTTGCAGGGTGTTCGGCTCGATCCGATGCGGATGACGGGTGTTGAGTTCGGCATCGACGAATTCGCAATTGCCGCTCCATCCGGGATCGACTTCGCTTTGCAGGAAGGGACAGAGAACAATGCCGCTGCCCTGGCGTTGATTGAGAGCGCGCAGGATCGGCTCGGCTTCGCCCGGATACAGCAGGTCGGAGATCAGAATCCGGATCGCATTCGGTCGCAGTGGCACGCGCATCATCTGCGGTGGCATCGCGGGGTCTTTGGGCACAAGTTTCTCCGCCGTTTCCCACCACGCATGGCTGGCGATCACTTCGTAGGGAATCATTCGCGTCTGGTCGCCTTTGATCAAATGCACATGCATCGATGCCCCGGATCGCTGGGCGGATTCGACACAAAGATAAAACAGATCAGCCGCCCGGCAGGCTTTTTGCTTGTCGAAAAACATCGAAGACGAAACATCCAGCACCACATCGACAACCGGACGCACTTCCTCGCGATAGAGTTTCATTGAATAGGTGCCGGTTCTGGCGTAAGCCTGCCAGTTGATGTGGCGAGGGTCGTCGCCCGGCACATAGAGCCGGTGATCCTGGAAATCCAGCGACGAGCCCGTTCCAGCCCCTGCAAACTCTCCCGCCTGGCCCCTCCAAACACGGGAGCGCAACGGCAGATGCAGAAGCGATGCCGTTGCGATGGCGCGGTGATGACACACGTTGCATTCCTCGGAAGTCACGGGCGGAAGTGTCATTGTTTCGACAAGGAATGAAAAGGAAAATCAGGAATCCAGATGGGAATTCCGTGGTCGGTTTCAGCCATGCGAAACACGCCGCGCAAACAACAATCACTTCCTTGCGCCCGCTGCCGGATGAGTCCCTCCGCCGAGCGTTGCTATGTGCCTTCAGGCTCTGGCGGCAGTATCGCTTGCACGGAAGGCATGGCGATCAAGATGAGCAATAGTAGTGATCTCACGGCGTAGATGAAGTGATTTCTGATCCCAACAGATGAGACGGGAAATTCAGAAAAGTCCTTTATCAGATGCGTTGATCCTATTTGTTGAGAACTTCGATTGCTTTGGCTATGGCAGGGTCGTGCCATTGCGTTAGCGCCTTTTGTTTTTCAGCGGGCAGTGTTTTTGCAATCAGGCTCAGTGGGAAATTCCCGCGGTCCAGGTCCGTGAAGGCGATGGCATGATCCGGGGTGATGCCGACACCGTGCGGGGTGCGGCCCGATGGGGTGTGATAAGTGGCGATGGTCAGTCGCAGGGCGGTGCCGTTGTTCATCGGGATAATGTTCTGCACCGAACCTTTTCCATAAGAAACCTCGCCGATGACAGTGGCGCGCTTGAGATCCTGCAGGCAGCCTGCGGTCAGTTCCGATGCAGAGGCGGACATGCGGTCGATCAACACTGCGATCGGGTAATTCCGCTCGCGGCGTTTTTTATCGGCAGTGAACAAGTGTTCCCATTCGCGGGGATCGCGGGTATGCACGCTGACAACCTCGGTTTTGACCGGCACAAACAGGCCCAGCAATTGCACCGTGGCATTGAGGTCGCCGCCGGGGTTGCCGCGCAGGTCGAGAATCAAGGACTTCATGCCATTGTCCTCGAGTTCGTCCAATGCGGCTTCGACTTCGGTCGCACAGGACGAGGAGAACTGCGCCAGCCGCAGGTACCCGGTTTGCGGGTGACCGGCCAGAGCTTCCGCATGGGTCAGGGCTTTGTCGGAGACTTCCTGATGGATTAATTTTGCCTCGAAGGGTTTTGGCTCAACGGGCGATTTCACCATGATGGTTGTCACTTTCCCTGCTGGTTGGTTCAGCAATTGGGTGAGTTCAGGAAGCGCAATGTTGGCTACCTCCTTGCCGTCGATGCGGATGATGCTCGAGTTGGCTAACAACTTTTCCTGGTCGGCAGGTCCGTTTGCCGTGACTGCGGCGACGTAAGGGCCGCTGTCGCGCAGACCCACGGTCAAACCGAGTGAGGCGATGAACGGGTCGGTCTCGCCGTGGGCTTTCATCGCGGCGGCCATTTCGGGATGAATGTAGGAGGAATGGGGATCGAGCGAGGATAACATTCCCTCCAGCGCGTGATTGACCAGTCGGTCGTAGGTCAGCCTGTCCACATCGGGGTGCCGGGTGCGGATGGTTTCCATGACCTGGATGAAACGCTCGATCGCCGGATACGCGGCTTCATCGGAATCGGGCGGAATTTTGATCTTTGGGTCTGGTTCCGCTTGAAGCAGAGCGGGCAACATCAGGATCAACAATCGTTTCATGGACAGAGAGAATTGTTAGATTTCATTCAAACAGATCGGCGTAATATTTCTTCGCGAGATCATCCGTCATTTTCAAAATGTCGGCGCTCAGTGGGGCCTTCATCGCATCATCGGCCATGGCCGAGCATTCGGCATGGGAAAGCGAGCGGATGGCCTTGCGAATACTGGGAACCTGCTGGGGTCCGACCGAGAGTTCCTCGACATCGAGACCGATGAGCAAAGGAGTGAGCCGGATGTCGCCGGCCATCTCACCGCAGACCCCGGTCCAGATGCCTTCTTGCGCGCCTGCATTGACGACCCGGTGGATCAGCCGTATCACGGATGGATGGGTGGTGCGGTAAAGATCGGCGACATAGGGGTTCACCCGGTCCACCGCGAGGGTGTATTGGATCAGGTCATTGGTGCCGATCGAGAAAAAGTCCACTTCCTTCGCGAGGATGTCGGCGATCATCGCGGCGGAGGGAACTTCAATCATCGCGCCGATATGCAGATTGGCGTCGAAGGGAATGTTCGCCGCGCTCAGTTCCTCCATGCATTCGCGCAGGACATCCTTGGCGCGACGCACTTCGGTGAGGCCGGAGATCAGGGGAAACATCAGTGCGACTTTGCCATGCGCCGAGGCCCGCAATGCGGCGCGAAGTTGTGGTTTGAAAATTTCCGGTCGGTCGAGCGAGACGCGGATGCCGCGCCAGCCGAGATAGGGATTCGGCTCGGGTTCGCTGAGCGGTTCGGCGGGGAGTTTGTCACCGCCGGCATCGAGCGTGCGGATGATCACCGGATGCGGAGCCACAGCCCGGGCGATTTCGGTGTAGGCT
>Ga0114972_10003279_pt1 | contig 12158 bp, 9 predicted proteins | sample M_140807_EF_Meta_FD_87354 | JGI IMG/M metagenome (GOLD analysis project Ga0114972, IMG submission 87354) | Freshwater microbial communities from Lake Montjoie, Canada to study carbon cycling - M_140807_EF_MetaG | ecosystem: Environmental > Aquatic > Freshwater > Lake | place: Lake Montjoie... | reverse complement strand
GATATGGCTGTGCGTTGCCCAAAATGATTGCTCGATACCGTCAAATGTGGAGTGTTGTTCCGGGTACTACTGATCCACTTGCACCCTTTGGAATCGTGACACTGGCTGCCAACACAAATGAGGGAAGTGGGCAGCGGGTCGCAGGGATGCGGTGGTCCCAAACGGGAAACTACGGGGTGCTACCGAATACCATCATGCCAAACACTTTTTTAGCACAGGGATTTGATATTGGAGAGTGCGTAATCGCATTATTTTTTTCCACTGGCGCGGCGCTTTTTCTTGCTAACATTCTTTTTCTTCTCTCCCCCCGCCCTAACTCTTTCCCGCAGTCCTTGGCAGAGTGTATAATGCTGATGGTAACAATTGCAGTAAACCCTTCGAGGGGAAGTATGGACCCAAATGCGTTCAACCCTGGACAGATCTTGACGCATGGGATCCCCTCATGCGTGTTCTCGCCCCGTCCATTCGCAACGATTCCACTCCTTCATTTATGGGAGGAATACATCCCCGCATTAAACCCCCAGTGGGTGCCCGCCTTGCGCAAGCCTATTGGAATCAATTTGGTGAGGGCTCTGGGCCCTTTACAGGCCCCACCATAGCGGGGTGCTCAGTGGGCGGGAACACAATCACTATTTCGTATAACTCTACCTTGCTCCGCAATGAGGCCGTTCTCGTGCAACCCTTTGACACGAATGTGTCAGCATGGGGGACAAGAGACAGTTCCACCTTCATGCTCTGTTTCAGTAGCGTCGGCGGGGGGGACTGTCTGGCCACCGACGAAAAGCACCTAAGTCTTTGGCTCCCTGCACCTGCCATCGCTGGAAGCGACGGGAAGAGTGCGATTCTTGCGATTCCTGACCCCCACCCTCCAGGGTTCTTGCTGCTGTAAGGTACGGGTGGCCCCTCAGCAACGAGGGCGACACTTGCTGCCCCTTTTTGAATGCCACCCGCGGTTTCGAGGTATGCATCCCTGCCAATTGCCCCATAAAAACCGCTGAATCCTTCCTTCCTGGCAATCCCTTCTACGCCAATATAACTGCCGACGGGAAAAAGTGCGCGTGTTTGCAGCCGCAAGTGTGCGATGCATGAGAATTTATTTATAAGAGATTATGTATTACGCACCAAATAAACCAAAATAAACCTTACCACTGTTTTCAAGTGGGACTCTCAAAGACAGGGACCTGCTCTCGTAGTAAAAGTGCGGCTGGCCCTGTGTGGGCAGTGAGAATAATAGCTCTCCCGAGCGCCTCCCCCGCCCTGAATTGGCACACAAGCCTCCAAGCTCTTTTCTCGCTTGGGGGGATACCACTCATACTCCCAAAATCCTCACGTTCACAGAGCCCAGGGGGCAAGGGGAAGCGAGTGAACGGTTTCGTGTCCACTGAATCGCGAGTGAGTGATGCAGCCAATCTTGTGGAATCAAAGTGCTTAGACTTATGCTTGGCAGTGGCAGCGGCAGCTGTCTTAAGAAGATGGGCCTCCGCAGCCGCCGCTTCTCTGGCTTCCCAGGCCATTCGGAGTAGTCCTAGAGCCTCCCTGAGAGCCTTTGCAGTCTCTTCCCATCTCCCCTTTTCCCTGATAGCCCTTTCCTTTAATTGGGAACACCTTTCTACCCCCTCCTCTTCCATAAGCATCGCCTCCACCTTCAGCTCATTAACCCTCGACTCTGCTATCCTCTTTCCCTCACATGCCTCCTCCCACTCGAGGCGCCATTTGGTCTCCACGCCCCGGAGTTTCTCCCCTGCAAGTCGCTCTCCCTCTTCTCTTTGCTGTCGCTCTTTACTTAATTCCTCCTGCAAGGTTTTTGAGGCACTCCAGGCCTTGAGAGCCCTCTCACGCTCCACTTTCCCTCTCAGGGCTAGGGCTCTCTGAGCCTCCTCCATCTCCTCCTTCACGCTCGTGGCCCGATAAAGCTCTCCGGAACGCACACCCGCCAGTCCACGTCTTATTACAACCAATCTTTTGTGGGTACCTGTGAGAACTGACTGAAGCTCTTTCCTGCCTTCTTGTTTCACACCGAAAAGTCTCGTGTCAAACCTTGCTTCCGCGGCCCTGCTGCCAGCAGCAGTTGCACCCACCTGGGCCATTTGAATCAGCTTTGAAACATTGCTACAGTCACGTATAGTCTCTTCCACCCCCCTTCGTGGATTAAAAGTGTCGCCACATGACAAAGTTTCAGAGTAAAGACGTAAGTTGGGAGTCGTGTGAGAGGTTTGTGAGTGATCTACAGCTGACGTCAGTCCAAGCAAGTGTCACGCGTTTGCTATTGAAAACATCACAAACATTTTTAAAAGCCAACGCAATTGCTTTAGTTCATTGCGAAGATCTAAAAGCGCATCCGCGTGGCATGTCAAGTCAAACATCCCCTCGCCGCGTATTTAACTGTCCCCCACCCAAAGTGAGCAGAAAGTAAGAGAGAGAAAAAAAAGAAAAAAAAGAAACACAACATTTTAGGAAAAATGCTTGCACCTGCGGTGCCGACACCAGCCCCTACCACTTTAGATTTGATATGGGAGTCTATAATAACTCCTGGCTCCACACCGGGCTTACTGCGCACTATAAACATTACCCTTGTAACGCTGATACTATGTCTCCTCTATTTTTGTACAACCTATGTGTACACCGTGCATCTGCTGATAATGGCGAGTCTAAGTGCTTTCCTTCTGGTCGGGATAAATTTATTTGCCGATGCTGTGTCAACTGCTTCTCGTGATTGCGTGGAGCGCAAGGATCCTAAAGTGCAATGATTTGCGTGGAGCGCAAGGATCCTTAAGTGCAATGATTTGCGTGGATCGAAGGATCCTAAAGTGCAATGATTTTTTTTTTATCTACTCTTCCTGGTGTAAGTCCGAGGCATAGCACAGGCTTATGATAGTCACCCCCGTGGAAAGCCCCACCCAGAAGAAAATATTTCCAGAGCGCTTCCCCTTGAAGCCTGGGCTTATGCGCCTAAGAGTATCGTGAGTGTGAAAAGGGAAAGGGTTACAATCTCTCACTAAGGGCGCGGGTGGAGCGAAGTAATAACGCACATGAGTGGAAGGAGGGGGATTTGCATGAGGGAGAATATCGTAAGCCAAGGCCACTTAAAGTTCCGTCCCATGGCACCCCACATAAACACCTCGTGGATGCCTATGGATACCAAGTAAGTTGCAACCATGCTACTCATTTTGCCCCCCGTGAGCCTGGTAAAAGGAGTGTACACGTGGCTATGCAGGGCATCTCCAACGGGAAAGTTCCACTGCCTGGAGAACTCTTCGTAGCTCGTCACGGCGAACCACTCGCCTGAAAACTGCCTGTCCGCCTGGTACGTGAGCTCTGCGAAAAAATTGCACACGCACTCAAATACCAAGAAGTAGAGGATGCAACACACCAGTGTGCAGGGCACAGCAGCACCCGAGAACAACTCTAGGTAAGAGTAAAATGTGGTGGAGGTGGTGGTTTTTTCCCATATGGGGGAAAGAAAACCTTCGTGGAGGGTCACACCAATCCCCGCAAAGGTAATGAATAAAACTGCTCTCTCCATGAGGTACACAACGGAAATAGATTTGAAGCGGGGGACGTTGGGGCAAAATGAGAGGGATGGGGAAAAGAGGAAGAGGAGTAGTTCCTTGGTTTTCAAGTTCTGAGGCCATGGCACGGTATCCAAAATCCACTCCCGGCCTCCAAACGTAACCCCTGAAAGGGGAACCTCTGCTTTCAATGCTGAATTCACGTATAGCCCCATACCCCGCCCAATTCCATTCGTCAATACTTCAGCCTCCAATTCGCGGTTGGCCATTATGAGTGAAATGAACTTCAAAGAAACCACCCCCGTCAGCATCATCCAAGCCAGCTTCTGAAGGAAGGGCCAATGGCCACAGTAAAAGTGAGCAAGGTACGGGGGGACACCACAAATGAAGAACACCCCAATTAAATCGTTAAGAAGTCTAATTTTTGAGTTGTAGGGGAAGTAGTGGTAGGGGGGGCTCACAACCAGCGTAAAAAACAGAAGCATTGCCAAGTTTAGTGCGCATGCAAGGAGCCCAGCAAGGAGCAATGCCGGGTCAAATTTTTTCATCACAAAGGCTACAAGCAGAGAGTTTTCTCTATATGCAATGTCGCCCAATATTCCATACACGGTCAGAACGAGGAGTACATTGAACAGGGCTATTTCCTTCGAATTATTTGACATGTTGCTTTGCCACGGGAAAAAGAGGCTTCCAGGAGGCATTTCAAGAAAGGAACAGCGAGGTTCAAGTTGCTTCTCCTGTTTTCCCCCTTTGGTAATGATCAAATTATGGATTCGACGGTCCATATTTCTTTTTCTGTTGCCCCTTGTTGAAGAACGATTGGGCGAAATGGATTGGCCGGCTGAATCACTATTATCTATTCGCCTTTGCCCCCTTTCCCCTCTCTCCTCCCTCTCCTTTTCTTTTTTTTGAATATAATGCTTTATTTATAATAATATGCCCCGAGGTTCTGCTAAAAAGCGCCCCCAACACGGTAGTAGGACTAGATCGCGTCGAGATGGTGGGTGGGACTCGGGTGAGGTCGTGAAAGTCTCACAGCAGCTTTTAGCTCTTGGTCTCCGTAAAAAGGGAGTAATCGGAGACGGAAACTGTTTATTTGCATCTGTCGCTGAGCACTTATACAGCAATCCTTTTCGGCACGATGAAGTAAGGGCTAGATGCACCGAGTATATGGAAAAAAATGCAACCAGCCTGGAGCCTTACCTTTTAGAAGAAGACCTGGAAGATATGAAGGTAAAAAATTTTGCAGAGTATGTTAGTACAATGGGCAGGAATGGTGTGTGGGGTGGGAATATGGAGTTACTTTGCATGGGAATCGTGTTTAAGAAAAACTTTGTGGTGCACAGAATGGGTGAGCGCCCGTACGTTCTAGTGGCCCCTGAAGCCAGCGAAACATTCCACCTCTGCTATGACGGACAGCACTACGACATGGTCCACGCCATAGCGGGGGCTACTTTAGGGCTCGCAGTACAAACCCCGTCCTCTTCGAACCCTACCCCTACTCAGGACACGGGAAGCGGGGGCTCAAAAAGCGACTGCAAGGGCAGTGCTGCTCCCATCACTTCTTCAGCTTCGGCTATGGGGGGCGCTCCACCTTCCAACCGCAAGCTTCCCCCAAGGAACAAGCCTTGCCCCTGTGGCTCAAGGCGAACCTTCAAAACCTGTTGCGCCTTGAAACCTGCAACACCAGCAGCGGTTGGTAAATGTCACGAGGAGGAAATATTGGCCTCCACCTTTGGGGGAATTTCGATTTAAATAGATAAAGTAAAAAAAATTTCCTCCCTAACCCTGACCCTCATTTTCGCCTGAGGAGCCCTGAAGTGTCTCCATCTCCAGTGGGGGTACAAGGGCTGGTGAGGGCAGAGGTTCCCCCTGCGCGTGCGAGGTAGAGGGAACAGTCCTTCCTATCGAAGGCGTCCCCACGGTCACATGCCCAATGGACACTGAGGAGGACATTGCTGAGGTTACGAAGGAGCCAAACTTTAAAGACGCCCCTGAACCATGAGATTGCTGCGCAAAGGGGGTAGAGGGGAAAAATCCTACTCCAGTACCTTGGATGGAAGGTGAGGAGGGTGGATAGAAACCATAGGAGTAGGAGGAGGACGAGGAAGAGGGGGGGGTGGGGGTGGGGGGCGCTACATAAATAGAAGCTTGCAACGCCCCTAGCGCTGGGGTAGACAATGATGGAAGAGTTCGAGTGTTCCCAGTCAATAAACTTCTGGGCGTGGAGCCACTCGGAAAACCTGGGGACGGGGACAGAAGTTGCTGTTCACTAACGTCACCGTGGAACCCTGCCCCAACTAAACTATGACTCATGCTGCTGCTGCTGCTATTGAAGGAGGAGGAGGAGGAGGAGGACAAGGATTTAGGGTATCGCTGCATATGCCCTGCAGGGGAGCGGAGAGGGTTGGAGGGTCTGAGGGGAAAGGTCATGGATCCATGGAAAATAGGGCCCTCCCTGCCCCGACTTGCCACAGAGCCACCAGCAGTGCCATCGGGGTAAAGTGCTGAGATGACCTCGGGGGAGAAAAGTGCTCCACCAGCAGCACTCCCTATGGACTGCTTGCTGGGAGTGCCACTGCCATTAGCACTGGATACGTGAGGGGACTGGGCGTGGGGGGCTGAATCGTCCTCTGAAAAAACTACATTCGACCCCTGATGATACGATGCCCCCATGACTTGATGTTGTCTCACTGTAGACAAAGAAGGTCCACTCACCACCCCTAGAGAGTTTGAACGTGAGGATCCAGAGCGCGATGATGCTCGACTATAGCTACTCGCGCCGCTACCTCCACTCAAAATAGGAGGACGATTGTTGTTGCTGTTGCTGTTGCTGTTGCTGTTGAAATTTGAAGCACCGCCACACACTCCAGCAGCAGCTGCTGCATCTTCAAGGATGTGCAAAAGCGGGTCACCAGCATTAGGAGCGCCATTCTGTGGAAGAAAGCCATCGTGGGGCTTGGCGCGGGGGATTTTGTGAGATAAGGTGGTGTGTTCGCTATTCAATAATGGGGGGTCCATGGGGGGCAGGTAGGCCGGCAGGGAAAGGTTTTCAGATGATTGGGACCTAGCGTGCCCCCCTCTGTAGGCCTCCGCCGGTGGCAAGGAAGATCCCCCCAAGGTTACCGTGGCACTGGTGTTGGAACCCATGTAGGGAGGGTGAGAGATGGAGTTGGAATAAGGGCGTCTACGGAATGAGGCGGGAGGGAGTGGAGAAGTAAGGGGTTGAACGCTGGTGGCACCCTCCTTTCCCGGTCCTAATGCAGCCAAGCTAGTACCTGAGAGCTGCCTATTGGGGACATTGAAAAAAAAGGGGGGCTCAAGAGTGGAAGAAACGGAATTGGAGGCAGTTGTGGCTGAGGCAAGGCTACCTGCTGAACACCCGCCGGCGGCGGCGCTCCCAACACCCGCAGCGGCACTGACAATCGCACCTGATACACCTTCCTCAATTTTTGGTGAATCCTGGATTCCCACCGAAACTGCCTCCACGGGACGACTAGCCGAGGTAGCGTCTGCAGTAGCAGCCAGTGCGTGTGCACCCTCAACCAGGTGGCGGGTACCCTCAAGGCCAGACAAAAATGAAGCGCCCTCAGATGCCGCTGCGCTTTTATCTTGAAGTGTGGAAGGGTGAGCAGGATTGGGGCTAAGAGGAACTTTAGTGACACTAGACACTGATGCGGGGGTGGTCAAAGGAGTTGCGTTAAAGGGTGTGGAGGTTGAGGATAGACTCAAGCTTTGAAAACCGCATTCCTTACCCCCCCCATCCCCAGCCAAAAAAGGAAGGTGGATAGTTAGTGGAGTTTCCAAGGTAGATGACACCCCAACATAAGGGGTGGAGTTAGAGCTGGGCGTGGCATCGTCCCTGCTGTCTACGAGAGAGTCCTCCAGGGGAAGATTTCGCAGCCATGGGTGATCGCCGATGTCACTGGCTTTAGGCCTCCTAAGGGGGTCAACTTCTAAGAGGAGTGACAAGAGATTGTGGAGACTGGGGGAGAGGGAAGCGGGATAAGGCGGGGCTGGGGGGGGACCACTTCCCTTCGTCCCACTCCACTCCTGGGCGGTTTCACAATCTATCACCGGTGATGCACTGCCGATGCCCAAACCCCCAAATATAAGCTCTTGGAGGCCAGCAGTGGACACTGCGGGGTAGGGAAGAGTGCCAACAACCATTCGAAAAAGCAAGCAGCCAAGGGACCAAGAATCTGTGAGGGCCGCATCGTACTCCTTGTAGAGAATAGGGTTGGATAAGGCGGGGAGGGAGGAAGGGATAAGGGAGCAAGGGTTCGCTGCGCCAAAGCGGGGCGTCACGGGTGCGGGGGCGCCACGACCATCTATGTCATCTCTTATTCCTCCAAAAAAATCGCCTCCCGCCCCCTCTATTCCTGATGGCACTGCGCTGCTAACAGCACCCCATTCCTGTTGTTTCTCCCTCCCTGGCTTTGCTCGTCTTGACAAGTAATTGCTGGGATAGCGATTGGGGAAAAGAACCTCTGGGGCCGTGTAAAGGGGTGTGCCACCTCCGTGTAAAATACTGGAACCCTTGACGGAGAGCCCAAAATCTGCGAGTTTCAGCACCATCTTACCATCCGCCTCCTCAGCCAGGAGGATGTTTTCGGGTTTGATATCCCTGTGAACTACCCTCTGTCTGTGGCAGTAAATCACACCCCTAAGAACAGGAAGAAAGTGGGTGCGGGCCTCATCCTCGCTCATTTTTTCATCGGGGAATCCCGAAAGTAGGGTAGCAAGGGTGCCGCCACCTGCGTTCAATGGGAAGAGGCATATACCGTGCGTGTTAAAAGCGAAAGGAAAGCCATGTGATGTAGCGACGGTAAAAATATACACACCTGCAAATTCCATCACCAATCCTATACCCTGTGCATCTGAAACTACCTCCATTAGTTTGATCACATTACGGTTATTCAACGTTACCAGGATTGAGAACTCTTGAAGTACCCGCTCCATTTCAGACATGTCCGGGATCTTGTTCTTTGATACCTTTTTCACAGCAACCCGTTTATTAGAGCGACGATCAATGGCCACATATACATCCCCAAATGCACCTTTCCCCACCAACGAACCCAGTTTGTAGTTTTCCATAAAGACGTGTCGGTTTTTATTAATGTAGGCCTACGGTCACACGGGATTCATCACCCATCAGGTTTTCGGCTTACACAAATTAAAAAAGTGAATACTTCAAGGTCGATGCTCGATATTTATTACCCGGTTATCATAGCGGATGAGGAGGCTAAGTGGCTCTGAGTTTTATTACGGCCGAGGGGCGCAAGACGAAGACGAAGAACCGGCGGTGCGTTGTCGCTGGACGGCCGGTCGTTTGACTCCAGCGTACAAAATTTTCTGTTGCTCGCTCCAACAGACAGAGCCCTAGCAATTCCTTCTCCTCTTCCTTTGAATAATGTCTTATGAGGATGACGAAGACGAGATAGATGATGCATGGGATTCAGCTCAAAAGGAGATGTGCATTTTAGCAAAGAAAAGTAAGTCGTTATTTGCACTGGTACTCCTGTTACATCGCAACGACCTCACCCTATTTCATTGACATCCTTTTTGCATAGAATGTACATGCTGCAAGGGTTACGTTTACAAGTGTGCGGGTGACATATGCCAATCCCTTGGAATATGCATGTGTAGTGCGGAGGACGAATTCAATGAGGAGGATGATCAGCCTGATGAAGATCTCTACGACGAGTACATACCCGACGAGGACGAAGGCAAGGATGGCCTGCCAGGCATAGCGAACGTTGACCCTCAGACTAAGTCTCTGGCTGAGTTGTTGATGGGGATGATGCGGGGAGGTGGGGCCGGGGCAGTAGACGGTGGCGGTGTAGGAAGCGTGGGTCCCACTAGTGTAGAGGAACAGCTCAACTTGACCCTCCAGCGAATGGCCATGGGTGGTGGCGCTGGTGGGGGTTTCGGATCTGGTTCACAGCCCAGTGCAACCCCCGCGGAGAATTGGCAAGCTGGGAATGGATATTCCTCTCCCCAGTCCGACGTCTCCAGACAGTGGTCCCAACAGCAGCCTTCAGCATCAGCCAGTGGCAACCTTTGGGGTGGTAGCGGGGTCTTGCCGTTCAGCCAATTAGGCCAAGCGGGTTCTGGGAGTGGAGAGAGCTCGGATGGGGGCTGGGGTTCAGGGTTGACAGGAGGAGGTGGTAGAAATTCTCAATATCCTTCCAATCGTTCAGAAAAGGGTGTTTCTGGTGGCGGTGGAGGAAAAAAACAAGTCCAGCACCACAGATCACAGGAAGAGAGTGCAGAAGGTGGGTTGGGATCAATCCAACACCCATTGCACCAAATATCTTCGTTGTCTTCGTCGTCAGGCGGGAGTCGTGAGCAGGGTGTTGGCGGCGCGTCGCATCAAAAGCAAACCTCGAAGGCGTTCCCTAGCAATACTAGTAGTGGTGGTGGTGGTGGTGGTGGTAATAGTGGCGGTAGCAAACTCCGTCCACCTCAAACTCCATATGTTCCTTCTTCATCCCCACACCACCCCTCCTCCACACCCAAACCTCTTAATGCGATGGACTCTCCTGGCCTGCCCGCAATCTCAGCACTCCCCACGGAAGAGGATCCCCCCTTGGGGCCTACAGCCACGGTTACCTCATCCAGAGCCCCAAAAATCCTGGTAGGAGGGCTTTTTTCTCGCAGCACAGGTATCGCGAAATCTCCCGTAAAGGCTGCCACGTTATCCAGTGGGGCTGGTGGCACGGTACCTATGCCTGCCTCGTCTTCACTTTCACCTTCCCCCCCTCTTGATGTACAGAATGCTGTTCCTCCTCCTCCTATGATTTCCTCCGTAGATGCCTCATGTGGTAGCTCCTTGGGTTTAGAGGGCTCTTTGGAGAAGGAATCACTCGTTGAAACGGAAAAGGAGGTGAGTTCATCACATTATCACGCGAACTGCCCGACCCTACCCCACACACTCCACCCCACAAACACTAACTACCCGTATAATCCCCACGCCTGTTCTTCCCTGCCACCCCTCCCCTGTCGCAGCTCAAGAACAAGAGCAAAAGGTACAAAAAGAAGCTTTTGGAGATCTCCGAACTCGAGAAGAAAAGTCCTGAGGATTTGACTCTTGAAGAGGTGGGTCGTCGTGCTCCATCCTTGTAAACCTTACATTGTTTCCCCCAACTTACACTGTGCCCACACAATTGCAAAAATCCCGGTTCTTTCAGAAAAAGAAAATGAGCGAAAAAAGTAAAGTCGAGAGCAAACTTTCCGCATGCACGCACAAGTTAAAGGAATTAGATATATTATTTTAAAACAATTTCAATTTCATTCATTTAGTTTTGTCCAGGAGTAGGTGTGGGTATGAGAGGAGGCAAACCATCGTCGTCGACCTCCTCTACCACCCCATCAAACATCCTTCTGGAAAGTACATCCGATAAGTAGGCCACAAATAAGATTTTATTATTCCAAGGGACAAAGGAAGGAGGGGGTGTAGGAAGGTTCTCGGAGATATACGCCTCCCTGAGTTCTTCAAGCGATAGTTCCCGAAGACTTGCCTCAACAGCTTGTTTGTATTGAGCAGACATAGTGCTCTCCTCCACATTCATCCCATTCGTGCCCACAGCACTCTCATTCAAATTTGATGAGCCTGTAGTCCCCGTCACCCCCTCCATGGAAGCCCTCATAGCTGTCTCCATATCCTCTTCAGAAAAGCCGTCATCGCTCATACCTCCTCCCCCCCCCCCACCCCTCATCAGAGCATTTAAAAATGCCTCCATTGGATTTCTGAAGTTCTGCCCCTCCTCCTGTATCCCACCTCCTCCTCCTATGCCACGAGTGGGAATCCTGCCCCCCTCCCCCATGCTGCGGGGCGCAGAAGCATTGGGCTCTGAAGGTGAGGACGAGGCTGAGACCTCAAGAGGGGGAAGATCCTCCTCCTCCTCCTCCTCTTGCGATTGGAACTTTGTGCGGCAGACAGGGCAGTTACTATTTGATTTTAGCCAGGGCATCAGACACTGCTCTTTGTGAAATAAGTGGCCGCAAGGAACCCTGCACACATTTTGCTCTCCCTTCTCAAAGTCCGCTAAGCAAACGCTGCACTGTAACTTTGAGTCCACCTCTGCATCTCCTATAGTTGCATCAGCGAGAGTGTCTATGAAGCTTTTGGAAGCGGGCTGTTCCCTGGGACCTGTCGCTTGAGCAAATAACTGAGCGAGTAACTGTTGGTCTCCTCCTATTAAACCTCCCAGCCCACTTCGAAAAAAAGCTGCAGGTAAAGGAAGAGGTCCCTGATGAAACACACCTCCTGGAACACGTCGGATAGGACCTTGAAATATAATTTGCGGGTGTGATCCCCCATTATTTCCTGCTAGAGCCGAGCCGAGAAAGTGAGAAAACCTGTTCAAAAGAAACACAAGGAATGGGGAGCGGAAAAGGTCAGGTTTTAAGAGTTGGGGAGGTTGCAGAATGCCCTCGGAGGTCTAGTTGAGTACAGTCTACCTCGCTGGAGGTCTAGATGATTTTACGTACAGTTCGTTAAAATTCGGGTGCTGCGACATCAAATTCAATACTTCTTTTTAATGTAAGTTGGTCGCACGACACGTGGAACATGGAAAAAGAAAAAGAAAAAAAAATCACACCTCCATTATTAATACTAATAATTTCGGTGGCAGCTCCGCGGGG
>Ga0114972_10003276_pt1 | contig 12163 bp, 9 predicted proteins | sample M_140807_EF_Meta_FD_87354 | JGI IMG/M metagenome (GOLD analysis project Ga0114972, IMG submission 87354) | Freshwater microbial communities from Lake Montjoie, Canada to study carbon cycling - M_140807_EF_MetaG | ecosystem: Environmental > Aquatic > Freshwater > Lake | place: Lake Montjoie... | reverse complement strand
GGGTGAAACCACCTCCCTGAATCATGAAAGTCGGGATCACACGGTGGAAAACCGTTCCGTCGTAATGACCGGAATCCACGTAGGCCAGGAAGTTCTTTACGCTGACAGGGGCCTTTTCGGCGTCGAGTTCAACAGTGATTTTTCCAAGGTTGGTTTCCAGGACCACTTGGGGCTTTTTGGAGTCCTGTGCCCAACCCGTACTTCCCAGAGACAAACAAAGCGCCAAAGCGCCACAAATCATACGCATTATGCTATTCCCAATTCGTTTCTGGATTTCAACCGCGGGATTCCTTTTCCCCGCTTGTTACCGCACGCAAAATTCTATCGGGTGGGCAAGCAAATTGCGAATACCACCGGGTGTTGAAATGGTGACAACCAGCCCAAGGCTAACACGACAACTGGAGTAATCGCATGCCAAAATAACCGCCTGATTCCCGGTTTCATGCAAATAGCCCGATGGACCAAATGGATCAGGCACACATTTGGCTCCACACTACTAAAATAAAAAACGTACTGCTCAAAGATGAAGGGAAACCATGATAAGTCTGCAGACTGTGTCTTCAGGGGATAGTGCGTTACCCGCCACGCCCGTTACTCCAAGACGCTTGCCACCCTGGATGAAAAAGGCATTGCCCAAGGGAAACGAAAATTTTCTAACCCAAAAACTGATTGAGGATTTGAGACTGGAAACCGTTTGCGACAACGCAAAGTGCCCTAATCGCTCTGATTGTTACAGTAGGCGAACAGCAACATTCATGGTGTTGGGAAATGTTTGTACTCGTCCTTGCGGATTTTGTTCGGTTCCAAAAGGGGAGCCTGTTCATGTCGAAGAGGATGAGCCCGCTCGGGTTGCCGAGGCGGCGGACCGGTTGGGACTTCGCCATGTTGTGATTACAAGTGTCACACGGGATGATTTGCCCGATGGCGGTGCAGGGCACTTTGCACGCTGCATTCAGGCCGTCCGTGAGCGAACCGGTGCGGTGGTTGAAGTGCTAACGCCGGATTTTCAGGGGAATTTGGAACAGCTTTCGATCGTTCTTGCGGCGAAACCTGAAGTTTTCAACCACAACATGGAAACTGTTCCCCGCCTTTACCGAAAGGTTCGCGGGCGGCTTGCCAAATATGAAAACTCCCTGGGAGTCCTTGAAGCCTCCAAGAAGACCCACCCGGAAATCCTAACCAAAACCGGCTTGATGCTTGGATTAGGGGAAACACGCGACGAGCTGTTGGAAGTCTTCGCGGACCTTCGCAGGATTGGTTGCGACACACTAACTCTGGGGCAGTACCTTTCACCAACCCTCAAGCACATTCCGGTGGATCGCTTTGTTCCTCCGGAAGAGTTTGATGAGCTTGCGGTTTTGGCACGGGCAATGGGATTTCCCACGGTGGTTTCGGGTCCTTTCGTGCGATCCTCTTTTCATGCAGATGAAATGGTGAGCGTGTGAGTTTTCCAATTCCCGATTGTGATTGCCAAGGATTCATTTCCATTGAAGGCGGTGACGGGGCTGGAAAAACCACGCAAATCGAGCTTTTATCCCAGGCCTTGGAGTCTTTGGGTAGAAAAGTGAAAAGAGTTCGGGACCCAGGTGGCACCTTGTTGGGGGATCAACTTCGATCATTTTTGCTTGATCGGCCCATTCCGATCGACTTGCGTGCGGAGGCGTTGCTGTTTTTTGCAAGCCGGGCCCAGCTGGTTACAGAACAGATCAGCCCGGCCCTCATGAGGGGAGACCTTGTACTTACCGATCGGTTCACTCTTTCGACGGTAATCTATCAGGGGTATGCGGGTGGTTTGGATCCCGCGGAGCTTTGGCGTGCTGGCGCTTTGGCAACAGGTGGTATCGAGCCTTCCCTTTGCTTCCTCCTGGACATTGCGCCCGAAAACGCCTCTGTTCGGAGGGAAGGCCCTACCGACCATATGGAACGCAAGCCCAGGGATTTTCATGAAAAGGTGCGAAGTGGATTCCTCGCCGAGGCCAATTCAAAGGGCCGACCTATCCATGTCCTTGACGCCCGTGAAGGTGTGCAGTCCCTCCACGAAAAAATCCTTGAAAGGGTACTTGCCCACATCGGGGGGCGGCGATGAACTGGCTTGGAATTGTCGGCCATGAGCGGCAGAAACAAGGAATGGAAAGGATTCTGGGCAAGGGGCGTCTGGGCCAAGCCTATATTCTGACCGGTCCCTCAGGAGTGGGGAAAAGGCAATTTGCAAAAGCGCTTTGTGCGGCACTTTTGTGTTTGAAGCATTCCCACCGGCCGGAGCTTGGTGCATGCGGTACCTGCGAATCCTGCTCGCTATGTGAGCGGGATTCACATCCGGACCTGCTAACGGTTGGCAAACCCGAAGAGCGAAGCGAATTTCCGGTAAAACTAATGCAGGAGTTTTGTGCGCGGTTTTATTTGAAACCAATGGTGTCGGGTAGAAAAGTCGCCATCCTGGATGATGCCGACTCCCTGAATCAGGAATCGGCAAATTGTTTCCTGAAAACACTGGAGGAACCACCCCTGGGAATGGTGGTTTTCCTTGTGGGGGAAAGGATGGAAAAACAGCTTCAAACCGTGCTTTCCCGTTGTCAACAGATCCCTTTTGGTCCATTGGTGACAACGGATATGGATCGCATGGTTGACGGGGAAACAAAAAATATAGCGGAGTGGAATTGGGCTAAATGGGCATCGGGGGGAAGCATAGTCAGTGCAAGGGCCATGGCGGATCCAAAAGTTTGGGTAATATTGGAAAAGGTTCTGCGGCTTTTGGCGCGGCAAAACCGAATTGAGCCCACATTGGCTGAAGACCTGGTTCAGCTTGCAGAATCCGCAGGGGATTCGGGTGCCACCCAAAGACCCAAAATTCTGGATTTTCTTCGGGCAGCCTGTCGCACTTTTTCTTCTCTCTTGGCTCCCGACGAAATTGCCGAAACAGGCAATTTCACCAATCAGGAGTGGGTTAATCAGATAAAATACAATATTTCCAGGCAAAAACTGTTGCGACTACTGGAAACCCTGGGGAATTCAGGCGAACAGGTCGAGCGGTTTATTCCCCTTGCTTTGGGTATGGCCTGGCTTTCCGAGGAAATCCATCAAATCGCCGAAACCTGATTTCTAATTTTCTGAGATATATACCGGGTTGGAAAGGATCCAAACCCTTCGTTCCCCTGCGATATCGAGCCAAACTTCTGCCCGGTAAACTCCAGGTTGATCCAGATCCATAACGAAGTTTGGGCCATCAAATTCCTTGATAGTTTTGCCATTGCGTATGATTTTCCAATGGCCGGGAAGTGGTGCCATTCCCTTGAGCGATAGGTTTTTCGTCAAAGGTAGTTTTTCTCCTATTTCAAATCTTTTGTTTTCTTCTTGAATATAGAGATCGAAACCACGGGAATCGGCCATCCAGTCAAATCCAACAAAGGCTCGTCCCTTTTCGAGGGCCTCCCAAACCGCCTCTTTGGATTGATCTTTCATGAGTAAGTGGGTGGCTGCATGCCTTAGGGCATTTTCATAGGGGTCCAGTTGCATCCGAAAAATTTCTGTTCCCGACTTGGCATCTTTGGGAATTGCAAAAAGAGCGCCAAGGATTCCTGCGTCCACTTCCAAAACCTTTTCACCCAAGGCGTCTTCGATCCTTGCCTTGTTTCCCTCCGCCATCTTTACCCTCAATCCAATGTTCTGATGGGCATCATTTGCGGAAACTCCAGTGTGAGGTCGCCGTTGACAAAGTTCATCATAACGGGCAAGGTAATTGGCAGGGTAATCGTGAAGGGCCGAGTAGGCTTCCTGCGGATATTTGTTAATCAGGGCACCGGTTTTGACCAGCCATAACGGATTTTTCATTGATGATATTAGTTTTTTCTGTTCCTTGAAAATGGCATGGATGTTGTAAATCTCTACCCCGGTGAGATCGGGGACATCCAGAGTCATTCGTTCCTCAAGGTGAGCCAGAAAGGTGAGGCCCCCCTTTCTGCGTACCAGATTGGAAACATCAATGGTTCCAACCGAACCGGATACCTTGACGCTTTCCTGGGGATAAACCAGCATCCCGCTCATTTCGGCGCCGGGAATCATCAAGATCCCGTCGCGCAAGCCCTGATGGCCATCTCTGTAAAAATCGTAATGGGGTGCGGGGTGTTCGGTAAAAAGCAGAATCTGGGTCCCAGCCCGTTTGGCTGCGGCCAGAATGTCTTCGATTTTGCCCCGGCTATCGTGGGAAAAGGCAGAATGGACATGAAGGTTGGCCCGATATTCCCTGTAAGGGCCAGATCTGGGAAGTTCTTTTCGTCTTTTGGCAAACTCGCTGGTAGCCTCCCTGACGGCCTTTAGATTCTCCTCAGTCATCCTGCTCAAAACATCCGCAGAAATCAGCGACCCGGAAACGAAAAGTAGAGCCAGGATGCCAGAAAAAAAACGGGATAAAAATGTCATCGTTCAATCTCCAGAGTAAATAGGTTTAGGACATAAATAGAATGGATTCTTCAAATGGGGGCGGATTTACTGGATCAAAGCTTTTCATATTGATCCAATTCAGTGATTGCCCGACGATTTGTGCGGTGGAAATTTCCGCCGCCGCAGGAGAAAATTGAAGCCCCCAGCGAAAATGCCCCGCATTGATAAATGCATTGGAACAACCGGGAAGTGGTCCGATAAAGGGAATTCCCCTCGGTGACCATGGTCGAAGGCCGGCCCAGGATTTTTCGGGTGGCCTGTTGGCAAGGCAAGGAACCATGCTTCGTGTAAAGGCCAAAAGTTCATCAAGCCCCTCAGGCGTTGTGTTGGAGTCAAACCCAGCCAATTCCTCAGTGCTCCCAACGAGGAGCACTCCATCGCCCCTCGGGACCATATATCTTTTTCCGACTTCAATAATGGGCCAATTGATGGATTCCGGACAATCAAACTGAATCATTTGCCCTCTTACAGGTTGGATTTTTGTATCCAAACCCAACACTACAGGATCCCACAATCCTGTCCAGGCACCTGTTGCAAAAAGGACCTTTTCCGGATGGAATTTATCTCCATTTTCCGTCAGGATAGAAATAATCCGGTCACCACTGTTTACTAGTTTGGATATGGTCCTTTGGGGATAAATAGCCACACCGGATAAATTGGCCGCATTGTTCAGGGCCCGCAGATGCCTGGGATTTCTGACCTGGGCCATCGAGGGGAAACAAACCGCAGAGGAATTAGTAGTCAGGTTTAAATTGATGTAAGGGGAGCATCCAATGGAGCCATTAATTTGAAAATTAACACCTTCTTTTTCCCATCCGTCAATCCGGTCCCTGCTTGGACCTCGGCCATCAAAAAAAAACTCCAATCCTCCACAAACCCGATAACCGTTGTCTTGCCCCGTTTTTTCCAGAAGTTCCTGATGGAGAAAAGGGTGGAGATAGGCTCCCCTCCCCCGAAGTTTGTCGTTGGGGGTAATTCCTTTTGAAAAATTTCCGGGAGGAATAATTCCCGCCCCGGCCCAGGATGCTCCCATTCCCGGTTGGCCTTTATCCAAAACGGCAACTTTTAGGCCTTTTTGGGAAAGAAACCATGCTGAGGTGAGACCAATGACCCCCCCGCCAACCACCAACACATCCACAACTGTTTCGGGCACAAGAAACCTCCCGGGGTTGATCTTAGTGGTGGGGCTGAAAATGCCTAAAATTCCCGAATCAAAAGGGGCAGTGATTACGGATGGATGCCAAAACGCAGGGCCTAGTCGGTTTTGATCTGGTGCGCGAGCACCTTTCCCGGGAGTGCACCAGCACCATGGGCAAGGAGTTATCGGGTGCCTTGGAACCGTATCGGGATTTCAGGGATCTTGGGCAAGAACACTATCGGGTTGAGGAGATGGGAAGGGTCTTGGGTCGTGCCTTAGCCCCTCAACTGGGGGATTTAAGAGATGTTCGACTCGCCTTGAGGCGGGCCGCACTTGGATCGCAATTGACCATTGATGAATTATTGGATGTGGCCCGGACCATGGATTGCACCGGGCAAACCTACCGTTGGAAGGTTAAACTGGACGGGGAATCCCTTCGATTGATCGAATTCCTGGCTCCACTTGATGATCTCGGGGCCCATGCCAAAAGTATCTATGGCTGTATTGATAGCCGTGGGCATGTCCTCGATATGGCAAGTCCGGAATTAGCTGCAATTCGACGACAAATCCATGACCTGGATGAGAAATCCAAGTCCATCATGAATCGTTTCCTTCGCGATCCCGAGATCAGGCGGATTCTGCGTTTTCAGCAAGTTTCCGTAGTGGGCGATCATCAGGTCCTTGCAGTTTCGGTTAATCATAGGCATAAAATTCCCGGGGTTGTACATCGGTCAAGTTCCTCCGGGGACACAGTCTTTGTGGAACCAACTGCCGTTGCGAGTTTGGCGGCCCAACGCAGTCTCCTTCGTGAGGAAGAGGGTAGGGAGGTTGCACGGGTCCTTCGGCGCTTAAGCGCGGAAGTTTCCAAGGTCGCAGGACCCCTTGGGTTTGCCATGGGCATCCTGGCTAAATTGGATTTGATACTGGCAAAGGCTCGTTGGGGACGATTGCTTAACATGGTTCGTCCGCACCTCAATCAAAAGGGATTGTTTATCCTAAAAGAAGCCCGACACCCCTTGATAGAGGTTCAGTTGCGGACGGAATCGGAAAGGCTATCCGGCGATGAGAATTTTCCTGGATCGGAAGGGCGCTCGGAAATTACCAAAGCGGCTAATGAGGTTGTTCCCATAAGCTTGCAGTTGGGGCAAACTGGTCGGCTGATGATCATCACCGGGCCGAACACGGGTGGAAAAACAGCCAGTCTGAAAACTGCGGGCTTGATGTGTTTTATGGCGCTTTCAGGAATGCCCATTCCGGCATCGAGAGAATCCACCATTCCTTTCTTGGATGGAATTTACGCGGATATTGGCGAGGAACAAAGCCTATCCCAATCCCTAAGCAGTTTCAGCAGCCATATCGCAAGAATTGCGTGGATCCTTCCCAAGGTTGGTCCGGGAAGCTTGGTCCTACTGGATGAATTAGGAACAGGAACGGATCCCGCGGAGGGGGCCGCGATGGGACGGGCCATTTTGGACGAACTTAGCCAACGCAATTGTCTTGGAATGGTAACTACCCATCTGGGTGATTTGAAGCGATATTCCAAACATAACCCCGCTGCGGTAAATGCTGCTGTTGAGTTCGACCCGGAAACCCTCCTTCCCACTTTCCGGTTGCTGATGGGGCGCTCCGGAAAAAGCAATGCACTAAAGATTGCCCGGCGTTTTCATTTACCGGAGGAGCTGATCAAGCGAGCCAGGTATTATCTGGGAATTCGAAAAAAGGCTCGCAAAAAAAGCCCGGATACCTCTTCATCAACCGTGTCATCAGAAATTGTGCAAAATGAGTCGGTTCCCACCAGCCATCAAATGGATGAATTCCTTGCCGAGGAACGGGCCAGGGAATTGGAGCGCTCCCAAAAAGACAAGGAAATCAGGGAGGCCGATGCCAGGCGAAAACTTACCTTGGCAAGGTCCCAGTTCAAGAACGGGGATTGGGTGGAAATTCCCAAATTTGGGCAACCCGGTCAGATCTGTCGGGTAGACCAACGCAAAAAAGTGGCAATGGTCCAAGTAGGATTGGGCCAATGGGAAATGTCGCTGGATGAGCTTTGGCCGAAAAATTAATATCTCGCTTCCCTCTTGGTTAAACAGGAAAGCGAATTCAGTTCCAACATGTGGAAAATGTAAAGGACTTTTAAAACCCTTCCACGATGGCGAAAAGTTCGCTCCAACGATCTTCTGCTTCGGCGAGTTTAAGTGCCACTTCGTCCAATTCTTTTTGGAGACGATCGGCTTCAGAGGAGCTCGAAGCATTTTCGAGCTTTGTCTGCAAAACTTTACGCTGACCGTCCAGGGAAGCGATTGTTTTTTCAACCACTTTTATTTCCTTTTGGGGCTCCATCTCTGTTCGGGGGGCGGCTGTGGATTTGGAACTTTTTTCCACCGCACTGGGGAGTTTTACCCGGTTGGTCGCTCTTTCCCGTTCACCAGCCTCGATTTCCTTATTGACCTTATAAACATAGGAGTCGTAATCGCCTCCGTGGGCGGTAACCCTCCCATCGCGCACCTCAATAATGCAGGTCGCAACCTTGTGAGTGAAGTGACGGTCGTGGCTGGTGAAAATTACTGTCCCTTCGTATTGGAGGAGCGCCTCGGCCATTGCCTCCACCGTATCCACATCAAGGTGATTGCCCGGTTCGTCCAGGATTAGAATATTGTGATTGCTGAGCAACAAGCCAGCGAGGCACAATCGGGCCCGCTCCCCACCGGAAAGCACGGAGATCGGTTTTTGAGTGTTTTGGCCCCGGAAAAGGAAGGCTCCCGCAAGGTCGAGGATTTCCTGGTCTTTTTTTCCCCTGGCGGCTTTGCTGTGGAGGTAATCCAGCACAGTCTGGGAATCGGGTAGGCTTGTGTAAACATGCTGGGCATACACCCCGATTTGACATCCGTGGCCCCAGCGAACCTCGCCCGAAAGGGGTTTTAGCGAATCAACAACTGTCCGAAGGAAGGTTGTTTTTCCCTGACCGTTGTCGCCCACAATAGCGGCACGGGTTCCGTGGTCGATTTCGAGGTCGACTCCCGCGGCGATTTGCCTTTCCGGATAGCCAATGGCTAATTCCCTACACCGAAGGGCTGGGCCCTTTCGAGGCTGGATTTGAGGAGCGCGAATGGTCGCGGTAGGCAGGTCGGTTTCGATCTCATTCAGTTCGAGGCGCTCAAGCTGTTTGCTCTTGGACCTGGCCAAGGTTGCGGTTGCAGCCCGAGCTTTGTTTTTGGCAATGAACTCTTCCAGATTCCGCATTTTAGCCAAAATCGAGGCATTGGTACGCTCATCCTGATCACGCTTCTCCTTCTGGAATTGAAGGTAAGCGTCAACTTTACCAGGGAAAGTGGTCAATTTTCCTTTGGAAAGATCCAGGGTATGGGTGCAGGTTTCCGCCAGGAATGCTCGATCGTGCGAAACGATAAGGCATCCGCCCCGATAATTTTTTAGGAAATGCTCCAAAAGGATCTGGGTACGCAAGTCCAGGAAGTTTGTCGGTTCGTCCAAAAGGAGAAGATTAGGTTCATGGAGTAGGAGTGCCGCCAATTTTACCCGAGTTTGCCAACCTCCTGAAAGCTTGGCAATCGGACCATCAAGGTAAGATCCCTTGAGTTCAAAATCTCCAGCAACTTCCCCACATTTCCAATCCGGTTGACCGCTATCCCTTTTGAGGAATTCCAATGCGGTTTCACCAGGAAGAAAAGGGTCATGTTGGCGAAGGTAACCCAACCTCAAGGTTGGGTGGCGAATTACTTCCCCGCTGTCCAGTTCCTCTTCACCCAAGAGTACCCGTAAGAGGGTACTCTTTCCCGCACCGTTTCGTCCAATGAAACCTACCTTAACATTGTCGCTGATGGTGGCATCGGCGCCGTCCAGCAGGACCTGTTCGCCATAACTTTTGTGTGCTTTGGAGATTTGAAAAAGAATAGCCATCTTGGAACAGAACCTCGAACACGGCTGAGAAAACCTTGATTATGGGTGTTTTGCCCAAAGAATCCAAGGGAGAATTGTAAATGCACCTATTGGTTTTTGATATACTTTAACGCCCGCCAAGCCATCCAAAAGGCCATGATGGAAAGGATTAGGCTAAGGCCAAGGCCTACATCGCGCAATTTATCCCAATCCTGTGAAGTTTGTGCCCGTGAAGCTTGGGACGGAATCGGATTTTGCACTTTTGTAATCGAAGCATCGGGTATTTGCCTTAGGCCATTCCATGCCTCTTTTGGGATCAAGGCATGTGCGACATGATCATCTGCCTGGACATAGATATCAAATGGCGGCTTGCCCCCTCCGATTTTGACCACAAATCGGCCTCCGTCATGTTTGGATTCCTGAACCAGGAGTTTCCCATCGGAATCCTTAACCCTAAGTTCCCCTTGCGTAAATGGAACACCGCGGTCGTAGTAGGCTTCGACGGTTAGTTCATCTGATTGCGTAAACTTCCAGTCGATGCGCAGGTTATGAACCAAAGGCTCCTTGGCTTGTAACTTTTCAGTGCATCCCAAAAGGCCTCCAAAGATTAACAAAGCCCCAAGAGGGATCCGAGGCTGGGGGGGAAGTTCCGGGGAACGAAATGGTCCTGATTTTGCTTTTGCCAAAAAAGGTAGGGCGCCCGCCAAAAAAACTCCTTCGGCTAAAGCAACGGGAAGGTGCAACACCATGCTCGCCAATGCTGGAATTCGGAAATCCTCCACCCCGCCGAAAGCCAAAACACAAGCATGTAAAAGAATCAAAAGGCAAACGGGTAGCATTCCCAAAAGGAAACCTACCACCCTTAAAACTTTTGGATGATTCGAATAGCGGGCTAGGAAAGGTCCCACTGCCAGAGAGGATAGTGTTGCCACTCCCGCCACCAGAATGGAATTGATGCCTACAGTTGTGAACCCACCATGTCCCATTCCCGCCTGGAGAAGCATTGCGGTTACTATTGCCAAAATCACTCTTTTACCAAGGAAAATGCCCAAGATCCCGGGAAGGACCAAATGAACATTCATCAAAGGTAGGTGAAAAAGTGTTGCCAGGAAAAAAACCGCACTAAAAAGCCCGATTTGGGGTATTTCTTCATCCTCAATATTTCTGCACGCCAAAACAATCCAAAGGGCACAAACAGCCCACCCCGTAACCCACCAAGGGCCTTTCAGAATTTGATCCGGAATGTGAATAGAGAATAGGGAAATCATTTGTCCAAAGCATCCACTTTGAGCCAAAGAACATGATGTGTCCGCAAATTTTTTCCATCGGCGCTTTTGGAGATTTGATTTCCCGCAAGTGCCCACCAGCCCGCTTTAGGCAAAGCAATAGTTGCGATACCACGCTCGTCGGTCTTGCCGGTAAAAGTGATTAGTGTCGGCTTTAGGAGCTCCATAGGGGGAGTTTCATTGAGCAATTCAAATTCAAAATCCGTGGGTTGCGGCATTTTGGACTGAATCACCATTCCGGGGAAAAAACCGTATGGGCGGGTAAGAGCAGTCCAACCGGCGGAGTCTGAGGGTTTGTCCCAGCCTTTTTCCTGTTGGACATGGAGCCAGGTTGAAGCAATTTCCCTGGTGGGGATGTCCTCACCTTTTTCTGAATTTGGCGCCCAGGTGGCAATAATTTTGTGATCTCCGCGAGTACCCGGGGTATATTCCGCCTGAAATGAGGTAACGGCTTTTCCACCAAAAAGTTTTTCTGTTTTGAGGACCTTAAGGGGAATGGTTTCTCCCTCCGGTGTCTGGCCAATTATTGAAAGTGGTTCCGGGCAATTTTCCCATTCGGATTCAAAAGGATGGCCCCAACGAACGCTGATCTGGGCTTTCGAACCCTTGGAAACGGCATTTTTGTCCAGAATCAAAACCGGAAAATGTGCCCAAAGCGGTAAAACGGAATTCAAAAGGATCGCCATTAGGGATCCTAATCGAATAAAGCATTTTATGGTCACGACTTTTTTGACCTCTTTGGTTTGGATGTTCCCACATGAGCCTCGGCGGCCTCAATTAAAAATTTACGGAAGGCAGAGTTGGCAATCTCTTCTTTTCTGAAAACCTGAATGGTAACCACCTGCATGGAATTTCCCTGTACCGAGATTTTCCCACATTTTACCCTGGGGTCGCTTCCATACTTTGGGATGCCTTCCGTTTCATCCAGTGGGGGAATTCCCAAAGAAGCATCAAGGGTCTTCTGATCAAAGGTTCCGATCGGTACCCGGAATACGAGCCTCAAAAGCCAGCCCTGGCAGGTCATTGCATGAAGAAACCATGTAGGTTTTTCGGGCGCTCGGACCTCGACAACATGTCTTTGATTCCAATCCCACGGCGTAAAACCCTGGATTTTGGCAAACTGTTCCTCGATCCAAGTTAAAGCTTCGCCTTCCCATTTACAGGGTTTGCCATCCGGATCTAGTCTCTCTTTCGTATGCCATTTGCGGCCGTCGGCCTCCCAAGGTGTTTGGACATCTTCAAAAACTGAATCATCCTCGACCGTTGGGGGGGGGGGATTCTTTTGTCGAGCTGGTTTGGAATGGCGGTCAATTTTGGTGGAAGTTACCAGGACAGCGGATAAAGCCAATGACGTGTGGCTTTTAATTGAGGATTGTCTTGGAGGAAAATCCTCATCCGCAACTGCAAT
>Ga0114972_10003275_pt1 | contig 12163 bp, 9 predicted proteins | sample M_140807_EF_Meta_FD_87354 | JGI IMG/M metagenome (GOLD analysis project Ga0114972, IMG submission 87354) | Freshwater microbial communities from Lake Montjoie, Canada to study carbon cycling - M_140807_EF_MetaG | ecosystem: Environmental > Aquatic > Freshwater > Lake | place: Lake Montjoie... | reverse complement strand
TGTCGGGTTCCGGCGTCCAGTTGCCACTTGCTTACACGCGTGGCTCGGATTGGGGAAGCGCGAAGCGAAGTCGTCGGGGTTTACGTCGCGAAGCGAACACGGCGGAGCCCTAAGCGTTAGCGCCGGGTTGAGGGGCGATCGTATCGCCAGGACCCTTGTGTCGATCATGACTAGTGTCGGGGGATGTCGGGTTCCGGCGTCCAGTTGCCACTTGCTTACACGCGTGGCTCTGATGGGGCGATACACCTCTCGTTCGGTCGAACGAGAGGTGTTCACAGAACACTCAAATTCTTTGCCTAGTAGCGATATTGATCAGGCTTGAATGGGCCGTTGGAATCGACACCGAGATAGGATCGTTGCGATTCGCTGAGCTTGGTCAATTTGACCCCGAGCTTTTCCAAGTGCAATCGGGCAACTTCTTCGTCGAGGTGCTTCGGTAGCGTGTACACTCGCTTGTCGTACTTGCCGTTATTGCGTTCTTGCCAAAGTTCCAGCTGTGCGAGAACTTGATTGGTGAAGCTCGTGCTCATGACGAAGCTTGGGTGGCCGGTGGCGCAACCAAGGTTCATCAAGCGGCCTTCGGCCAGAACAAGGATGCTTCGCTTGGTTTCGTGGAAATACCATTGGTCGAATTGAGCCTTGATATTTCGGCGTTCGGCCTTGCCACCCTTTTGCAATTTTTCCAAACCAGCCATGTCGATTTCGTTGTCGAAGTGGCCGATATTGCAAACGATTGCTTTATCCTTCATCGCTGCCATGTGTTCCGCAGTGATGATGTCTTTGTTACCGGTCGCAGTTACGAAAATATCCGCAGTGGCGATGTAATCTTCGATCGTCTTGACTTCGTAGCCTTCCATGGTGGCTTGCAACGCGCAGATCGGATCGATTTCGGTAACGATCACGCGGCAACCTTGGCCACGGAGAGCTTGGCAGCATCCCTTGCCAACGTCACCATAACCGCAGACGACAGCGACTTTTCCGGCGAGCATCACATCGGAGGCGCGATTCAACCCGTCGATCAACGAGTGGCGGCATCCATACAGGTTGTCGAACTTGCTCTTGGTGACCGAGTCATTGACATTGATCGCCGGGAAGAGCAGCTCTCCCTTGGCGGTCATATCATAGAGACGCTTAACGCCGGTGGTGGTTTCCTCAGAAACACCGCAAATGGCTTTGCCCATCGCAGTGTATTGTCCTGGATTCTTTACGAGTTCCTTTCGGAGGAGATCGAGGATAACGCCGAACTCTTCCGGTTGTGTTTCGGGATCGAAATCAGGAACGATGCCTGTGGCTTCGTACTGGGTGCCCAAGTGGATGAGGAGTGTAGCGTCACCACCATCGTCGACGATCATGTCTGGGCCGGTTCCGTCTGGCCATACGAGTGCTTCTTGAGTGCACCACCAGTATTCCGGCAGTGTTTCACCCTTCCACGCGTAAACAGGAGTTCCGATCGGATTGTCGAGGGAACCGCCACGGCCAACGACGACGGCCGCTGCTGCGGTGTCTTGGGTCGAGAAAATGTTGCAGCTAACCCAACGTACATCCGCACCGAGGTCGACCAATGTTTCGATAAGAACGGCGGTTTGCACGGTCATGTGGAGGGAACCCATGATCTTTGCGCCGGTGAGGGGCTTGGTCTTGCCGTGGCGAGCACGGAGGGCCATCAAGCCAGGCATTTCGTCTTCGGCAAGTTGGATTTCCTTGCGGCCCAAGCTTGCGATTTCTTCCGCTTCTTTGCGATTGCCAGCGGCGAGAAGGTCAAATGCGCGAACTTTGAATTGGGCTCGGGATGGGTCCACAGACCCCGTCGTTTTTTTCTTGTCAGCAACCGTACTCATCAGGTTTCTTACTCCAAAATAGTGAAACAGTTAAAACGTATCCATGAAATACCTCAACGTCTGTTCGATCCATCGGATCGGGACGCTGTGGTAACAAAAATTTGTGTTCCTTTGGCCTCAGGGTCTGGTGGCAGGACCATCCAACGCTCCATGGTCCAACCGGATTCGGTTAGCCATGACGCGATCTGCTCCTTGGAAAAACCCATCCAGCTATGACCGAGTTCATCTCGGTACTCCGCACGGTCGTGCGGCATCATGTCCAAAATGATCAAGCGACCTTTTCGCTTCGTCACACGACCCGCCTCGGCGAACACTTGCTGCGGTGCAGTGAGGTAGGGTAGCACCAAGACAAGCATCGCCGTCGTCAGTGTATCATCATCGATCGGAAGCGACGTTAATTCCCCTTTCCGAAGATCGACATTATCAATTTCTCTGAGGCGCTTGCGGGCTGCTTGCAACATCGCTGTCGACGAGTCGACCGCGATGACGTGTTCAACCCAGGGAGCGATGGTGTGGCTGATCATGCCGGTACCGCAGCCTAGGTCTCCGATCACCGAGTTGGTGTCGAGTGCCGCAGCGATCGCCCATGCGTCCAAACGTGGTCCAAAAAGATCGCCTCGCAATCGATCCCATTTACCTGCGGCGGTCGAGAAAAAGTTTTGGGATTTTGAACGGCGAGCTTCGAGCACCTGTTCCAGGCGAGCATCGTCCTGTTCTGCAGTCGGTTCGGCAATGCTATGCCCTCTCACAACCGACCATAGACGCTTCTGCGAGGCCGGCATTTCCTGGGAGTTCATCCGATACCAATTGCTGGCTCCCTCGCGCCTGGCGTAAGCCCAACCGTCGTCGACCAGCACTTTCAAGTGCCGACTGACGGTGCTTTGAGGAAGTTGGAGCGTGGTGCACATTTCGGCGACGGACAATTCTGAGCGCTCGAGCAAACGCAGCAATCGGGATCGGGTCGGATCCGAGAGGCTTTGCATCCAAAAAATCATAGGAGCCACTGCGCTCATCGTGGCAACTCCGGCAGGAAACAAATCTAAGGGCGTAATCAATCATCCGCTTATCCGGATGAAAGAATAACAGCTAGAGGCTGTTTTTTCAAGGTGAAGCGCTAAAAAAGCGGTTTCTGTTGGAAATTGCTGCTTTGGGGGAGGTCCGAATTGCCGGTGGTGTATGCGTTTCGCCGAGAAGAGAATGGCGAGTTACCGGTCGGGCCAGAGGATTTGATCGAGCAACGAGGGGACCGTTTTCAGTCCAAACGGCCGCATCCACTCGATCTTTTGTTCGTCCAATCGCTCGTCGGCTTCGTTCCTTGGTTTGTCGGGTGCCGGGGTCTCGCGGTTGCTCCAGGCATTGCGTCGAGCGATCCAAAAAAGGTGGCTTCCCGATGAGGTTTGGTACGCACCATCGACCTGCCTAGGCTTTGTGGCGAGTGGTTTCGCGTCGAGTGAGACGATCCACGAATCCCAAACCGGATCCTTGGCCTCTACTAGTCCCTCTGGGTCTCCTAAGACAATAACAGAACGATCGGCTTTTGCGAGGAAGTCACCGATGTAACGGCTTGCGTTGGATTGGGAGAGCAGTGATGTCGATGGGACGATCAGCCATGAAGCGTGTTCGAGCGGACGATTGGTGGCGCGGGCGTCGGCATGTTTGTTGAGAAATGCAAACATGTGAAATAAACCATCGTCGGAAGCTTGGCCCCAGTAATATCGATGTTCATCGAGTGGTTCCAAGCACCAGATGAGGGTTCGATCCTGTTCGTTACCGAGTCCGAGTCGCAATGCTTCCTGGAGCTCGTCTTCGGATGGATGAGCACGTGCGGCCCAGAGTGCGGCTTGAATCCATAATCGTCGATTGTCCGCGTAGTTTAAAAAGATGCTGCCGATGCAGTTTTGGTCGCCGAGTACTACCACTCGGCCTTGTTCGATCTGTTTGGCTGCCAGAACAGGGATAGCACCGGTCCATTCACCAGGTTGGCGTTTGTTATCGCCATAAAACCCCATGGAGGTACCTTCGCCATACGGGGGATTGCGCCCTTGGTCAGCCCACCCGTCGGGACTTGTCCAAGCGATCGCCGCCTTGGGGTCGACGCTTCCACCCGCTAAGAAACCGATGTTTTGGAGGCCACTCACGACCGGATGATCGGAAAAAGATTCGATGTTGATCCAGGAGTTGGTCGGGGAGAGTGTGTGAGGAGGTCGATCGCAAGCCATATGGTTGGTGAGTTGCAGATCGAGTTCGTGGAACCATGCTCCGAGAACATGGTTGTGGAAGTAGCAATTGGTATGGTCCGTGAGGACGATGGCACCACCACCTCGGCGGAGGAATGCCATCAACGCTTGGATTTCTTCGATCAGAAACGGTGGGCGATCCGCAGAAACGAGGTTGATAACTACGAGGTCAACCGACGCCAAGCTTTCCGTCGTCCACGGTCCCAATTGCACCTCGCAATCCCAGCCCATCGCGCGAAGCGTCTGGACAGCGCGGGCGGGGCCATGGAGCAAGTGGTAATTCGTCTGACCTGGAGTCGCCAGGGTATCGATCCATGTATGGGCATGGAATGCATCGATCAGGACTCGGACAGGCTCAATGATCTCCAAAGGTTTGGCTTGTGCCGACCCTGAATCTTGAAGCGGCTCGTCTGCAGTCGCAAAAGTCCCCAGCGAAATCGACACGCCGAGTAGCAACCCTTGAAATTGAAGACACACCGCTACCATCGCTCCTCGAGAACGGCCCAGCGAATCATCAGATTGATTCGCTCGCGCCGTCACAGAAGGCATCACAGCGATTCTCCAACCGAGAATCCTCGATCGAGCTTGGTTGCAGTGGAGTGGTTTCAAACCGAGTTCTGTTTCCTTTTCACCTCAACGGTGCCTGGTTCTCGAGCGAGAGGGTTTTTGATGTATGCTTGGAAGCAGCATTTGCACAAATCAAATTGCTTGATCTGATAGATCGCATCGTCGAACACTGACGAGCACGCTGCGTCTGCGGAATCGATCAAATCCTGCAACTCATCGAGCGTGGAAGCGGTATCCGATTCATCGACGATCTCCACTTCATCTCCCTCGCCAGCCGCTTCCAGTTCGATGGTCAATGTGTAGCGTAGGTCCGTGGTTGGATGAATCGTTTGCTTGCATCGATCGCAGGTATACTCCATACCGAGACAACTTTCTGTAACGTATAAAGGGTGGGAGGAGAGCATGGGATTGGCACCAATCGGGCTACCCCTCAATGGTACCTCGCTCTGCGTGCGCACAGCGAGGAAGTTGAAGATCGCCGAGCCGTTTGTTCCCGAGATAGCGATTGGGAGGTGATAAGACGTAACGATCGACCGATCTGGAAGGGTTTTAGAGGTTTTTGCGGTCGAGCCCATATAGGATCGCCGGAAGGAGGCAAAGGTTTCCGACCAGTCCTCCCAGCATGGTCCAAGCGGCCAAGGTCCCGAAGGCGAAGGTGGGAAGGAAATTGCTGAAGGCCATGGTTCCGAAACCTAATACCAGAGCGAGCGTTGCCATTAAGACAGCGAGGCCAGTCTCGGATTGAGCAACCCTCAATGCATCGATCGAGGATTTTCCGGCCAAGCGTTCGCATCGATATCGGTAGAGATAATGGAGCGAGGAGTCGACCCCCAGGCCCATCGAAACAGCGGCGATCATGGCTGCTCCGAGGTTGACATGGATATCGTTCCAGCCGAGGGTCCCAAGGACCACCATGTTGGGAAGTGCGGACGGCAGGATGGCGATCATCGCCAATTTCACCGAGCGAAGTGCGACTGCCATAGCGATTCCGATACCAAGGGTTGCGCATAGAAAGGAGACCCATTGATCGGCGACGACATTTTCCACCAGACGTGTAAGGAGCACGTAGTACCCGGAGACTAAGAATGGCGTGCGTCCGTCTGGTGAAGATTGAGACTGGGCAGATTTTGGATGGTTCGAATCGGGAGCTTTGTCCTGGGCGAAGAAGCGTTGCCACGCGGGGGCAGCGACATGTTGAGCAACTGTTTGGTTGACCATCGCGATGAGTTGGTCTTTCTGATTGGCTCCGGATCGCTCTCGCGAACGAAGCATAATACGCAGATAGCGTTTATCCCCTTTTTCGCTACCGGGAGCCCAGCCGCTGAGGAGCGTATCAAAGAAGGAACCCATGACCTGACGCATCCCGAGGAGCCTCGCTTCGATCGGTACCATTTTCAGAACGGACGCATCGCGAGCGATGTGGTCTGTATCCGCCAAACTCATGGCGCTGGTGAGCTGAAGCGGCGTTTCGCCTCGGTCGCCGGCTGCAATTTCGATGGCCAGCAATTTCTTCTCGAGTGCTTCGACCGAATCGAAGTAAGCCTCCTCGATACGATCGGGGGCAGGAAGCATCACGTCCCAGATCCCTGCCCCTCCTAGTTCGGTTTCCACCGCTCTGTAAGCGTGTGAAATGGGAGATTCGGATTGGAAGTTTTTCAGAAAGTCGGTCTCTACCTTGAGCCTCGCTGAACCGAGGATCGACCAGACCAGGACGGCGAACGCACCAATGTAGATGCTGCGTCTGTGGTTGCATACAAAATCGAGGATGCGGGTCAGAAACGATTGAACGGCTTCTTCGCCGGGTACGATTCCCAATCGATACGAATCCCATCGAGACCGTTTGGTGGATCTGTGGTTAGGACCGATCAACGCCAAGGTGGGCACGATCATGAAGATACCAGCGAGGACCACGCTGCATGCGATCGCCATCATGCTGCCGTAGTCTTGCACTGGTCCAACGCGTGAGAGAAGGAGGGATCCGAATCCGATCGCGTCCGTCACGCAGGCACCTACGATCGGTATCCACAACCGACTCATCGACGCGCGCAGTGCTTTTTCGGCGCGCTGGCGAGGTTGGAGCTCCTCAGCGTTAGCATTTGTGGAGATTCCATTTATGGATTCTTGATCCCCTGGTTTTTCCTCATACGCGGATTGATAGCCGAACATCCAGTGCATCGTGGTGGCCACACCGACCACCATGACGATCGAGGAAAGCATCGACGAGACCATGGTCAGTTCCCAGTCGAGCAGCACCAAGATTGCGCGCGTTACGACGAGCGACCATTGGACAACGGCGATCGTGATCAACGCCCAACGCCATGATCGAAAGCCGATCAGGATGAGCAGGATCAAACTGATCGTTGAATAAATCGCAAGTCGATTCCCGTCTTGTTCGATTTCACGAAATCCCTCGTCGACCATGGCCAAATGGCCGACCAGTAAGCCTCCTGTGGTGCTTTGTGAAAGGGTTCGGATTTCCTCGAGTGCACGCGACGTTTCGACACTCGGGTCGAGGAGCACACCGATGGCGACGAGGTCTGTGTTCTTCGAATGGGTTTGTCCTGAGAACAAATCGCGATACCGTTCCGCGAGTTGATTCTTGGGATCGACTAAAGGGTGTTGTGCACGTTTTCCAGAAAGCTGGCTCAGCAGAGCGCTCGGCCCGCGAAGGGTTGAAAGCATCTCGTCGACGCGGGAAAGATCGAGTGCGTAGCTGACGCCATGAATCGACTCGATCGATTTACGCACTTCAGCGGCTCGGTCGATTCCCGCTCCATCGGAACTCCATAGGTCTTTATCGCGGTATGCAAAGACGAGAAAGTGCGAGACGCCAAATTCGGCTTCGAGCCGTTCAAAAGCCAACCGATCAGGGTCTCCTTCTGGGAACATTCGCTCGAGAGAACGGTCGAGATGCAGCGACTGCGAGTAAGGCAATGACCCAAGCAACAGGATTGCCGCGATGGTGAACCAGATCCAGCGATACCCGATAATCACGATGGGATTGGTATCCGTTTTGATTCAAAATAGTCGCGCACATCGATCCATGCCATTCCTGCGCGACGAGCCGCTTCGACACCTAAGTCTGCGTCCTCGAATACCAAGCAATCTTCGGGAGGGACGCCTAAGCGTTTGGCTGTCTCGAGGAATACATCCGGTTCGGGTTTGTGTTTTGCCGTATCCTCGGCGGACACGATGACGTCAAACCAATCGACGATGCCGACATGGGTTAATTGTTTCCGAATGATGTCTCGAAATCCGCCACTGGCCACGGCGATCGGCTTTTTCCCTCGCAAGCGATCTGCGACTTCGATCACCAGATGGATCGGCTCGAGCAAGTGGATCAGTTCGAGGAACGCTTCTTCTTTCCGCAGCGCTGTCGCATGCGGATCGACGAGGACGCGTTGTTCGTGGGCCAGCATCTCGATAATGCGATGGGTTGGCATTCCGCCGAGAGAATAAAAGCGATCCTCTTCGAAAACCAGCCCGACTTCGGTCATGGTTCGATGCCACGCCAGGTAGTGGATTGGCATGGAGTCGACCAACGTCCCATCGCAGTCGAAGATAACGGCTTTTGCAGCGTCGATTTTTTCCCAGGGGATCATTCGCCGGATCCTAGGGTTACGGGGACTTGAAGGGATTTCCCATCGCGAATTACGGTGAGCGAAACCGTATCACCTGCTTTCTTGGTTTCGATAACACTTAGCAAATCGTCGGCTTGTTTGACCTTTTGGCCATCGATCGAAATGATGAGGTCGGCTTGGCTGTGGTCCACGGTTTCTTGTTCGAATACCCCAAAGCCCCGACGGACCTTGCGACGTTCGGCGCGTGAGCCTTGCAATCCCGCTTTTTCGGCGGGCCCGTTAGGGGTCATGTTCACGATCAGCAAGCCTCGCTCGGTCTCGAAGACTTGCAGGATTCCGATCGTGGGACGCGCGACGCGGCCGGTGGCGATCAATTGCGGTACGACGCGGCTCATTGTGTTTACCGGGATTGCGAAACCGATGCCTGCGTTATCGCCACTTCGGGTGGCGATTGCGGTGTTCATTCCGATCAATTCACCTCGAGAGTTGACCAAAGGCCCCCCCGAGTTGCCTTGATTGAGGGCCGCATCGATTTGGATGATCGACCGGATCGAACGCCGCGTTTTGGACGTAATTTGGCGGTTGAGGCTGGAGATGATGCCCGTGCTCATGGTCCGTTCGAGGCCGAATGGATTCCCGATCGCGATGATGTGTTGTCCGACTCGCAGGTTGCCCGAGTCTCCCCAGGTGATAGGAAATAGAAGTTCCACTGGAGCTGAGATCTTTAGCACCGCGATATCGTTGTCGGGGTCTTGTCCGACCAATTCGGCGGGAAACGATTCCCCATTGAAGAGAGTGACATTGATATCGCGGGCTCCTTCGATCACATGGTAGTTCGTCAACACGTGCCCTTGTTGGTCGATGATGGAGCCGCTGCCGTTCCCTTCGATTTCCGCAACGAGCAAAAATGCTTCGGGGCGCACCGCACGCGTGGAGATATTAACAACACCGCGATTGACCGCTTCATAGACCGCAACGTGGACCGCTTCTTCGGTCGTGGTTGGAATAAATCCTTCGGGAAGCTGCAGAGCGGGAGGCGGGCTGATCGCTGGTCTATTTCCCGCTGGCTCCCGTGCGGGGGCATCGCGCTGCGGGGAAGCGAACGCCAGTGGTGTTTCCAAATTGGAGTGAAGGATCCAGCCTGCGAAGAGCCCTGCACCCAGAATCAAGCCTGCCGTAATCGCTTTCCGAATCATATCCTTTGCCTTCGGTCGGGAATGGAGTCCTCGAGTATACTGCTACACCAGTGTATCGTGCCCCGCTCGGTCGGCTAGATAGCTCGACCGGTTGAAGCTCCACCAGAGGATGAATGACTATGTTCGACGACGTAAAAGGGAGTCCGCGACGAGTTCGACAAATCCGAGTTTCCTTGCAAACAACTTGGGTTTCCTTGCAAACAACTTGGGTATCGTTCCGTCGCCTGCCGATGCTTTGTTGTTCGTTCCTCGTTGGTATTAGTTCAAGCATTTACGGGGGGCCTACCTCTGGCGGCAGCGAAGGCTCCGAAAATGCTAGCAGTTCCGCTCCAAGCCGTCCGAATATCGTTTTGATATTTGCGGACGATCTCGGGTATGGGGATTTGGGATGTTTCGGAGAGACCCGATGGAAGACGCCGCATTTGGATTCGATTGCTGCTCGCGGGGTTCGCTTTACAGATTTTCATTCGTCTCAGCCTGTATGTTCTGCATCGAGGGCGAGTTTGTTGACGGGTTGTTACGCGAATCGTATCGGGATCCACGGAGCCCTGTTCCCCAGCAGTAAGAATGGAATCCATGAGGACGAAACACTGCTACCAGAGTTGCTTAAGCCGTTGGGGTATCGGACGGGAATGGTTGGTAAATGGCATTTGGGCCACCACGAAAAATTCTTGCCGCTGCAGCATGGATTTGATGAGTATCTCGGACTTCCTTATTCCAACGACATGTGGCCACACGGTGCTGGTTCGAAGCCCAGTACGCATCCTCCCTTACCGTTGTTCCATGGGAACCAAGTGATTGATGAGGACGTGGATGCGGAAGATCAAAAACTATTGACGCAAAGTTATGCGGATTTTGCAGTCGACTTCATTCGGCGTGCTCCGAAGGATCCTTTTTTTCTGTACTACGCGCATACGTTTCCTCATGTGCCGTTGTTCGTCGGGGCTGAGCATGCCGGCAGGTCCAAAGCGGGGTTGTATGGCGATGTACTGGAAGAATTTGATGAGTCTGTTGGACGGATTTTGAAGGAGTTAGATGCGCAAGGGCTCACCGAGAACACGTTGGTGATCTTTACCAGCGACAACGGGCCATGGTTGACGTATGGCGACCACGCTGGAACCGCCAGGGGGTTGCGCGAGGGTAAAGGAACGGTTTACGAGGGAGGCGTTCGCGTACCGATGGTTGCTCAGTGGCCTGGCAAAATTCCCGCGGGGAGCGTCCAGGGCGAAACAGCCATGACCATCGATCTATTGCCGACCATCGCAAAAATTGTTGGAGCGCCGCTGCCGAATCGCAAAATCGATGGCTTGGATATTTTCGAATTGCTAACGTGCCAACCGGATGCAAAATGCCCCCATGAAGTCTTCTACCACTACTACCGCATGAATGAGTTGCAGGCGATCCGTAGCGGTATGTGGAAGTTGATGCTGCCACACGAAGTGTTGTGCATCGATGCAAAGGACGCAGGTTCCGGTGGCAAGCCTGGAAAGTCCGTTGCCCGAAAGATCGTTGAGCCTGAACTGTATCGCTTGGACATTGATTTGGCCGAGACGAACAATTTGGCCGACAAGGAGCCGGAGGTCATGGCGAGATTGCTTCGTTATCGCGACGACGCGCGCAAGGAGTTAGGGGATTCATTGGTCAAGGTTCAAGGTTCGGGGGTGCGGGAGCCGGGCATGGTTTCTCCCTGATGGAGAGGGTTGTTGTGCCTTCATCACCAATCGCTGAAGGCTTGGTCCATTTGATCCTGCAATGCATTGATCGCGTGCATCAGTTGGATCCATTTGAGGAAGGCCTCTTTCGTGGGGATCTTGGTTCGATCCTTTCGGTTGAAGCCGCGTTCGCTGATTCCGATCGAATCGCCCAGTCGAAACAGTCCCACGTCGGCTTGCTCGCGCAGCTCGTTTTCGACATCGCTGGTACCATCGAATACTGGATCGATCAGCGGATCGAAGGAAGTGGTCGGATCCGGTGTTTTTGGGGCTGATGGTGGCAAAGACGATTTGGTTTGCTTGCTGGAGAGCGGTTTGGTTGACGAGTGATCCATGACGCGGTGGATCGCCCAAACGGCTGCCGACTCTTCATCGTAGCTGTCGACAATGCCTCGAAACGAACCGCTTTGAACATAGAATTTGGCCATCGTTTTCCTCTCGGATCTGCTCTCAGGTGTTGCCGCTGGATCCGACCAGAAAAATTCTGGACGCGACATGCGGCGGGCGGAAAAGCTGCCTCGCGGAGGCTTGTTTTTCCAACGCAAATAGCATCGGCATAGCGTTGGACACGTTAGGTCATCTCCTCGCGGAAACTCCTTCCCAGGTGGGAGGAAATTCATTAGTCTACGTCTGTGCGATTTGGCGTTCGGTGATTTGTTATCGGAATGATTGCCGTTGAAATCGCAGCATTGATGCGGTGCGATGCTAGCTCTATGGCGTAATTGGAGGGGGTGTTCATGGCAATGGCGACAGAAGTAGGTTTGCAGCAATCGATCGCGATTCCCGAGACGTGGGGACACCGGCATCTGTTGGGGCTGGAGCATCTGTCGGCCGATGAGATCACGCTGATTCTCGATTATGCGGATAGGTTGCAAGCGGCGACCGAGCATGGTCGACGCAAGCTGGATTTGCTCAAAGGGAAAACAGTAGCCAACCTCTTTTTTGAGAACAGCACTCGAACACGCAATAGTTTTTCGCTTGCTGCCAAGCGATTGGGGGCGGATACCGTGGAGTTCTCTTCGTCGGGATCGA
>Ga0114972_10003274_pt1 | contig 12164 bp, 4 predicted proteins | sample M_140807_EF_Meta_FD_87354 | JGI IMG/M metagenome (GOLD analysis project Ga0114972, IMG submission 87354) | Freshwater microbial communities from Lake Montjoie, Canada to study carbon cycling - M_140807_EF_MetaG | ecosystem: Environmental > Aquatic > Freshwater > Lake | place: Lake Montjoie... | reverse complement strand
CTGGAAAGCCGTAGTCGGCCAGTTTGCAATCCAGTTTGGGACCAGATTTTCCCCTTCCTCCAATTAAGAGAGGGAAATAACCAAACAAAAACCGACCCAAAACACAAAACTTCGAATAGGTCCCGCACGGATTGGGGTTCGTCAGCCAAACGGTAAATATATAATCACCCTAAAGCTTTCAGACGTTTCTTTGTTTGAATCAAAAAGACTAAAGTACGGATTTTAAATATCACAATCCTGATTTCGACATGGAATCTCGCAAGAACTTTGACCTTTGGGCGGTCATCTATGACTTTATCGAGTCAAGATTTCCTTGGATTGCTAAGGTATTCTTCGAATCTGACTCAAAAGGATGCAAGGATGAGTCTTTAGAGGAGTCTGCGGCGAATACGGCAAAGCTGCTACGCAAAATGGGGAAACCCGAAGCGGATATACCACGGTTAGCAATTAAGATTGCTCGTGACATGAAACTTCAGGAGGAAATTAAAAAAGCAGCAAGCAGATTTTCCTTTAAAGCCCCAGAGAGCTTGTCTGAAGCTAGGAAAATGAATCCACCTACACGGATTTCAGAAGCCATTAATATCCTTATATTGTTGTTGCCTACTTTATTTTTATTTGACTCGATACAGTCAGTAAAAGCAATTCCCGATCTAATGTTGGCCTTCGCGCATCCAATCTGTGTTGGAGCCGTTGGGTGGCTTATGATTACTCGAGAATTAAGACTCGGTTCAAAGGGAATGAGGAGTGGTTTAGTCGCGCTTCTGATTCCGTCCACCATCTGGGCGATTTTAAATGCATCTTCTCTTTTTTCTAATTTTGATTTTTGGAAAGCGATAATCGGCTTGGTTCAATATGGTTTTTACGCCCATGCGTGCCTGCTTCTCGTCAAAGGTACAGAGGCGGAGCTCTGGTTTAATCCTATAATTCAAAGGCCGCAAAAACCGAAAAGTCCTGATGAAAAAATTTATATTTATTGCACCGAAGAATTTGATGATCAAATTGAAAAATTTGGTCCATTCTCAGTATCTGATGTCAGGCAAAAAGTATTCGATGGCTGGACGATAATTCTTATAAAAATTTATCATGACGAATGTAAAGGCGCAAAAGTAGCATTTGTTCCGATAGACATTACTGCTAAAACGCTGGCAAGATACGAGAGTCATCAATCTTGGACGACTTTAGGTAAACTATCAGGTCTTCACGTTGCTAGTATATTTTATATGATTACCCGTCTGTTTTTCCCCGACAAAAAATCTCAATGATTACTCCTTTTTTGAGTTCAATCCTTAAGCTCAATCTGATCGATCGCGTTGATATTGATTCTTCTGAATTCAGTGATTTTTTTATAAAAATAAGCATTTATAAATAGTAAATTCCCAAAAATTCTGGTGTTATAATCTTCTCTGGATTACTGAAGCCGCCCCCGCTCCTTGCCGTTCTTGCCTGTCTGGCTGGGTAACAGGGATTATCTCGCAGGGAGGCGGGTTCGTTCGCTGAGATCGAATTCACGGAACGAACAACTGCTTCCGACTCGCTCACAGCGTTAGACATGCTCCACATATTACGTTAAGTGGATGCTGTTAGTTGTTCAGCAACCCGTTTATAAAATGTGACGCTCAACCCTCCATGCTAGAGGGCACTAATCATGCCAATCCATCACGCCCCATATGAACTGCCCCCAATGCGCCTCCCCTGAAACCCTCTTCAAGGCCAAGCTCAACAAATGGCTCTGCACCGACTGCGCTGAGACTTTCGATGCGCCGCCCGTTGATGCGACCACTGCCCCCGCGCTTGCCGCCAACCCAAAGCGCATATTTTTCAGTTACGGCCACGACTTCAACAAACCGCTCATCGACCGGTTCAAGGCCGACCTTGAAAAACGGGGGCACTCCGTATGGATCGACTACAAACAACTCGGCACATGGGACGACTGGAAGGGCGGCATCACTCGAGGAATTCACGATTCGCAACTCGCCGTAGCGTTTCTATCGGTGCACTCGACCCGTGACCCGGGCGTTTGTCGAAACGAAGTCGCTATGGCGCTTCATCACTTTGGGATGGTGTATCCAGTATTGGTGGAGAAAGTCCCTTGGGAGAGCATTCCCGCGACGATCCAGCATTTGCAGTGGCCGGATTTGAGCGACTGGCAGGAAAAGCAGCAGGCCGACACCTCTGAGTTTGAGCGCTTTTACGAAGAGCGGTTGTTGGAGATTATTAGCAAAGTAGAGGGCGAGGCAACGCGGTTTGCCTCGGAGGCGGAGGTGTTGCGCAGGGTGTTGAATCCTGCCAGTTCCGATGGAAAGTTTTCGCAGCATCTCGATGGATTTATCGGGAGGGAATGGCTGTTTGAAGAGTTTGAGCAGTGGGTGAACCACAATTCGGAGTCCCGTGTTTTCTGGCTCAAGGCCGGACCCGGATTTGGGAAGACGGCGTTTGCAGTGAACCTCGCAAACCGGTATCGGGCGACGGTGGTGGGAACATGGTTTTGTGAACAAGGGAGCGTTGAACTGACAAACCCCGTGCGTGCTGTGCAGACTATTGCGTTCCAACTGGCATTGCGTTGGGACGATTACCGCACGCGACTGCTGCCGAGGCTTGGCTTGTTTGCTGGATCCGGAGAAGCACTGATTAAGGATGCCATCGAAAATCTGGCGAAGAAGAACTTGGCCGACACCTTTTCTCACCTCATTTCGGAACCTCTGGCCGGACTCATTTGGCGCGAGCATAAGTTGGTGATTCTGATGGACGCACTCGACGAGGCGACGGACGAGACTGGGCGCAACGAACTAAGCGCGCTGATCAGCGGGCGTTTTCTGGAACTGCCAAAATGGATTAGTTTTGTGGCAACTAGTCGTCCGGATGCCTCCGTTGTGGGGCATTTGCAGAGATTCAAGCCGTTTGAGATTGCAGCGCAGGACGACCGCAACACGGCGGATCTTGCGCTGTACTGCGCTCGGGCCTTGGAAACGCTGCCTGTGGTTGCCGCAATGAATCATGGGGAACGTGAGGTTCTATGTGGTGAATTGGTGAAAAAGAGCGCGGGCATGGTGCTCTACTTGCGGATGGTGGTGGACGGTTTGCGGGAAGGCAGCCTGAGGTTGGAAGAATTGGGACAAATGGAGGTTGGGTTAGGCGGCTTGTACAGTCGCTATTACTCGGCGTTCGAACACCGCTTCGGCGCCCAATATCAAGAGAAAGTGCAACCACTTTTACGACTCGTCATGGCTGCGCCAGGACCGTTGCCTTTGAATCTCGCCGCAGAGGTACTGGGCTGCGGAAAGGAGGAAGCACGAAAGATGCGTTTGCAACTGGGGGCGTATCTCGTGGAGGGATCTGCCGGATTGAGCCTCTTTCACAAGACGCTTGGAGAATGGCTTGGGAGCGAGGCGAGCAGCGTCTTTTTCACGGACAACGAATCTGCTCAGAAGAGATTGGGTGAGTTCCTCTGGGGATGCTTTAAGCGGCGGGAGTCAGACGACAATGGCGTTACCAAAACGCTGGAGTGGGAGTCATTCGTGTTGGAATGGCTGATGAAGTTGTTGCCGAAGATGCCTGAATGGGAGGACTGGGGTGCGCTTTATGTCTTCGGCGGATTTAATCACGAACGAATTTGCTACGAAACAGCAGTAGCACTGTGTTGCCGTGCTCTGGAGGGGAGAGAGAAAGCTCTGGGCGCGGAGCATCTGGATACGCTAACAAGCGTAAACGATCTCGGGATTTTACTGAGTGACTGGGGAGACTACGAAGGAGCAGAAGTGTTCTATCGTCGTGCTCTGGAGGGGAGAGAGAAAGCACTAGGAGTAGCACACCATGACACGCTAAGCAGTGCAAACAATCTTGGGACTTTACTGAGTGACCAAGGAAACTACGAAGGAGCAGAAGTGCTCTATCGCCGGGCACTAGAGGGTAGAGAGAAAGCGCTGGGCGCGGAGCATCCACACACCCTAATCATTTTGAACAACCTCGGTAATTTACTGGATGGAAAGGGGGACTATGAAGTAGCGGAAACGCTGCATCGCCGAGCGCTAGAGGGAAGAGAGAAAGCGCTGGGCGCGGAGCATCCAGACACTCTAACCAGCATAAACAATCTCGGGATTTTGCTGGATCACACAGGTGACTACGAAGAGGCCGAATCGCTGTATCGTCGTGCACTAGAGGGTAGAGAGAACGCACTGGGGGCGGAGCATCCAGACACTCTGAGCAGTCTAAGCAATCTCGGAGCTTTACTTAGACGTAAAGGTGACTACCAGGGAGCGGAAGTGCTGCAACGTCGTGCACTAGAGGGGAGAGAGAAAGCGTTGGGCACAGAGCATCCAGACACTCTAAGCAGCTTGAACAATATGGGAGCTTTGCTGAGTGACCAAGGAGACTACGAAGGCGCGGAAGTACTCTATCGCCGTGCGCTGAAGGGTTTTGAAAAAGTGCTGGGCGCAGAGCATCCAGACACACTTATGAGTGCAAATAACCTTGGGGTTTTACTGCGTGACAAAGGGGACTACGAAGGCGCAGAAGTACTCTATCGCCGTGCACTAAAGGGGAGAGAGGAAACTCTGGGGATGGAGCATCCACGCACACTGACCAGTGTGAACGATCTTGGCAATTTACTGGGTGACAATGGTGACTATGAAGGAGCGGAAGTACTTCATCGTCGAGCATTAGAGGAGAGAGAGAAAGCGCTGGGGGCTGAGCATCCAGATACTCTAAGTAGCTTAAACAACCTCGGAGTTTTACTGAGTAATAAAGGGGACATCGAAGGGGCAGAATTGCTTTTTCGCCGTGCACTAGAGGGGTGTGAAAAAACACTGGGTGCGGGGCATCCAGACACTTTCACCAGCTTAAACAATCTTGGGCTTTTACTGAGAGGCAAAGGAGAATACGAGGAATCCGAATCGCTGTATCGTCGTGCACTGCGGGTGAGAGAGAAGGCGCTGGGAGCGGAGCATCCAGATACGCTTGTTACCGTAAACAATGTGGGAAGTTTGCTATTCTCCAGAAATCGTGATGCAGCGAAAAAATTTGTTTTAGATTACATAAATTCACACCCTTCAACAGAACGGTATCTTAATTACACTCTAGCATGCTTCGCCTCGCTGGAGGGTGATCTCGATGCTGCGAAATTGGTGATAACTTCTCATCTAGAAGCATTCCCTCAAAGAAAGGCGCGTTCGATGGAGGACTCTGACCTCGCCGCGATCCGCGATTTCATCGAGACGCTTTGATTGATAAAAGCCCCCCTTCCCATGACCACCTCGCGCTCTGTCCGCGTCTTTCTCAGTTCCACGTTCCGCGACTTTGCCGAGGAGCGCGATTTGCTGGTTCGCAAGGTCTTTCCCGAACTCCGCCGGCGTGCGCGTGAACGCAATGTCGAAGTCATCGATATCGACTTGCGCTGGGGTATCACGCCCGAACAGGCCGAACGGGGCGAAGTATTGCCAATCTGCCTTGCGGAAATTGATCGTGCGCGGCCCTATTTCTTTGGGTTCATCGGGGATCGGTACGGGTGGGTGCCCGAGGCGAACCAGTACGACCTGTCGCTTCTCGTGGAGCAGCCGTGGCTGGAGGAGCATCGGGGAGGCAAAAGCGTCACCGAGTTGGAGATGCTCCATGGGGTGTTGAACAACACACAGATGGCAGGGCGCGCGTTTTTCTATTTCCGGGACACGCAATATTCGCAAGCAAAGGGCGGAGCCTACTTGAGCGAAGGCGAGGAGCATCGCGCGAAACTGGAGTCGCTCAAGGGGCGGATTCGTGAAAGCGGCTTTCCGGTTATGGAAGATTATCCTTCACCGGAAGCGCTTGCCTCGCGGGTGCAGGAGGATTTGTGGCGGGTCATCGACGAGGCGTTCCCCATCGAGAGCGTGCCGGATCCAGTCACAATGGAGCGACGCAAACACGAGGTGTATGGTGCAGCGCGCCTCGGGCTGTACTTGGGTGGCCAGAAGTATTTCGCGGCGCTGAATGCGGCGATGGAGGAGGATCCGTTTAAACCTGTTTTGATCACCGGGCCATCGGGCGGCGGGAAAAGCGCGTTGGTTGCGAACTGGGTGGAACGCTACACCACAGCACATCCGGACGCGTGGGTGATCACGCATTACCTCGGATCGTCAGCGGATGCAGCGGATCCGGTGCGGATGGTGTACCGCATTGAACGTGAGATCGCGCGAGTCGTTGGCGAAAACGACAAGCTCGAGGGAGATCCTAACAAGATCCTGCAGCATTTCCCCGAATGGCTTTCCCGTGCGAATGCGTTTGCAGAGGAGGCTGGGCGGGAATGGATCATCGTGCTGGATGGGTTGGACAAACTGTCTTCACGCACAGAACTGCGATGGTGGCCGTCCTCGCTACCATCTAGAGTTAAGGTGATTGCCTCTTGTTTGGACGGTGAAATCCAGTCGACGCTCAAATCTCGGATTGAGCCTTTCGAAGTACTGGTACAACCGCTGAATGCGCAGGACGGCTGCGAACTGATCCAAACCTATCTTGCGCGTTTCAACAAGGTGTTGCCCGAGCCCGATGTGGAAAGAATCGTGGCGCATCCGCTGGGAGGCAGCCCGCTCTTCTTGCGGACTGTTGCGGAGGAGATGCGCGTGTTTGGGGTTCACGAACAATTGCAGCTACGGCTCGATGGCTATCTGACAAGCCAGAGCATGGGCGAATTGTTTGCGAAGGTGTTCGACCGGGTTGAGGAGGACAACAAACGCGAGGATATGGAAGTCGCGCTTTCTGTCTTGTGGGGTGCGCTGGAAAGTTTCGCTGAGGACGAGCTTCTCGCAGTGACGGGCTTGGCACCCGCCTTGTGGTCTTCAATTTTGAATGCGCTGGAAGGTTCACTCATTTCGAATGGCGGGCGTATCGCATTCGGCCACGATTATCTGAGGAAAGCGGTGGAAGACCGTTATGTAGGAGACAGCGAAAAGCAGAGCGCCATCATGCGGAAGCTCTCGGACTTCTGCGCCGAGCAGATGCGAAGCGAGGGTAGAAAAGCGAATTCGCCCTATGTCAGGCGCCATGCCGCTGAGCATTTCATCATCGCAGAGCAGTGGGATGAAGCGGTGGCAGCGCTTTCGGATTTGGAGTTCATCGAGGCGCGCGCGAAGGCGGGGGAACTGAATGAAATACTAGAGAATTACGGAGGCGTCTTAAGTGGTCTTCCAGAGATGCAAGAAAAGGCCGATATAGAGGCGGCCAGGAAAGCAAACATAAGACGCTGGGCTGAGGATCTCGGAGCCTACACGAGTGAATGCCTCCGGCAGCGCACGGCGGGAGGTTCAAAGCCGGAATTTCCAAAGCCACCGAAGGCCGTTACTTTTAAAACCACCGAGGAGATTGCCGAAGATTGCAGGCGAATTATTGAAATGCCGACCCGTGTAGATACGCTCACTGCGTTCCAACGCTTTATTGCGACGCAAAAGGAACCCTTGGAAGCGTTTTCGCAACAGCTAGGATTCATAGCACAGCACGCATACAATGACGCACCCGAAGGCCCCCTGCGTCGGGCGGGTAAAGAACGGTTGGGGGTACTTCGCCCCCAAGTGATTACGCGCAAATGGTCTGATACGGATACATACCATCCGATGCATCCGCTCTGTATGCTAATCTACGTGGTAGACGGCGTCGAATCCGTGGCGATTTCTCCGGACAATTCCTTGGCAATCTCCGCGCACGCAATATCCGGCGATTGGGAGTATCTTGAGTTCACCTTGCGCGTTTGGGATCTCGAATCGGGTGAATCCCTCCACAGACTGGACGGCCATTCGGACTCCGTCAACTCCATGGCGATTTCTACAAACAACGCTGTAGCGGTCTCTGGTAGCTTTGACAGATCCGTTCGCGTTTGGGACCTCAAATCCGGCGAATGCCTCCGCGTCCTCGAAGGCCATGCAAGGAGTGTCAACTCCGTGGCAATCTCTTCGGACAATTCTTTTGCTGTTTCAGGGGGTTCGGACGGCACCCTGCACGTTTGGAACCTAATATCGGGCGAATGCCTTCGCGTCCTCGAAGGCCACTCGGACGATGTCTGGTCCGTGGCCATATGTGCGGACGCTTCTTTTGCGGCCTCTGGTAGCTCTGATGGATCCCTTCGCGTTTGGGACCTCAAATCCGGCGAATACCTCCGCGTCCTCGAAGGGCATTTACACGGTGTCCGCTCCGTGGCAATCTCTTCGGACAATTCTTTTGCTGTTTCAGGGGATCGGGACGAAACACTGCGAGTTTGGAACCTTGAATCTGGAGAGTGCCTTCGCGTCCTCGAAGGCCATTCATCCTCTGTCAACTCCGTGGCGATTTCTACAAACAACGTTGTAGCTGTCTCTGGTAGCTCTGATGGATCCCTTCGGGTTTGGGACCTCAAATCCGGCGAATGCCTCCGCGTCCTCGAAGGGCATTTACACGGTGTCCACTCCGTGGCAATCTCTGCAGACAATTCTTTTGCTGTTTCAGGGGGTCGGGACAAAACACTGCGAGTTTGGAACCTTGAATCTGGAGAGTGCCTCTGCGTCCTCGAAGGCCATTCAAGCCATGTCAAATCCGTGGCAATCTCTGCGGACAATTCTTTTGCTGTTTCAGGGAGTTTGGACGAAACACTGCGAGTTTGGAACCTTGAATCTGGAGAGTGCCTCCGCATCTTAGAAGGCCATTCAAAATCGATCAACTCTGTGGCAATCTCTGCGGACAATTCTTTTGCTGTTTCAGGGAGTCCGGACCGCACCCTGCGTGTTTGGAACCTAAAATCCGGTGGATGCCTCAGCGTCCTCGAAGGCCATTCAAGGAGTGTCAAATCCGTGGCAATCTCTGCGGACAATTCTTTTGCGGTTTCATGCAGCTTTGACGAAACCCTGCGCGTTTGGGACCTTAAATCTTTGGAATGCATTCACTTACTCAAACTGGATTCAGTAGAACCATTCGCCTTACAAAAAACAACGCTGGTTACTGGCACCAGCGATGGCGACATCAAAGTTTACCGCTTAGAGAACTTCCCCCTCGGTCCGTTCATCACCACCGCATACCGTAACTCGACCGCCCGTCCAATGTGCTGCGGCCAGCCCGTCGACGTTTCTGCAGCCGTCACCGAGCGCATCGACCATTGGAGCACGCATCCCGGCGAAGACGGCTACACCGATCCAGCGCTGCTCATGCCGTGCCCCCATTGCCAGACGCCCTTGCGCATGAACCCGTTTTTTGTCGCACCTCCGCTGCTTTAACCGCTGGTCCCGCTTCTTCTCCCAATGGCACATTCGATCGCGCAACTCCTCGAACGCAGCAGGCAGGAACTCCTCGACCTTTCCACACGCAACCGACTTCTGTCCATTCCCGTCGGCTCCCGGAACAAGCTTCTGCATATTGTGGACGAGCGCAGTGAACAGGTGTTCAAACGGCTCGTTGAAGAGGCGAAATCCTTCACCTTCCTGCCCGGCAAACCTTCGGTCTCCGCGAAGTCAAAGGCAGCAAAAGCCCGCTCCAAGCTCGCCGAAACCGCGGTTGCCGCTATTGCATCCGGCGAGGCCGACGAACCTGAAGACGAGTTCGATGGTATTTCGCTGCCGGAATCAGACGAGTTAGATCCGGTCACGGGCGTGTACAAGCGGCATTCCGACAGCCGTCTGCAAACAGCCCTCACCCCGGAAGGCCTCCAGGCGCGGCTTCTCGGCCTGCATCGGGACGCCCGAACCATGATCGAAGAACAGGGCGTTAACATTCTCTATCTGGCCCTTGGTCAACTGCAGTGGATGGAGTCTGAAAAGGCGGAGTCCCCGCGCTTTGCTCCGCTGGTCCTTGTCCCCGTGGGACTCGCACGCAAAACGGCTTCCGACAAATTCCAACTTGGAATGCTGCCCGAGGATGTGCAGGAAAATCTTTCTCTGCGCGCCAAGTTGAAGGCTGATTTTGGCATCGATCTGCCGCCGTTCCCCGAGGAGGACGACTTTGACATTTCAAAGTACTTTGAAGCGCTGGGGAAGACGCTCGCGCAGCGGCCTGGTTGGCAAGTGCTGCCGGACAAAATCACCCTCGGCTTTTTCTCGTTTGCAAAGTTTTTGATGTTTCGCGATCTGGATCCGGAGAACTGGCCTCGGGGGAAAAGTCTCGCAGAACACTCGTTGCTTTCCTGCCTTCTGCAGGACGGTTTTCCCCAATCTGACTCGCTCTTTCCTGAAAACGCGCCGCTGGACGAAATCATTTCCGCCGACCGATTGGACCATGTCGTGGATGCCGACAGTTCCCAAACCGTCGCGATTGAGACGGTGCGCAAGGGGCGCAGCGTGGTGATTCAAGGTCCGCCGGGGACCGGTAAAAGCCAGTCGATTTCCAACATCATTGCCACAGCCGTACTGGATGGCAAAAAGGTACTGTTCGTCGCGGAAAAGCTGGCCGCGCTGGAGGTGGTGAAGCGCCGTTTGGAAAACGAGGGCTTGGGCGACATGTGTCTCGAATTGCACAGCAACAAGTCCAACAAGCGCGCGGTGGTGGATGAACTTGCCCGCACTTGGAGCTTGGGAAAACCGCTGACAAACCCACTTGAAGCCACGGTCTCCGAACTGGAGCGCCATCGCTCTACCTTGAATGGGTACGTCGCCGCGCTTCACCAAACGCGTATGCCAAGCGAACTGTCGCCATACACGCTGTTGGGGGTTCTCTCTCAAATGGGAGACACTGTCCCCCATGCGGCGAGTGTGACTTTTCCGGAGGCTGAGCGCTGGACGCCGCACCAGAGACGCGAGCGCTTGCTGCGGGCGAGGGAGTTGGCAGAGCTGCTTTCGCGGATTCAAAATCCGGCAGCGCATCCGTGGCGCGGTGTCGGTTGCGAGACGTTGTTGCGCATGGATCTGGAGCCGCTGGGCCAGCGAATTCGTGCGTTGCAGGCGGGGCTGCAGTCCTTGATGGAGACGAGTGGCGCGTTGGCCCAGGCCATGGCTCAGCCGCCTCCTGCGAATTTGCGTGAGGCGCGCTTTCACCTCGTGGTGGCAAACTTTATCATGACCGCGCCGCCATTCGATAAGCAGGCGCTGTCAAATCCTGTGTGGGATGGCCCGTTGGCATCGCTCCAGAAATTGGTGGGGCAAGGGAGGGAGTGGATTAAGGCCAAGGCCGAACTTGCGAACGAGGTGTCTGAATCCGTCTGGCAACAGGACTTTCTTCCAACGTACTCCGCAATCAAAACGGACGGCGCCCATTGGTACCGGTTTTTTATTTCCAATTATCGCGAGGCGAAAAAGAGGCTCGAAGCGGTCTGCCCCGGTCGTGTGCCGGCTAACCATGATGCGCGCCTCATTTTGGCACAGCGCATCGCGGACGCGCAGTTTCTTCGGGATGCCATTCGAAATTCCGACGCCCTCGGCCAAGGCGCCTTCGGAGCTTTCTGGATGAGCGAACATTCGGAGTGGGATCGCTTGGAACTCATCATCCAGTGGGTGGGGCGTCAGGCGGATGCCGGGCTGGACTCCAATTTCCGCGCACTCCTCGCGGCCTTGGAGAATACATCGCAAGCGGCGGCTCTTTTTCAAGCGGCGGCCACAGCCGTTGAAAAAATTGCAAACGACCTTTTGGCGTTGACCCATTTTCTCAAGCTGGATGCCGCTGTGGCTTTCGGTTTCGCCCAGACCGAGGATGTCCCGCTACAGGCGATTTCAGAGCGGTGCACCGAATGGAGTGGACAACTCGAGGGCCTCCTCGATTGGACCCAGTACACCATTTCTGCAGCAGCGGCGCGATCAGAAGGCCTCGGGGCGCTGCTCGATCTCTATGAGACGGGACAAATTTCTGCGGACGCCATTCCGTCGTGTTTTGAGGGGGCTGTTCACGCGCAGTTGCTGCGGCTGTTTTTGCGGGAGACGCCTGCGCTGGCCCAGTTTTCTGGAGTGCGTCATCAACAGGTGGTGCAAGAGTTCCGGGGTGTGGACAAAACGCGGCTTGCCGTGGCGAAACATCGGGTGGTGAAGCGCCACCACGGGGCGTTGCCGGCGCGCACAGGGATTGGACCCTCGGGAATTTTGCAGGGTGAAATGCAACGCAAACGGGGGCACATGCCGGTGAGGCGTTTGCTCAAAAGTGCGGGGCCGGTGGTGCAGGCCATCAAACCGGTTTTCATGATGAGCCCGCTTTCCGTGGCGCAGTTTCTGGAACCGGGTGCGTTGGACTTCGACCTGTTGGTCGTGGACGAAGCGAGTCAG
>Ga0114972_10003271_pt1 | contig 12173 bp, 13 predicted proteins | sample M_140807_EF_Meta_FD_87354 | JGI IMG/M metagenome (GOLD analysis project Ga0114972, IMG submission 87354) | Freshwater microbial communities from Lake Montjoie, Canada to study carbon cycling - M_140807_EF_MetaG | ecosystem: Environmental > Aquatic > Freshwater > Lake | place: Lake Montjoie... | reverse complement strand
GTACTTGCCCGAAGGTAAGGCTTACGGGGACCTCTGACAGGGTAGTGGTTATGAACCGCAGCGAGTATGGAGATTGTGTGATCTTGTCTGTGGCTGAATTGGCGTATTCGCTAGATTTTGACATGGATCGTGTCGTTGAAGCACCTAACAACCTAACCCATTTGTTCCTGGTTGTGGTGGCTGCCTTTATAAACGATGCCTTGCCATAGCTATGATACATGCTGAGTTGTTCCACGTCGCAGACGAATAAATCGTCTGCTTTACATTCGCCGTTAAGCGCAACCTCCAACAATGCCGTCCCATCTCGATTCTCCCCGATGTATCTCACTTTACTTACTGATGCTCCATCAGTCATCAACCTTGTATCTGATTCCTGCTTGTCAAACATATCTGTCTTTCGCTTGCGGGCAGAAGGCTGTGGAAATGAATAGGGATATCAATAATATAAATGATAAGATTAAGTTGATCAACCAAAGATCCAAACCTGTTGAGCAGGGCTTGGTGAAGACGATAGCACAGTTGGAGCATGATCCTTTGATGATGATGATGATGATGATGATGATTCGAATTCCTCTACCGCCTTGCAGTTTGTAGACTGATGAAATGAATAATGATGTCGTCAATAAAAAAAGATAAGATAAAGTTGATCAAAAATCCAAACCTGTTGAACAGGGCTTTTTGAAGACGATAACACAATTCGAGCATGATCCTTTGATGATGATGATGATGATGATGATAATGATAATGATGGTTGGGATTCCAATTTTTCTGGAAACGGCTGCTTCTCGATAAAGCATAAAAAGTTCTCAGAAACATAATCACCGAAAACTAACTTGTATCTTGTCACGACGGGACTAACACGTAGGGGAAGAATTACACCGGCTTGCAGTAACATCAAACTGTCCAGCAAGTTTGAGTAGTTATAGAAGTCCTTGCACTTCTCTAGAGTCATCACCTCTCCTTTTTGCCGACGTGCTTGTAGAGATCTTAAATACTGCGTGAGTTCAGGCATCAAAAGATGTACTTCATTGTTCAGCAAAGCTCTCTTCTCAGGAGTAATGGCATATTTTTTAAGAACATCAGCACCAGCCATTTTCTCAGTAAGCAATTTGATAAATAATGATCTGCTAAAGAAATAAAAAACAAAATGGTAATGATATTAATAATAAATAAGTATCAATTTGCCGGCTTGGGTTGCAGCGTTGCAGCATACGGTCAGAACGGATTGTTGGATGCCTGGAATGCTAGGATGGGATCATTTTGCTTTTCAAAATTCAAACTTTTAAGAATTTTTCCGGAGCTACGAGCCTACGAGCTATAGCCGAAACGCACTGTAGTAGTAGCATAGTGGCGTAGTACTGTAGTACTGGCTGCCAGTCATCCTACCAAATCCTCCGCAGCAGCAACTCATAAGTGGTGAAAGAAACAATACCCTGGGGCATAGGATAGCACGAATATCTTCTCTAGAAGCCATTGCCATAGATTCTACGGCAGCACTCTAGCTATCTACTTCTGTATGCTGCTCTTTGAGCTCTCCATATTACCGACACATTTAATGTCATTAGAAGAATATGTACAAGTATAAGATTTCCACGACTGTCATCTTTATACCCCTACGTTGCACTCCGCATGACTGGTACTCATGTTTAATGGGCGAAAAGTGCCTAGCGTCGCTGTATATTGTTTTGATAAGCGCGGGGGTTCGATTCCCTCTTTGGGAATCCTCCAACGCCTCGTATATTTTTTGTTTTATAAAATACTTACAGGTATGGGCGCATAGCCCTTCTGCAAAGATCTTCTATGTAGCCGCAGGACTCGAGCTGCAACCTTACGCCCGCCACCAGCGGCGGGAGCAATTAACTTTAACTGTTACAGTTACAGTTAAAGTTACAGTTATGGGCACATAGCTGCTGCTGCTGTTTGGTAGCATCGATAAAATACTACATTAACTACTAGGTAGGATTAAATGATTAAATGTAAAATAATTGAGCGATTCTTTGTATTTTTTGTGCTTTTAAATATGACTGATTCGTTATCTCCTAGTCAACTCGAACTTGGTCATATTGGCCAAAGTGATGGACCATATTTTAGTAGTGAATACATTTACGATAAATGTATTCCTTGTGCTTGCTTGTCAACAACCGTAGCTTTAAATAAGGAATGTTTATCTTATAAGACCAAGATGATACGTTTGGTTGAGCTCAAAAGAATCAAGGCGGCTGAACTAAAGAAAATACTGTTTTATACGGACCAATTGAAATCATGTGGAGTTAGCATAAAGTTTGACAGACAATACGTTGAAGAGACGGAAGACATGGAATCTGACCTGGGCTCTAGAGAATCATTTCACTGTGCCAAAAAAGATTGCTGTCATCGACTGTTATTTGATTTGAAAATACAATACAAGACAGCCGAATGGGGGTATGAATCGTTATGCAGACAGGTAATTACAACTCTGCCTAGAATGCATTGAATTTTTGTTTCGTGGTTTTAACATTAAATATCATTATATTGAGGTCGATATTGAACACCGGGATATGGAAATCTTAATCATTTCCATAATTCCGCAGCTGCGACAGGAAAAGAAAAGAAAATTTGCATGCACACAAAGTTTTGAATTGAGTGATTTGTTTGATGATACTAGAATTTTGCCTCAAAAGAAAGATGACCTAAGACTTTATCTATTGAATCATGGAATCTCATGTGCGAATGATCTTCAATATTGTGAATCACATGACCTCTATTACATTGCAAAGTGTTTGAAAGTGATTCCCCGTCGAGTCTTTTGTAGCAGCCATGAAATTGTTTTTCAAGCTTAAATAAGTGTATAATACGTCATTCGCGTAAAGAGCCCCGCAAGTTGACTTGAGTTGACACGACTAAGCCCTTGACTGGTTTCAAAAAATAATTGGAAACATTTTCTTTATATTTGACAAAAGCCTTAGTTTCAAAATAAGCTTAACAGGTGAGGAAAATTATGATAGTGTTCGGTTTACTAAAGCAGCACAGTTTTTGTTCAAAGTCGCCCCGAATAATTGTGTAATCGCCTCGCCTCAGACTGTGAATCAAACGGTAACGATCCGCCCAGTTCTTCAAGTGCACTAGGATAACTGGTCTTTGTGTTTTTAATCCTCATTGATACGATATCAATGTCTTCTAGATCCCAGCATTGCCCGTATAAATAAGAAAAGTTTACATCACCCGTGTCCCAAAATTCAACGTGATATTCATCTCTAATCAAACGAGTCCATACAACTATTTTGGGACTTGCTTGAGCGTTATACTGAACTTCGACGTGTAATACCTTGACTGCCTCAGTGCCATCTGATAATATTCTTTCGAGCGTTAATGATAGTCCATGCAAAGAGTTTCTGTACTCCTTCAACTTACGACCAAGAACAGAGGCAGTAGTCACTATGGAGATATCAGAGCCCAGAACATCATCACATATCTCAATTGGGGCTTCGACAACGAAGTTTCCTTCCAATATATCATATCGAAGTAGCAATTTGGGGTTCGAACGTATCAAAGAAACATACGGTTCTCGATAACCACCTATCCCCGGACGAAGAGGCTCGCAGAAATAATATGATCCAACAACGGGCAAAAGCTGATCAATGTCGATAACAGTTTTTTGAAGATAACGCGCTTGTGGATATTTAACTGTTGTACATCTGTCACGAGAAGCAACATAACATTCCCTACGATAGTCTAAAGGGCCTCCAAGTTCACCTCGAACGGTATCGAAACAACTCGCAAACAATGTTTTGATCTCAAATAACCAGCGCGCTTGCTCCAACGTACACAAAAACTGAAACCTGATGACATTATCTTCATTCCAATTCATTTTTCCTTCAGTTATCAGCGACGCAGCGTTTTTGAAGCATCTTCGAAACCCATTTGCAAGCAGTGATCTCATTTGGTAGAAAGACCTCATTCTGTTAAGAAACAAGTTGGTATTCATTGCATCAAACATGTATACATCTCGACACCTTCTGTTAATAGGATTCGTTAACATAGCATCATTCTCAACATAGTGCGCCAAAGCTTCAGAAATTGGAGGGAAATCAAAAGGGTAGCAAGGGCCATTGAATTCGCTAGTTTGACCTTTTGAGACAGATCTTCTTAACATGAACATATTCTCCCAACCATGCTGGTATATAACCTCGCGATTCTTGAAGTAGGTTTCATGTACGACATAAATTTCAGTAAATTTCGGACGTTCTCGGTCGACAATATGTTCAGCTACCGCAAAAATATTGTCAATGTCGATAACAAGCTCAGGGAGAACATCAATAACTGCACCAACCGATGCTATCTTTAACAAGGGTAAACGTAAGTACTTTTTTGACGAACCAAATGGATCCTGATCATACAAAAACAGCATAAAATATTCACCCAAATAAGTGTACATCCCAATGAGCTTGTTGTCTAAAAATGCATCGGCAATTTGGTCATGAGTGGACAATGGAGACGGGGATTTTTCATTTTCTGGTTCCCTTTCTATTCTAGCTAAGGAGACGTTGAAATTCCAATCACACTTTTCAATACTCCACTCCATTGACATCACAAAGTTGTCGAATGTACTCGTCTAAGCTCTCAATACAACATGCGTATTTTTGATAATACAAATACATCAATCGGAGAGCTCGCTGTGTGAATACGATCAATACTTTCGCCGCGCGAGGGACCGGCGGCCGGTGTAGGGGACAAATCGCCTGCAGCAGCTTTTGCTGATGAGCTGTTGGCCGCTTGTATGACGGTAGTTGTACTCCTTGTAGGCCTTGGACAGTATACCGGTAAATATATGCTGCTATAGTTAAACTTACAGTTTGGGCACATAGCCCTTTTGATGTGCTAAGTAGCCAAGCCTCGGCTCCGAGTCTTGGGGTTACGTGGTTACGTACTCGCACTAATAGTTGGTATTTGTTCAACAATTAAGCTGCTACATCGACGATTTTACTGGGCACAGATGCCGCATCGCTTTTGTTTGCTGTACTGAGTCCAGCTGACATTCGTCCATAATGCCCTATTTCGCATATTTTACCGTTATAGTCTATGAGATCTTGTTGACCTCTTGTCCAGAATTCACTATCTATTTAATAAAAGCAGCACAACAAAAGAAGAAATGTTGCTTTCTACTTCTCGATCTCCATCATCACGGCTGAAAGTCGTGAAAGCGACTGAGAGATCTGCACTTAGTTTGGATAGGTGCAGGTCATTAATGTTAAGCAGCTTGAGGGGCTCTAATCGCTCAAAAGAATTCAAGGAATTTGTGGTATCGAGTGAATTCAATTTTTTACCTTCAAGTACTAGGAATGTTATACCTACGATTAAGATAGCTCTGAAGGATGGCTGTCCTGATAAAGGTCTTGATACCTACGTGTCGCAAGCAGCCTTCTTGTCGTTACTTATCAACTCGGCAGCTGAGTTACGCGTGGAGCTCCAAGCTAAGTGCCTCGACTCAAACTCTGCTTGCAAGGATTATGTATTAAAAGCCATTGGAATACATAATCCATTTCGAGCCGTTTCTACTTATGGTTGGTTAGGCATGACCGGCGGGATTTATTTTTGTGGTGTGATCCCCGTAATCGTCTACTGCTTTGACAATGGCGGCGACAACAAAGCGCCATATCCTTTGCTTGAAGTTGATGTTGGCGATCGTGCTTGGAATGGCGCAGACTCTGATAACTTACGAAATGCAGAGTTCAAGACGACTAATCTACGGAAGGGACAAATGACGCCAATCAAGACAATCGTCATTGAATGTCCAACAGATTGGACGTTGTGGCAGGTTAAGAGAAGAATACAGGACTGCGCTGGAATGGAGCATGTGGCCATTGGATTTCAAGATTTTAATCGAAATCATGGTAAAACCGTGGTTAATTACGATTGGCACGCCGACACTGAACGAATCTCTAGCTGCGTTGATGAAGGTACACTACCAAAACATTCTGCGATTGATCTGCCATATTTCTTCGCAGTTTCGATCGAAACACATCTTGCGTATGATGACATGTCGCCAGATATAGATGAAGCTCGTCGACCAGCTGATATCTGGACGGTTAAACGCGATATTGCCGACGACAGAAAGAAAGATGTGCAAAGAGTCTTGTATAGGGCAAAGTATGGTCCTGAAATTGATCGTTGTGCCCCCTCTACTGCAATCCCCACAGACAGTTCTGTTGTTGTGTCAGGAGTCGGCGGCGGTTGTTCACCAACTCCTGATGACGATTCGCGAAGAGAGTTTGAGATCCATAGTATAACTAATCATCGATATGAGCGTATCGATGACTCGCATCCTACTTTTGACCCTTTCAATCTCCGTAACTTGCAATTCCTAGTCAAGTGGACTGGGTATGATTCAAGCTTCGATTCCTGGGAGCCTTACAGGTCATTGGAATATTGCAAGGCTCTTGATGTTTATGCAAGAGAACATCAAGATTTGATACCGACCAAAAGCTCAAAAAAGCAGCGTCGTTAGGTACAATGGATAGTATAGTTTATTAAGTTGTTCGAACTGGTACATTATTGCATTGAGCTTAACAATTATTTTAACTGCTACTCATATGCTTACTTCAACTCCGAGTAGACGTTTCTTTAAACTAACGAAAAAAACAGCTATATGAATATATTTTGAGGCTTTTTAATTAATATCAGATCAGATCAGATACTTCGTTAAGGCCGGGAAGTCGTGTTCGGCTTTAACGACTTACATTCTCACAGATCTCGATCGCACACTACAAAATCCGTCTCTTAGCTACTGCACGCGAATCCTACAGTGCAGACCTTCAGTGCAAACGAGGACAACGCCTTCAGCTACTCATCGTTGCCAACTGAAAAGGCCAATTATCACATTGATTGTTGGAATTTCGGCAAAGTAGTTAAGCAAGGACTGGGGCTAGGGGGCGGGGCGCTAGACTCATTTGCCACCATAATAGGCTCTTAACTCGCTATTGTCACTGTCATCGCTATCATCGGCATTTTTTCCCCCTTTCTTTATCTTTTTTCTAGCCTGGACTGGGGCGGTCTGGACTGCACTGAGAGCGCCACCACCACCGCCGCCGCCGCCGCTGCTGCTGCTGCTGCGTTTCTGTGATGTAGCCGCCTGATCCACACGAAGCGCATCACAGTGGTGGTGCTGATCATCATATTTCCGGCGATCCCCGTCACTGCCGTTTCGGCCGCGGTCACTGCGCTGCCGGTCAACACACGAGGAGGAAATTTCACCTGGAAGATTTTGCGGGAAAGCCGGTATTTGAATAACGATACGCAAAAAGAACGCAAGCACTAGCGGAGTCTACGTACTTTAAATGGCTGAGCCCTACCTGCTTCAGATTGGTGCACTGATTTTGTAGCGTGGACTGGAGCGGTCTGGACTGCACTGGGAGCGCCGAGAGCAGACGCTAGTTCAGTCGTTCCTTGGTTAGCGCAGAAGTATCCGTCGGAATCATACGATGAATTTGAGCATGAAAACATGGAATGCGTGTTATCTGAATGCATCATTGGTAGAAGATAAACTAGTAACTCATGATACTTCCAGTTGAAGAAAGTTACCTCTGTTGGAAGCTGAAGACCCAAATCGGGAACTAGTATCAGGGCCAAAGCTCCAATGACTGCCACAAACTTTTGAACGGAACTGATTTACCTCCAAATCCGATCTCCATTGATCATTTTTCTCCGGAAAAAAATGTATTGGCTTGAAGACCATCTGAATACACCCCCCAGACGCGATGTCGTAATAATAGTCTAACTTTCGGTCTTTTTGTGCCGGATAACTATTGTCCCTGCCAAAGAACTAAGAAGATGCTACCATCAATAAACAAACAAACAAGCAAAGTTATCAAATACAGAAGAAGCTTTCTCTTACCTGAATCTTCCTGCTTAGTTCTCCACCGAAAGCAATTTTTGCCAACTGATACAGTGTATCTCTGGGGCGAGCTATCAGAGTGTACTCGTCACATGTTTGATCGTCGAAAAAATATATTCTTAAGTTGATTGACAAATTGGTGTTACGCTTGGAAGGATCAAAAGACTTAGGCATATTAGGGGGGAAATTGAACCATAATCTATAGATTTCATGGAAACATGTTGTAAGCCTTGAAGTTGGGCAATGTTGTATGAAATCGAATCTTTCCGAGATTTGTGATTTAATTTCCACTTTTGGATGTAAAGCGGGGATTTCGTCCATTTGCATTCAGTATTTTTAACAGGAGAAATAGCTAAATCGAATGGCGGGTCAACTGATGTGTAACCTTTAGACTTGATTTTACTTTTTAAAAAAAGCTTAATAATAGTAACTTCCGGATAACTGTAACTTTGCAACCGTAGCATCAAAAGGGCTATGTGCCCATAATTGTAGCTGTAACTGCTGCATCTGTAATCTGGCTGCAAGTAGCAGATGAGTATTAGCTGCTGGCAGCAGATCCCTCTCTTCAAAAGGCCGGCCGGATATACGATATATGAGCCCAATCAAGTCAACCTTACAGCTACAGTTACAGTCACAGTTACAGTTACAGTTACAGTTTTGGGCACATAGCCCTTTTGCAGAGATCTTCCAGCTAGGTCTTTGTCACGTCGAAGATTTTAACGCACAAATCGGATTGATTATATCGCATTGGGATGTGAACTGATGATTCAATGCATTTGGTTCGCAGATAATTACTTTTAACTAATATTCAGTATTGAAAATTTGCAAGCATGGCAAAAGCAACTAAAGAAAGTACCAGACAGAAGGTAAGCCAAGAAGCAATGCTAATTCACACGAAGTGCATTTCTTTACATTAACATTGTGTAGAAAAACTTGACTAAAGCGGCCAGCAGTCGAACTCAGCCCTCCAAGCCAAGGAAGCCTGCTTCGCGAGGGATAGCAGCAAGCAGCAAGCAACGTCCTTCAAGGACAGCGGCCAGTTGTCTCACTACTACTACTAAGCCTTCCGAGCTAAAGAAGCCTGCTTTGCGAGGCGTAGCAGCAAGCAGCAAGCAAGGTCCTTCAAAAACAGCGGCCAGCAAGAAGCCTGCTTCGCGAGGCGTAGCAGCAAGCAGCAAGCAAGGTCCTTCAAAGACAGCGGCGAGCACTGTCAGCAAGAAAGGTCCTTCGAAGAAAGCCCGCACTCTCACTGTGCCCTTAAAGTCCGCAAAGAAAGAAGAGGAGGACGATGATGACGATGATGATGATGATGATGATGATGATGATTATGATGATAATTATGAGAATTATGATGATAATTATGATGACGACGACGACGAACGCAGTCTCGACTACTCATGGGATTCGGATCTTAATTCGGAGGAGAATCGTCAGGAGTACCATAATCAATACTGCGCGAAATTTGGGGAGGCCCCATGCAGCGTTGATGACTGCGAATATGGCAGCCTCTGCGGAATGCAAGGGGTGTGTACAAGTGATCCACGGCTTAATTTATGAGGTAACATTGTATGGGCGAGATTACCAACCTCGAATGGAAAGGTTGCTTATAGCTGGTACATACGTTAGTTTCCTGGATATTTATTCCTAATTAATTCACCGGACTGTTATTTTAACAATACTTTTCCATGCTAATCCGCATCATCATGTATATTGTTATGGGACGCAGGAGTAGCCTTGTTGCTTTGCTTGATATTGGGATCGTTGTGGTGGGTAATGGAAGATTTGGTTTGCATGTATCAATTTGTTTGTTAACGAGAGTTAAGAAAATTAAATGTTTAGGCTAGCGATACGGAGCAAGTGACTCACGATACCTTAATACGATTGCTGGGAAGATTCATTCACGTTGGCTTGAAAGAGTGCATTTTAATTGTGAAGTTGATTAAATTATACAATAAAATAGCGTCTTAGCTAAGAGCTGTACTTCAGGAAACCAAGCACCTTAGAACTATTTGACGATGCAACGCAGACACTTACTATTCGCTAAAGCGAATGTCCTATCTACTCGGTCTCCAACTTCTTCAAAAATGCCCCATGGCCAGCATCCAAAAAGCTGTGTCTCAGGAACTCCAGAACCTTCGAATTGTTCGCCAACTCGCGGCGTACAGTCACAGTCGGCTCGAATAGGCACAACACTTCGCTTTCCAGTGTTTGCAAATCCCATCGGATTTCCTTCGGTGGTGGGTAATCAGGGCAAGTATAGATATCGCGCAGAAAAAGGTAAACTGCATTCAAAATTGCAGGTCCATACTTAGTTCTATCTGACGGCAAGCCAGCGAAGAAAAGACTCTCGATTGAGAAATGCCCCCTTTTGTCGGTTATGGAACAGGTAATAGGCAATTTGTCCCAGGCATTCGTCACAGAATTGTGGACCGCATAAGAAAACTTTAATTCAGGGCCGTTTGATGACTTCTTTCCGGATCCTGAGAAGCAAGAGTTGAAGTCTACCACCACTTTAATGCTAAACAGCATCGAAGTAGCGGAAACTGCAACAGGGTATGTTTTGAATGTGAGATAGGCAGCACCTTCGGCCTGATCAACGTCTACCTTCACCGAGTTCGTGGCAGTGTACTTTCCTATATATGTGCGTGTACCAGTTTACTGATGAAATAGTAGACAATGAAAATGCTAGAAAACCGCAAACCTTCTTTCGAAAAAGGTTTTACAAGACGTAAACAGTCTGAGAGGCCGCTTTCAATTGTATCCTGGCGGGAGTTTTGAGAAACGCTATCCATCTCCTCATGATCGTGGCGGTTATCAACTCCTTTTACAGAAGTTGAAGCAGTTAAGGACGATGTTGGCTCCATCCCGAGTTCTTCTAGCTCAGCTCGCCCTAGGAGATGAAATTTCGGGGTAGGAAGTGGTTCAGTTATCGTTTTGAATGCATCGAAATCAGCCGCCGAGAAGTTTTTCTCTATCTTGATGGTGGACACTATGCATTCTTCAATCGTTTGAATACCTGATCTCGACGCTTTGTTCGCTTGCAGACCCGATGATAAAGACATCGCAGATCCATTCGACCCTACAACAGATCCAGTAGTTTGCGACAATGACCGAACTGACATCGACGACGCGCCCTCTAAAGACAGAGACCTTCCCGCCGATGCGCTAGCAGATGAACTTGACGATTTAATCGCCGACCGAGCTGGCAGCGACGGCGCGCCCTCCACAGACACAGAACTTCCCGCTGATGCGCTAGTAAATGACCCTGACGATTTGTTCGCAAGAAGAGGTGCAATCTGCTCTTCCTTGATGTCAGCAAGCATAGAAATAAGTGGCGCTTCGTTTGATTCTTTGCCACCAAGAGCCTTCAGCCTACAACCATGGAACCTTTCATTGCTAGTCTTTGAAAGTTTAATTTTAGTTGCATGCTTGCTTACCCATGTTTTTTTCCTTTACCTACGGCAATTATTGCCGCAATTTTTCTTTCAGTATCTGAATCTAAATCTGACATTGGGGAGAATTGCTTCAAGATGGTTCTCATTGGCTGCATTTTACCAATCCCATGGTGTCTACAAATGCTTTCTTCGTCCGAGTTGAGGGGAGAAAGAGGCTCTTGGAGACGAGGGTCCTTCTCCGCAACCAACGATGATCGCGAGGCCTTATCGTCAACATCATCCGAGCCCGAAAGGTCTTCATACTCCTTTCTAGTACGCTTTGGTTCACCCTTTGTTACTGCAGAGTTGCCTCCTTCATTCGAAGCAATCTCATCAAGCTCCGCACCTTCATGGAAGAAAGATACATCAGTCTTCTTTGAAGCGCGCCTCTTCTGTTCTTTCCGTGTTATAGGCATAATTGACTCGAATGCTTAATTTGAAAGTATGCTTAACTTGGGTGTGATTAATATTTGATCGATCAAAACTATATTCCGATTCATTGTGCGTCAATAAAAAATTACAGAAATTAGTCCGACTCATCTTGAACGATTCTAGCCTCTCCAGTGCTGGTAGATGCCCCTCTCGCTCCCCTCGTCTGTTTGTTTTTCTAGCTACAGGTGTACACGTAGCTACTATATTGATTTTTCAAATTGTTCTAATTGTAGCTACAGATCTGGGAAATCTCAATCGAAGACACTAATTGTAAATGTCCTGGTCTTTCAGATGACTAAAAGGAACAGAAGCGTACGCACGCAAATATGATTTGGCTGGGAGATTCGGTTGGCCGGTAATAGTAGTCGGGGAAATCACCTAATAGTAGCCGAAATCCGTCGTACTGTACTAATTGTACTCCTTAGCCAGTACAGATG
>Ga0114972_10003269_pt1 | contig 12177 bp, 13 predicted proteins | sample M_140807_EF_Meta_FD_87354 | JGI IMG/M metagenome (GOLD analysis project Ga0114972, IMG submission 87354) | Freshwater microbial communities from Lake Montjoie, Canada to study carbon cycling - M_140807_EF_MetaG | ecosystem: Environmental > Aquatic > Freshwater > Lake | place: Lake Montjoie... | reverse complement strand
GAGCCGGATGCCCGCACCGCCGCTTCCCTTTCTGGACAGTTGAAGGATCTTAGGGCCAGTGGCGCGTTCTGGGCGGTCAACACCGGGCGGCAACTCTGGTTTGCCCTCGAGGGCCTCGAGCATGCGCATCTGCCCCACGATCCGGAGTTCGTCCTGAGCAGCGAGAAAGACATTTACGCACGTACGGAGACAGGAGAGTGGGAGGCGCTCGGGGATTGGAACGCCCTCAATGAGGAGCGCACCGCCGATCTTTTCGGGCGCGCCGGGCATGTCATTGAAGCGATTCGCCGGATGGCGGCGCAGGAGGACGGCATCGAGATGCTCTACGAGAAGGACCGCATCTCCGGGCTCATGACGGCGAATGCCGCGCTGATGGAGCGGACGGCGGCGAGAATCCGCGAACTGTCGTCCAATGTTCCGGAATTTTCCTTCAACTACAATGACGTGTGGATGCGCTTCACCCACCGGGAGATCCACAAGGGCTCGGCCTTGGCGGAACTCGCGCGCCAACTCGGCGTCGCGCGAGAGGACGTGCTTGCCATCGGCGACAACCACAACGACATCCCGATGCTCGACGGTGCCGCCGCCGCGATGGTCGCCTGTCCGGACAACGCGGTCGACGAGGTCAAAAAGCTCGTGCTTGCCGCAGGCGGATACGTTTCACCCCATTCGTGGGGAGAGGGGGTGGCCGACGCCATCCGACACTTCCGCACCTAGCCTGCCATGCGCCCAAGCGTGCCGATTTCTAGCGGATCAGGCCCCACTGGCCCAGGAAGGGCCAATAGACGACGAGTCCGCGCCCGACGACGTTCTGCTGGGGAACCGGCCCGAAGTAACGGCTGTCGCTGCTGTTGTAGCTGTTGTCTCCAAGCGCGAAGTAATTTTCCTGCGCCACCTTGTACTCGTCCTCCGGCGATCCGAGGATGGGGAAGGTGCCTCCGCCTGCGCTGCCGTTGGAATAGCCGGCATAGCCGTTGCGGCAGGACATGACGCGTTGGAAGACCGACAATTGCGGGATGGCTCCGTCGATATAGAGATTCGGTGGATCGATGCGCAGAGTTTGCCCGCCGACGGCGCCGAGTCGCTTGATGTAATACTGCGAGCCCATCCCTTGCGGCACCACGATGCGGCGGATGCCGCTGGTGCGGAACACAAAGACATCGCCGCCTTTTGGCCGCACAAAATTGTAGGAGACCTTGTCCACGAAGAGTTGGTCCCCGCTGTCGGCATGGCCTCGCACGATGGGCTCGCCCGCGGTGAGCGGCCGCCCGGGATAGATCTTGAAGTCGCGGCGCACCACATCGACCGGGGCGGACACGCTGTAGGTGCGGTTGCGGGTGACGATGTCCGTCGAAGTGAAGAAATGCATCCAGGTCACCTCGCTCAGCCCGATCACGGTATCATCCTCCTTGGCGGTAACATCGATGTAAGTACGCCCGCGCAGCACGAAATCAGCGATCCGCACCGGCAACGAGGGCAGGGGATCAACGGTCGGGGTGCCGGTCACGCCGTACAGCGTGGGCTGCATCGAGCCGGTAGGAATCTTGAAGGGCTGCAGAAAATAGGCCCGCACACCGAGGGCGACGACCAGCGCGACCAGGATGACCTCGGTGTTTTCGCGCAGCCCGGCCAAAGGTGGCGGGGGCGCGGCCTGATCGAAAAGACCGTGGAGTTTTTGCGTCGAGTTGACGATATCTTCGCGCGAGCGTTTGCGCAGAGCAACCTCGAGACGGGTGCACCCCTCGCGCAGACCGACAATCTGCTGCTCGGGCAGCACGTCACAGCGGTAGCGGATGAGCTTGCGCGCGGCGCGCAGCACGAGCTTGCCCTCTTTGCGGTATCGTGGAGTGAGAAAAAACATGGGAGCGGTCAGAAGTCTTCCTGCTGCCTGACGAAAAGGCAATGCCGTCTGCACGAGGAATTGGTCGCCGAAATGCTTTCGATCTGTTTTTCTTGAAGCATGATCTTACACGGAGACATCACTCTGAAACGGCCGTTGCTCGTGGTCGCGCTCGAGGAGGAGGCGCAGCATCTCCACGACGGAGATTTGCCTGTTCTGGTCACCGGAGTCGGTAAAATCCGAGCTGCCGCAGCGCTTGCCGCGGTCCTGTCTCGCCAGCGTCCGGCAAGGGTCATCAACCTCGGCACGGCGGGCGCGTTGCGCGCCGACATGATCGGCACCCACGTTGTAGGGAGCGTCATCCAGCATGACTTCGACGACGAGGCGATCTTCCGCCTCACCGGCGAACATTTCGGTGCACCCATCGATTTGGGCCCGGGGCCCGTGTTGGCTTCGGGAGACGTTTTCGTCAGCGACGCCCCGGAGCGCGAACGCCTGGCCGCACAAGCCTCGCTTGTGGACATGGAGGGCTACGCGGTCGCGCGGGTCGCGCTGGACTTCGGACTCGAGATCACGCTGGTCAAAGACGTCAGCGATACTGCCGGGGCCGGGGCCGACAATGACTGGCGCGATGCGCTCGACGCCTGTGCCGAGCGCCTCAGGAGCTGGGTGCTGCGCGAAGTGCTTGGCGCTTGACGTGGACGTTTGGCGGATGGACGTTCGGCATCCTATGAAGATCGACGCTTACACCCGTATTGTCCTCACTGTCATCGCCGGCTGCCTACTTTACATGGTGGGCAAAGACCTTGCCCTCGTGCCGGACGCCCGCGCTCAAGATGCCCCAGCCGTCACCGCGGTCAACATCGTGGAGATCGGCGGTTCGCCGCTACCGGCTCAGCGGGACAGCCATTTCGAGGCCTCATTGCCTGTGCGGGTGCTGCAGTGACCGGCATGGGGCATGTCCGCTCCCGAAGAGATCCACGAGGAGATCATCCTCGATCACCACAAAAGGCCGCGTAATTTCCGCGCCCTTCCCGACTGCACGTGCGCGGCCGAGGGCGTCAATCCGTCCTGTGGCGACGAGGTGAAGGTTTTTGTGGATATCAAGGAGGACGCCCTGGCCGACATCGCCTTCCAAGGCCAGGGTTGCGCCATCTCTCGCGCCTCGGCTTCGCTCATGACTGTCCGCTGCAAGGCAAGGCCTTGCGGCGAGGTGAGGGAAATTGCCGGGCGCGTGCGTGCGATGCTGCTATCAAGCGGAGACAATTTGGCACTCGATCTCGGCGATCTCGTCGCACTTTCCGGCGTGCGCCGTTTTCCTGCCCGCGTGAAATGTGCGCTCCTGCCTTGGCACACACTGGAGGCAGCTCTCGCGGGTCGCACCAGCGCCACCTCGGAGTAAGCCGGCTAGTTCCTCGCGCGGTTCCACGGCATGCGCGCCAGCGCATTCATCATCGGGCAGAGGCCGGTCACTCCGGAGAAAAGCAATCCGCAGCCCATGAAAAGAGGAATCCAGATGAAGTGTGGGTCGACAGTCATCGCCAGCAACGACCCCACGAGAACGCCAAGGCCGGCAAAGCTGCGCATTTGGCGATCGAGCGGCATCACGCTGCGGCTGCCTCGTTCGACGGGCAGATTAGCTGCGAGCCATGCGTCTGTGCCTCCTTCGACCACCACCGGACTGGACAGGCCACCAGCCAGCAATTGCTCGGCTGCCTGGGTCGCGCGGATGCCTGACTTGCAGAGAATGTAAACCGGCTGGTCGGACGATCCGAGCGACGAGATGAGACGCCTCGGGTCGAGTTCGTGAAGCGGTTGCAGCTTGGCGCCAGTGGCGTGTACGGATTCAAATTCCCCTGCGGTCCGGACATCGATCACGACGAGCTCCGGATTCGATTGCCAGAGGCTGGCTAGCGCGTCGGGTTTGATGTGGCTAAGGGCGGCTGTTCGCATAGAAGCAGCCTAAGCGCAGGTGGAGCGAGTGGCAATGGCTGGCAAGATGGCTTTACGCCGAGCACAGCGGCGGGTAAGGCAATCGGTGTGAAGCAGACAGCGGCATCATGTGTTTTGGAGGCAAGGGCGACTCTCGGCGAGGGAGCGTGCTGGTTTGCGGCTGAACAGAAACTTTACTGGGTCGATATCCTGAGATGCGAGGTGCACCGTTTCGATCCCGCGAGCGGAACCGACGAGGTGCGCAAGACGCCGTGCCATGTTTCCATGGTGCAGCCGACCACCGGCGGCGATCTTGTTCTCGCGACCCGCGACGGCATCGCGCGCATGGATTTCGCCAGCGGCCGCTTCGAGATCCTCTGCGACCCCGAGGCGAATCTTCAGGGGAACCGTTTCAACGACGGCAAGCCCGATCCGCGCGGAAGGCTCTTTGCAGGATCGCTGGCCTACGATGGGTCCGACAAGAAGGCCAACCTCTGGCGTATCGAGGCAGATCTCTCCTGCACGCGTTTGATCGACAGTGTCGGCAATTCCAACGGGCTCGGTTGGTCGCCGGATGAAAAAACCTTCTATTGGACCGACACCAAAACCGGATGTGTCTTTGCTTTTGATTACGATGCGGATGCCGGCAACATCACGAATCGCCGGGTCGCTGTGGAGGTGGATAAATCGATCGGCCGTCCCGATGGACTTGCGGTCGATGCCGACGGCTTTTTGTGGACTGCGCTCTGGGCCGGCTTCGGCGTGGCGCGATGGGATCCTTCCACCGGTCAGATGGTGGAGAAAGTCACCTGTCCCGCTCCCAACGTAACCTGCCCCGCCTTCGGCGGACCCGATCTTGCCACCTTGTATTTCACTACCGCGCAAAAAGGTCGCGACGAAATGGAGCCTGCGACGGAACCCGGGGCCGGAAATATTTTTGCCGCAAGTCTTGGCGTGAAGGGCCTCCCCGGTTTTGCCTTTGCAGGCTAACGAACATTTTTCGCTTCACCGGTCATCGGCACGAAGCGGACCGGGAGGACGGATTGCTTTTCGATTTGGTCGCCGTGCTTGCGGAGCAGGACGAGATGCTGCTCCCCGGTGCCGACGGGGATGATCATGCGGCCGCCGTCGCGCAGTTGCGCCACCAAGTCGGGCGGAATTATATCCGGGGCGCAGGTGACGATGATCGCGTCGAATGGCGCGTGTTCGGGCCAACCGCGGTAGCCGTCGCCGTGGCGCACATGCGCATTGCTGTAACCGAGCCGATTGAGATTCATCCGCGCCATCCCGGCCAACGCCTCCACGATTTCGATCGTGTAGACCTCGGCTTCCATTTGTGCGAGGACGGCAGCCTGATATCCGCAGCCGGACCCGACCTCCAAAATCTTTTCGCCTGGCTTTGGCCGAATGGCTTCGGTCATGAAGGCCACGATGTAGGGCTGCGAGATGGTCTGACCGTGACCGATGGGTAGCGCATAGTCCCCGTAGGCTTTTTCGCGCAGGCTCTCCGGGAGGAATTCGTGGCGCGGTACAGCCCGCATGGCTGCGAGTGTGGCGGGATCGCTGACCTCCCGCGTCTCAATTTGTGTTCTCACCATGGCATCCCTCTTCGCGGCGAAGTCTGTGGCTGTTTTCTCCTCGGCATGGCAACCCGCAACGAGCAGCAGGCCACCAAGCCTAACCCAGCGCGGGATCAGCCTCCACAATTGCCACAGCATCGCTCGCCTCTTCCGCATGGGCGTTATGTTCGTGCCATGCGCGAATGACGGCAAGATCATCGAGGTTGTCGATTTGACCGAAGCGGCGGCGCAGTTCGCGGCTCGCCGGCAGCCCCCGCGAATAAGCCATCAACCGGGCCCGCATGGCGTGCATGCCTTTTTGCGGCTGCCGCCAGCGTGTCAATTCCTGACGGCAGTGGTCCTCGATGAGGTCCCAGCGGTCGGCTAAACTCGGGGTCGGTGGCGCGTCTTCACCGCGAAAGGCTGCTTTGATTTCTTGGAAGATCCAAGGTGCGGTCATGGCCGCGCGCCCGATCATCAATCCGGAGACCGGAGCCTGCGCCCAGCGCCGCATCGCAATTTCTCCGCTGTGGATATCCCCGTTGCCGATCACCGGGATTTGCACGGCGTCGGCCACCGACGCGATAACGCTCCAGTCGGCTTCCCCGGAATAGCCCTGCGCGCGGGTTCGGCCATGCACGGTCAATCGCTTGATGCCCGCATCCTCGAGCCTCCGGGCATTGTCCGCGGCATTGATCGATTGGTCGTCCCAACCGGTGCGGATTTTCGCGGTGACTGGAATGGGTGCGGCCGCACGGACCACGGCCGAGGCGATCGTGGCGAGAAGTGCGCCGTCGCGTAACAGGGCGGACCCGCCGTTCTTGCACACGACCTTGTTGACCGGGCAGCCGAAATTGATGTCGATGAAGTCGGGTTGCTTCCAGTCGATGACGGAGGCCGCACCGCGGGCAAGCTGGTCTGGATCGCCGCCGAACAACTGGACGCCGAGCGGACGTTCGCCAGACGTGAAATCCACATAATGCTCCGTGCGTTCGTTGCGGTGCATGATGCCGTCGGCCGAGACAAACTCGGTGGTCAGGACATCGGCGCCCCGCGCCTTGCAGATGCGGCGGAATACGGAATTGGTCACGCCTGCCATCGGCGCGAGGAATAGCACCGGCTGCGTCGGGCGGCGTTCGAAGCCAGTTGGTGCGGCGCTCATGGGCGCGTAGTACGGGCTCAGGCCGCGGCGATCTCTGCTGCAGGCGTGTCGAGTTGCACGCCGAGGAGGGCGGACACCTCGTGCTGCACTTCGGGGACCTGGGCGAGGCTGAGTCTCGGGTTGGGGATGAGGAAAGTTTCGCCGGTTTGCGCGCGCTCGTAGACCAGCACGTCGGGGTCGCTGCTCTCCATCGGCTTGAGCAGGCGCTTGCGCTCGAGCATGAGTGCCAGGATGTAGCGGGCGTTGCGGGTGGTGTCCGAGTTCTCCTCGATGAGTTTGCGCAAAATGCCTTCCGCGTCCTGCTTGGCCAGGGGTTCTGGCGGGGGCGGTGGAGGCATCTCGAATTTCGAGCGCCAGAAGGAAAACGGGCGCGGCTCGGCGGGCAGGGAATTCCACGCTTCCTCCGAGATATCCTCGCGGCGGAAGCCGTCGCCTTCGCGGAAGATGGCGGTGTGGAAAAACTCGCCCTCGCGGAACGGTCTTTGCGTTGCGGTGCAGGCCTCCGAGCGCTTGCGTATTTCCCAGTCTTGGTTCATGGCGTATTCAGCTGAGGATGTTGGGGACCTCGCGGTTGGTTGTGCGCATCCATACCATGAGGGCGCCGATCCCGCCAAAAAATACCACCGGCCCCCAGGCGGCCAAAACTGCGCCGATGCGGTCGCCTTTGCCGAGAGCGAGGAAGAGGCTGCTCCCGAGGATGAGCAGGAAAAACAGGCCGATCGCCATCGTGATGCTGCCCATCAGCCCGCGGCGCGAGTAGACGATACCGAGCGGTCCGGCGATGAGCACCGCAATGAAACAGCCCCAGGGGAGCGCCCAGCGGTATTGCAGCTGCGTGCCGTAGGGTGCCAGTCGGGCCCTGGTGAAGTGGCTGTTGTATTGCAGGTATTCGCGCAGTTCTCTCACGGAGAGAAAATTGGCCTCCAGCACAGAGCTGCTGATGCGCCACGGTGTCTCGGTGAGATCGGAGAGCGACAGCGTCTGGAACTTCTTCTGCTTCTTCACATCGCCCAGCTTGTTGAAATCGACGACTTTGCCGTTGGTCAGGATCCAAGATTTCGTCGCGTGGTCGTAACGGGCATCCTCCGCGTAGTAGTTTGTCTCGAGGTCGCCGTCCTTGTCCTCCTGGATGATCTGTACCCACGCGAACCGTTCGATCGACGGGTTGAGCCGCGAAATATACCAGAACCGTCGATCCTCGCGGTTGCGGTAAAGATGGCCTCGCAAGGCCTTGCGGTTGACATCACCTTTTTTGCGCAGGTCGGTGAGGATTTCTTTCTTCACTGCGCCGGCGTGCGGGGCGGCCGCGTAATTGAGAACCGTGGCGATGGCCGTTAGGAACAGACCGAAGAGGAGCAGCGGCATGAGCAGTCGGATGATGCTGCGACCGGCGCAGAGCATGGAGATGATCTCGTTGCGGCGCGACATCTGGGTCAAGGTGTAAAGGAGCGCGAGCAGCAGGCCGATGGGCAGGCTCATGAGCAGAATTTCCGGGGCCCGCAGCAGATAGAACTCCACCAAAAGCGAAACCGGAGCTTTGTTCTCGATGAAAGCCGGTGCATTCTCGCTGAGATCGAACACCAGCCAGATGGAGACGAAGCCCACCACGCAGTAGAGAAACGGCTGCAATACACGGATGAAAAGATATCGGTCGAGAAGCTGCATCGGATTGGAATACCCCGGGGCTTGGTTGCACCACCCGGGCGGAACGGACATTATCGCCGACCACTGGGGGCGCATCAACCGGATTCCCAGCCCCTGCTGCCCATGATCTCTCTGGTTCCCGAAGGTGCGCCCGCCGCCGACCCAGCGGCGCGCATGCGCGAAATCTTCTCGCCCGGCGGCCTGCTCGCCGCGGCGCGTAACTACGAGTTCCGGCCGCAGCAATTGCTCATGGCCGAGCATGTTGCCACGACGATCGCCCGGGGCGGGCACCTCGCGGTCGAAGCTGGTACCGGAACCGGGAAATCGCTGGCCTATCTCGTACCCTCCGTCCTCGCCGCCACGGAGGCCGGACGCAAGGCGATCATTTCCACGCACACGATCAATCTGCAGGAGCAACTCATCTACAAGGATCTGCCGCTGGTCGGTAAGTTGTTGCCGGTGGAATTCGAGTCCACCCTGCTCAAGGGCCGGCAAAACTACCTCTGCCCGCGCCGACTGGCCAAGGCGCTCGAGAACCGGACGGAGCTCTTCAGTACGACGGAGTCGGTCGAGTTGGAACGAATCCTCGAGTGGAGCAGGCATACGACGGACGGGTCCCTGGCCGATCTTGATCCACAGCCTGACCCCGCCGTTTGGCACCTCGTTTGCAGCGAGGCGGGCATCTGCACGCAGCGCTCCTGCGGAGGCGGTGCCCGCTGCTTCTACCAGCAGGCGCGACGGCGGGTGGACTCCTCCGACATCGTCATTCTCAACCACAGCCTGCTCTTCATTCTGCTCGCCGGGCAGGAAATCGCCGAGGAGTCGTCCGGCTATATTTACCCCAACGATTTTCTCGTCATCGACGAGGCTCACACGATCGAGGGCGTGGCCGCCAAGCATCTCGGGATCCGCCTGTCGCAATATGAGCTGCGCTTCCTCCTCCAGCGACTGTGGCATCCGCGCACGAAAAAGGGGCTGATGGCCGCATTGAAGTCGAAGGGTGGCGGCGCGGTGGTCGCCGCCGCAATCGATGAGAGCGAACGCTTTTTTGCCGCGCTGGGCAACTCGTGTTCCTTCACCAAGGGAAAGGAAGTCCGCGTGCGCCAGCCGCTCGAGCTTCCTCTGGATATCATTCCGCGCCTGCAGGCACTGCGCCAGGTTTTGCGCGATGCCTCTTCCGAGGCCAACGAGGATCTCAAAGCCGAGGCCGCTGAATCGTCGCTGCGCCTGCAATCTTTCCTGGATGGTCTGCCTGTTTTCGTCGAGCAGCAGGCCGATGATACTGTCTACTGGGCCTCCCAGTCCGGACGCCGCGATCAATTCGTCACCGCGCATGCCACGCCTGTCGATCTCGCTGGGGAGTTGCGGCGCCTGCTTTTCCGCGAGGAGACGACGGCCGTCCTCACCAGCGCGACGCTCTCCGTTGGGCGCTCCGACCTGCAATATTTCCGCGAACGTGTCGGCGCAGAAGACGCTGCCGCGGTGCAGATCGGCAGCCCGTTCGACTACGCGCGGCAGATGAAGATCCACGTGGTCAAAAAAATGCCGGACCCGCGGGCCACGGAATACGAGGCGGAGTTGGAGCGCTGGATCAAACACTTCACCGAGCAAACGCAGGGGCACGCTTTTGTCCTGTTCACCAACGCTCGGCTCATGCGCAGCTTGGCTGATCGCATGGAGCCCCATTTTGCCGCACGCGGATGGCCATTGCTCGTTCAGGGTGGCGACCGTTCCCGCCATCGCATGGTTGAAGATTTCAAGGAACTGGAGAATTCGGTGCTCTTCGGTCTCGATAGTTTCTGGGGCGGGGTCGATGTGCCCGGCGGCGCGCTCCGCAATGTGATCATCACGCGCCTGCCCTTCGCCGTACCGGACCAGCCGCTCGTCGAGGCGCGGCTCGAGCAGATCGAGCAACGGGGTGGCGATCCCTTCTCGGAATACTCGCTGCCCGAGGCCATCCTCAAACTGCGGCAGGGCGTGGGGAGGTTGATCCGCACCGCTTCCGACGAAGGTATTATCGTGCTGCTCGACAATCGTGTGGTGACCAAGGGTTACGGTCGCGCCTTTTTGCAGGCGCTTCCCGAGTGCCCGATCGAGATCATCTGACCATGACCTCCTCGGATCTCTCCGTGCGCCGTCTTTGTGCGACTCTCCGCTTGATCGCGGGCCTTGCGGGATTTGTCGTGATCCTCGCGCCGTGGTGGATGGCTCGCGAGCAGGCGGGTCACTCGTTTCCAGGTTTCGCCCTCGCGCCGCCGCGTGCCGCGGCCGATCGGGTGCCTTACTTCGCAGTGACGAAGCTCAATGCGCAATCGCCGCAGCGCAAGGCGCACTCCGCCACGCTGGCCGAGCTCTCCGACGGCACGCTGGCCTGCGCTTGGTATGCCGGGCGCGGCGAGGGGGCGTCCGATGTCACCATCGAATTCGCCCATCGTGACGCGAGCGGTGTTTGGTCCGCGCCCCGCACCCTCTTCAATCGCGCCGGGACGGCCGGTGCCATGCGCCGTCATGTGGTTTCGCTCGGTAACCCGCTGCTGCTCCCCGCGGCGGATGGCAAACTAGGGCTTCTCTTTGTCTCGATCTCCGCGGGTAAATGGTCCGGCAGTTCGATCAATGTGAGCTGGTCCGCCGATCTCGGCGACTCTTGGAGTGCTCCGGAAAAATTTTGCCTCAACCCGTTGGCGAATTTGAGCGCGTTGCCGCGGAACCCACCATCGGCATTGGTCGGCGGCGGTTGGGCGGTTCCCATCTATGAAGAGTTCATCGGCCGATATCCGGAGATTCTGTGGCTGCAGCCGTGGAAGGACGGCTACTCCGCGGCGGTCACGCGCATGCGCGGAGGCATGAGCGTGTTTCAGCCGTCGATCGTGCCGCTTTCCGCCGGCGCCGCTCTCGCGTTCTACCGCGATGACAGTGGCGTTGGCCGCGTCACGCTGGCGCGTTCCTCCGACAGCGGCCGCACATGGAGCGAGCCCGAGGTGTCCGTTCTCCCCAATGTCGATTCCGGGGTCTGCGCCTTGCGCTTGCCCGACGGGCGATTGATCTGCGCGGTGAACGATGCGAAGGATCGTAGCCGCGAGAATCTCCGTTTGGCGCTCTCCGCTGACGACGGCAAATCTTGGCGCATCATCGCGACGTTGGACGAGGAACCGGGGATGGAGGTTTCGTATCCCTACATGATTCTTGGAAGCAACGGGCGCGTGCAGATGGTTTACTCCGCCCTCGGTCACGAGATCCGCTATGCGGAATTCAACACCGCGTGGATCGACGCGCAGGTTGCCGCCGGGGGAGGCGACGCGCCATGACAGCGACTGCATTTTGGTGGAATGCGGCCGGTCTCTGGCTGTTGTTCGTGTGGGGCTGGCAGCGGATTCCGCTCCTGCGCGGACCGGCCGGTCTCCCATTTGCCATGGTCCTCGCCGCGGTGCTTTCGCTCGTGCCGTTTTTTAGTCATGCGCCCCGCTATTGGCTCAGCGGTCTCACGCCTAATATCAGTGTGCCCTTGGTCGCCATGGTTGCCGTCGCCATCGTGGCCCGCAGCAGCCTGGGGAAAATCTTCGGTTCGCGCGAATGGTCGGCGGCGTGGATCTTTGGTGTGCTGGCTGCCTTTGTTCTGTATCCGAGCGCGCTCGGACTCGGTTCGCGGAGTTTCGATTCCTACGCGCTGGGCTGGCCGTGGCTCGCATGGGGTTCATCTCTGGTTCTCTTCGGCGTGGTGGCGCTCGCCGCGTTCTGGCTTCTCTGGTGCGGCAACCGCTTCGGCTGGGTGCTCGTGCTCGCTGCGTGCGCCTATCTCGGTCGCCTGCAGGAGTCGCGCAACTTCTGGGATTATCTGATCGATCCGCTCTATGCGTTGATCTCAATTCTCGCCGTCCTGCGCCTGCTGTTCCTGCGGTGGTGCCGACGCTGAGGACTGCAGGCGCACAAGGAACTCCCGTGCAAAAAGATGCCGGGCCACATTCCCGCGCAGCATGTCCGCCGTCTGCTCACCGGTGAAATAATCCTGCAGACTCAGCCTGCGTCCGAGCACGACAAACTTC
>Ga0114972_10003268_pt1 | contig 12179 bp, 16 predicted proteins | sample M_140807_EF_Meta_FD_87354 | JGI IMG/M metagenome (GOLD analysis project Ga0114972, IMG submission 87354) | Freshwater microbial communities from Lake Montjoie, Canada to study carbon cycling - M_140807_EF_MetaG | ecosystem: Environmental > Aquatic > Freshwater > Lake | place: Lake Montjoie... | reverse complement strand
GCTTGTGGGCTACATAGGCTACATTTTGCATAAGGCGCGACGTCGTTCGCACTTGATCGTCCAGGCTGATCAAGCCGCCCTTGGCGCAATGAAATGTTCGATCAGGTAATTCAGCAAGCCCTAGTTAGCGGCAACACGGTGATTGCCATTGTCGAAAAGTTACGTCACTCTCTGGAATGCTCTTAGCTTTCACTTTGGTGCCGGTTTGAGCCATGGGAACTTTTGAACCCCAGGGCTAGGGTGGTATCGACAATCATTCCCCTCTACCCGGACTTTCAACCATGCCCAATGGCCAACCCAACATGCTGATTCTCTGGGGCGATGACATCGGCCAGAGCAACCTCAGCTGCTACAGCCATGGCCTGATGGGATACGAAACACCCAACATCGACCGGGTCGCTAACGAGGGGGCGAAATTCATCCATTACTACGCCGAACAAAGTTGTACCGCGGGGCGCTCTGCCTTTATTTCGGGTCAAAGTGTGTTCCGTACCGGGCTCTCCAAGGTGGGGCTACCCGGATCGGAACAGGGGTACCGTGATGAAGATCCTACGATTGCCGAATTGCTGAAACCGTTGGGCTATCGCACCGGTCAGTTCGGTAAAAACCACTTCGGCGATCGCGACGAGCATTTACCAACGAGGCATGGTTTCGATGAGTTCTTTGGCAATTTGTACCATCTCAATGCCGAAGAAGAGCCCGAACAGCGCGATTACCCCAAGCAAGATGACCCGGAGTTTCCCAATTTCCGTAAACGCTTTGCTCCCCGCGGCGTGCTGCATAGCTGGGCCAATGCTGATGGTAGTCAGCGAATCGAAAATACCGGAGCACTGACCCGCAAGCGGATGGAAACTGCCGATGATGAGTTTTTAGTCGAGGCCAAACGTTTCATCCGCGAAGCAGTGGCCTCCGGCGAGCCGTTTTTTGTGTGGTTCAACACCACTCACATGCATTTCCGAACCTATGCCCGTCCCCAGGATATCGGCCGCAGCGGACGTTGGCAGTCGGAATACCACGATGTCATGATTTATCACGATGAGTGTATAGGCGAACTTCTAGATCTAGTTGATGAGCTGGGCATCAGCGATGACACGATCGTGATGTACAGCACCGATAACGGTCCCCACTTGAACAGTTGGCCCGACGCCGGCACAACCCCCTTCCGCAGTGAGAAAAACACCAATTGGGAAGGGGGCTTTCGGGTCCCGGCATTGGTGCGCTGGCCGGGCAAGATTCCAGCCGGCAGCAATTTCAAGGGCCTGGTCAGCCACCTCGATTGGCTGCCGACGCTGCTCGCCGCTGCCGGTGAACCCGAGATCAAGGAGCAGTTGTTAAAGGGCCACAAAGTTGGCAACAAAACCTTCCATATCCATCTGGATGGCTACAACCAGCTCGACTATTGGACAGGCAAAACCAAGCAAAGCCCCCGGCGGGAGTTCTTCTACTTCTCCGACGACGGCGACTTGGTGGGCCTGCGTTACGACAACTGGAAGTTTGTCTTCAAGGAGCAACGCGTGCAGGGCACCTTGCAGGTCTGGGCGGAACCTTTCATCGAGCTGCGGGTACCGAAGATCTTCAACCTGCTCACCGATCCCTACGAACGCGCTGATATCACCTCCAACACCTATTGGGACTGGATGCTTGATCATGCCTTCCTACTCGTGCCTGCCCAGAGCTACGTGGCGGAGTTTCTGAAAAGCTTTCAGGCCTACCCTCCACGCCAGAAGGCTGCCAGCTTCTCCCTAGAACGGGTGATGGAAACGCTGAATAGTGGTATAGCCAGCAGCCCCTGAGTCGGCCGCTTCTGGCTGACAGTCATGCCCTGCACCCTAGTTACTATTCCCTAGTTTAGCGAGACGAAATCTTTGGATCCTGCTTCCCTGCTCAAGCTGGTGTTGCTGCTGGGTGTGGTGCTGATGGTGGTCGGCATTGGCGCCCGGGTAAAGCTGAACGAACCGCTGTTGCTGCTGCGCCGCCCGACGTTGACCCTGCGGGCGGTGCTGGCGATGTATTTGCTTTTTCCCGCCTTTGTGCTGCTTTTGGTGGGGCTGCTGCAACTGCGGCAGGGGGTGGGGGCGGTGTTGTTGGCTTTTGCGGTCTCGCCCGTGCTGCCGCCGTGGGCCAAGAAGGGAGCCGCGCTGGGTGCCAGGGGGGATTACGTCGTCGGCTTGGAGTTTCTCTCAACCGCCGTCTCCCTGCTGGTGGTGCCGCTGATGATTGCGATTGGCGAGCGGCTGTTCGGGGTGTCCACCAGCTTGGAACCCTGGGCCATGGTGCTGGTGCTGCTGGCCACCGTGGTGCTCCCATTGACCCTCGGCATCGGTGTCGCCCGCTTCTTCCCCCTCACCGCCCCAAGGCTGGGTGCCGTTGCCGATCGCCTGGGCAGTGTTGTGTTGCTCATCGGTGCGGTGGTGCTGCTCGGTGTCCACGGCCCCACCATGCTGGCGGTGATCGGCGAGGGCACGGTGCTCGCCATCCTGGTAGTGATCGTCTTTGGTCTTTTGTTGGGTCAGTTGCTCGGCGGGCCGGACAAGGGGATCCGCGATGCGCTCTCGTCGGCCACGGTGTCACGGCACCCCGCTATCGCGCTGCTGCTGGCCACCGGCGCTTTCCCCCAGCAGCAGACCACTGTGATCGGCACGGTTCTGATCTACTTGCTTGCCTCCATGGTGCTTCCGATTTTCTTAATGCGCTGGCGTAGGTAAGAGGAACGGATCAGATTGCCAAGTTTGGACCGCAGGATCGCTCAAAGGATGCTAATCATCAAGATCAGATTCCCTTTTGAAGCTCAAAACTGCCATGACCCTGCACTTCACGAAACAGCTGAATCACGGCTTGATCGGCGGTTGCTTGATCTTCGCCAGCTTGATTGGTTCGGCGCGACAGGCAAGAGCGGCGGCCGATTTGGCGATCGGATACACGGGGGGCTGCCATGAGTCGATCGGGGTGACAACGGTCGCCCGTTCGGCCGTATTGGCGTTGCTGCCAGCAGACTATGGGGTTCGCTACGGATTCGGTGGTTTCGGTTCATCGCCAGCCCCTACCGAAGCCCAAATCATTATCCGGAGTGTGGCTTGTGGCCAAGCCAGCCTCGGCGGCATGGCGCTGGGTCCCGTAGTGAATTCGCAAATCGGGGTGATCACCGCCCGCCAAGACGCCGAAGACGTCGATGCTGTAACCGGTAACGGCATCGACAATTTTCAATTGGAGTTCGCCACCACTTCCGCCGAGATCGCTGCTGCCATGGGTGCCTTTGGGATGCCCGCCACGTTGGATACCGACCTTTCCCTGGTCTTCAGCGGCGACAACGTGAGCAATGACAGCTCGCCTTTGTTCACAGCGACAGGTAGCCATGCGGGGCCCTCCGTGTCATGGCCAGGGGGATTCATTGCGGATTGGTGGAGCCCCAATGCCGCTGGCGATATCCGATCGCGTCAAGTGATCCAGGCGATCGATTTTCGTTTTGGCGGCGGCATAACGATCTCTGCCGGCAGCTCCGGCCCCCTACTGGCCCTGCTGGGAGCAGCGCCGGTGGCTGTGCAGGTGCCCCTTGGCGGCAGCTTCGCTGACGGACCGGTGACGCTTTCGATCCCTGCCGCACCAGGCCCCGTCCCAATCGCCGGTGCCGCTGCCGCCCTGGCCTGGAGCCGCCGCCTGCGCCGCCGGCTGGCAGAGCCGAAGCGGAGCGATGCGATCGAGGTCAAGGCCGGGGCTTGAACCTCCACCGATTCCAAGGTAGGCGCCCCACCTGCCGGTGCTCGCCTGGGGGCACGGCGGAGCTGCACAGGGTGGAACTGGTAATGGGAAGCCCCTGGACTCTCTGTTGCCTCGCGCCCCCTGTGCCCCCTGCCACTCCAGGCGCCCCTGGCCCGGCCTGGATCACCTCGGTGCCATCCAGGCCGGCGGTGGAGAGATCCTTGGCCTGATCGCACTCTTTTCCTCGTATGGCCACATCACCCTCGCCGGCCGCAGCTTCGGCCTCCAGCCGCAATGGGGCATCCCCCTCATTGCTGCGTCGGTGGCGGTCGTTCTTATCGACTCTCAACTGGCGACCCGTGTGCGAGATCGAGCTCGAGATCGAGCAGCTGTAGACGCAGTCGGCCGGAGGCCATGGCGCGAGAACGCCAAAGAAAGAGCTTTGAGCGCCTTGATCAAGCAGCATTGCTTTCCGCCCGAGTGCAGCTCGACCCCTCCTCAACCAACCGAGCCCGATTGCGAGCCTTCCTTACCCTGATGGCCCAGCGGTTGCTGGACGATGGGGATGCTGGGGAGGCGTGAGGGGCGAGTGAAGCGAGGCGCCTTCTCGGAGTCGAGCTATGAGCAACCTTTCGTAGCTTGTGTCAGGGAATGCAACGTCTGAACCTGGCCTGGAGCCAAGGCAAAGTTCAGGTCACCTGCGGAACTGGGCACAATGATATGAATCGGTAAACCATCGACAGGGATTGGATCGAGGCAACCCGCGTTGTACTGGGATGAATCCACTGGGATCGCGCCACCTGCGGTTGTCAGAAGTTCCTGGCTCAGGTTGTCGAGTCTCCACGTCTGTTGGACCCCATCATTGAGTACCAAGGGGTGGACGTGATCCAGTTTCAATCCGGCCGTCTCCGCATTCAATCTGAGTCGCAGACCAGAGGGGGAGTTGATATCGGAGCGCTCAAACAGCACGGCGCCGAGCCGGTGGCCCGCGCCGTCGTCGAGATTCCAGTTGCCGGTCGTATCGGCGGCAAAGGCTGCCGTTGGAGTGAGGAGTGGCGCGAGAATGAGGAGCCCAACCGCAACGAGCCAGGCACTCCCCATCGTGATGAAACGATGCAGTTGGCGCAGGTATGGCAAGGCTTGTAAAACAATAAATTTTTGCATGATCTTGGCCTGTCTTTGTACTTTTTAAACCTAGTTTCATCTGCCGATATGGCCATGGTGGCAACCCACTCATGACCAGGCACTCAGCCCCGCTATCATCGGCCCGGGTATTTTTTCCCTGAAGCAATCCTATTCACGTTGCTTTTTCATTGGCTCACCTTGATCTGGTGCATCGCGAGTCATCTCCATAGCAATTTTGCTTACAAACTCGGTGCGTGGGTTCATGGCGTTAGCCCATGATTTGAACCCCTTTTCAGGGGCGGTAATCCTCCTCACAGCTGAACAATGACCACCACCGGCCTGGATTACCCCCAAATGGGGACATAGGAATGGCAATGGCGATTCCTAGTTTGGAAGCCGAAGTTGAAGGGAGGTGGCTCCATGCCACGGACAATTCTGCCGATATCCATGGATGAGGGTCTGGGGCCAACGTGCATTGGGCGTACATGCCTGCATTGGGGTGACGATGGTGAGCTGAGCGACCCTGACTACCAGTTGATCGTGCAACGGCTCTGCAGGGTCGATCTCCAGGTTTCCCAGTCTTTGGCGGATTTTCGTTAATTCAGGTTTGTGCTTGCCCGGCAAGGATCCATGCCTTGATCCATGGCTTGGCCATCGCTTGACCAGGGCCTGAGCCAAGGGGGCGGGGGGCAGCCCGTTGGCCTGGGTGCTCAGGGCCAGGGATGGAAGCTGATCGGCTCGTATTTGGCGATCGTGATCCGCCAAGCTCGCTGGGAGAGATCGGCAAGGCTGCCCAGCAACGTCGCGGTTTCCCCGCCCGCGAGCCAGTTGGCCTTGAGGATCGGTAACTGTTCGCTCATCACCTCCAGCGGGATCTCCAGTAAAAGCAGACTCTCCTCGCCAGCGACCCGCTGCAGCGCTCCGTCATCACTGCGTTGCCAGAGGCGCAGCAGCAGTTCGAGGGCCAGGGTGCGCCCATCAACGCCGGGGTCGGCAGCCTCTGCGGCGGCCGCCGCCTGGGATTTTCCGGTCAACGGCAGGGCCCGCTGACCTTGGAGTTCCACCAGGGCCAAGGCCACAAGATAGGGAGCGTCAGCCATGAAATCCATCTTCAGGACCGCCCCACCCTGAAGGGCCACCAGCCCGCCCTGGGACCTGGGGCAACAAGATAAGTACAAATACTGAGCGGCTTGTCCCGCCCTCTGAGGACTAAATTCGCGCCGCTGATCCAAGCCCCCGATCGGGGGGTGTGCCATGGCTTTGATTGCAGACCAGCTAGATGCCTATCGCCAATCGCTTGCCGCAGCCCAAAGCAAGAACGACCAGGCCATTGCCCGCAAGATCGAGCAGCAGATCAAGGAACTGGAGGAGTTTCAGCTACGTCACCCGGAAGAGTCCGACGCCCCTTCCCCCTTTGAGGTGTTCTGTGATCTCAATCCCTCCGACATCAACTGCCGGGTCTACGACGACTGATTCTTCAATTAGGTCGCTACGCCCTGCCGTTCCCCGCACTCTTTTGACCCTCTGACATGGCTCTCCTGCAGCGTGAAACCCCCTATCCCCACTGGGAGTTCAGCGATGAAGCAAGCGGTGATCTCTTCCGGGTGGTGCCCGAACGGGGCGGCCTGATCAGCGGCTGGCGCTGGGGCGGCCAGGAGGTTGTGTATCTCGATGAAGCGCGGTTTCTGGATCCCAGCCAGTCGGTGCGGGGGGGATTCCCGGTGTTGTTTCCGATCACTGGTGGCCTGCCCGACAACCATCTGCCCTTGCCCCAGGGCGATTTCAGCCTTGGCCAGCACGGGTTTGCCCGCCAGCTTCCCTGGCAGATGCGCCCCCTGGCCGATGGTCGCGGCGTTGAGCTGGAGCTCACCGATAGCCCCGAGACCCTGGCGGCCTACCCCTTCCCTTTCTGTCTGACCATGGAGGTTCGGCTAGCCGCCGGAGCCCTGGACATCAGCACCCGGGTGGAGAACCGGGGTGATCAGCCGATGCCCTTCAGCTTTGGCCTGCACCCCTACTTCAACCTTTCCAGCCTTGACGGCGTGCGCTTTGAAGGCTTGCCCGACAGCTGCCTCAACCACCTGACCATGGCCGAGGCCCCGACCGCCCCGCAGATGGACAGGTTGGCCCAGGGCATCGACCTGTTGGTGAGACCCACCGGGCCGGTGCGATTGGTGGATGGGGCCGCAGGCCGCACCCTGGAGTTGCAGCTCAGCCACCCCCTCGATCTGGTGGTGATCTGGACCGAACCCCCCCGGGCGATGGTCTGTCTAGAGCCTTGGACCGGCCCGCGCCAGGCCCTGATCAGCGGTGACCGCAAGCTGGTGGTGGATCCGGGTGCCAGCACCATGCTGCACACCCGCTACGCCGTTACCCCAACTTCGGCCTGAATCCCCCCTTTTTTGCCCCCAAATGGGGGCATCGCCAGAGGGGCCTGGAGATGGAGACTGGATGGGCATCAAAGATGCCCACGGCCATGAGCCAGTCCACCTTCAACACCCAATTGACGATCGGAGAGCTGGAAGCCAGTTATCCCATGTACTGCAAAGCGCTGCGGATCTTGATTCGCGAAGAGAAAACGATGGCGTCGATCCAGCGCAGTGTCTGCTGGCATCGCCTCACCACCCTGCACCATTCCCTCCCTCAACACTACAAAGATCCCCAACATCTTTATTTTCTGCTCCGGCGTGAGCTGCAAGCGCCCATCGCTAAGGGCTAGCCAAGGGCTAGGCAGCCACCACTTCCAACAGGCCCCGCACCATGTTCATGCCGCAGTGGAAGGGGTAGAGCCCCGGCTCCGCCGGCAGTAAATCAATGCTGGTGGTGGCCTCCAGGGGCAGATCCAGGCTCCTCTGGAAATCGGGAAAGATGACCTGGGCCACGCAACTGCTGGGGTCGATCCTGTGGAAGATCAAGCGCAGGGGCTGGCCCGCTACCACTCGAATCCGCGGCGGATCGTAGCCACCGTCAACCGTAATGGTCACTTCCTGGCGGCCGTCCAATCCCCGACGAGCCTCCACCCCAGAACCATGGGGGGCGAGGAACCACCAGAGTTCGCCAACGATGAAGGCCAGGCCCAACGCGGCCACAAGCAGTTTCAGGGTCGGAGGTTGGTCGATCGTGCGCCAAAGGGGAGCGGTGGCGGCCAAGACCAAGCTGGAGTAAGTCATCGGCTGGCGAGGGGTAACGGGGTGGGGCGGTAACGGCGCAGGCGCAGGGCATTGGTGACCACCGAGACGGAGCTGAAGGCCATGGCGGCTCCGGCGATCATCGGGTTCAACAACCAGCCTGTGAGGGGGAACAACAGGCCGGCGGCGATGGGAATGCCAGCGACGTTGTAGGCGAAGGCGAAGAACAGGTTCTGGCGGATGTTGGCCATCGTCTGGCGACTCAGATCGATGGCCGCTGCCACCCCCGCCAGATTGCCTGAAATCAAGGTGATGTCGCTGGCGGCGATCGCCACGTCGGTGCCGGTGCCCATGGCGATGCCGATATCGGCCTGGGCCAGGGCCGGGGCGTCGTTGATGCCGTCCCCCACCATGGCCACCGGGCCCTCCCCCTGCTCCTGCAATTGCCGCACCACCGCAGCTTTATCAGCGGGGCGCACTTCGGCAATCACCCGCTCGATGCCCACCTGGGCCGCCACTGCTTCGGCGCTGCGGCGGGCATCGCCGCTGAGCATCACCACCTCCAGGCCCAGTCGGCGCAGGGCGGCAATGGCGGCGACGGAGCTGGGTTTGGGGGGATCGGAGATGCCGAAACAGGCCTCCAGGTTGCCGTCCACCACCACGGTAGCCACGCTGCAGGCCTTGGCTTCCAGTGGCGCCATCAGGGGTGCCAGGGGAACCATGTCGATGGCCAGTTCCGCCAGCCAGCGGGGGGTGCCCACCACCACGGAATGCCCGCCGACCTGCCCCCTTACGCCCCGGCCGGCCACCGCCTCGAAGTCCTGGACACCGGGCCAGGCGCTGTCCTGGCAACGGCTGCGGGCATAGGCCACAATGGCTTCGGCCAGGGGATGCTCGGATCGCGATTCCAGGGCGGCAGTTAGGGCCAATAGGGCGTCGATGGGTAGCCGTGCCGCCGGCAACCGCTCGAAATCCGTGACTTCCGGTTGGCCAAGGGTGAGGGTGCCGGTTTTATCGAGAACCACGGTGCGCAGCTTGCCGGCCGTCTCCAGGGCCTCGGCGCTGCGAAAGATCAACCCGTTTTCGGCCCCCTTGCCGGAGGCCACCATGATCGAGGTGGGAGTGGCCAGGCCCAGGGCGCAGGGACAGGCGATCACCAGCACACTGACCAGGAACAGCATCGCCAGTACGGCATTACCGCTGATTAGGAACCACACCACGAAGGCGGCGACGGCCAGGGCGATGACCACCGGCACGAACCAACCCACCACCTGGTCGGCGAGGCGCTGCACCTGGGTGCGGGAGCTTTGTGCCTGGCGCACCAGCTCCACGATCTGGGCCAGCACGGTGTCGCCGCCCACCCGTGTCACCCGAAAGGTGAAGCTGCCACTGCGGTTCAGCGAGGCACCGATGACGGAGTCCCCCACCGCCTTGGCCACGGGGGTCGCCTCACCGGTGAGCATCGCTTCTTCCACCCAGGATTGGCCTTCTTCCAGCACCCCATCCACCGGCACCTTCTCGCCGGGACGCACCACGATCTGATCGCCCACCGCCACCAGCGACACCGGGATCTGCACCGGTTGGCCCTGGCGCAGCACCCGGGCGGTCGGCGGCTGCAGCTGGAGCAGGTGTCGGATCGCCTCGGAGGTCTGGCCCCGGGCCCGGGCCTCCAAGAGGCGGCCCAGCAGCACCAGGGTGATGATCACCGCTGCGGTTTCGTAATAGACATCGACCGGCAGCCCCTCGGCCACCAACACCTGGGGAAAGACCGTGACCAGCAGGGAGGTCAGCCAGGCAATGCCGGTTCCGGCGGCCACCAGGGTGTTCATGTCGGCGCTGTGTTGCCGCAGGGCCGACCAAGCCCCCGTGAAAAAGCTGCGGCCACACCAAAACAACACCGGCGTGGTCAGCAGCAGCTGGGTCCAGGGACTCGAAAACCACGGCGGCCCAAGGGTCCGGTGGTGGCCTCCGACCATGGGCCCCAGGCTGGCCAGCAGCACCAAGGAGGTGAGCACGGCCGCCACCGTGAATTGTCGACGCAGCAATGTGCGCTCCTGGGCCAGTTCGCGCTCCATCGCCTCCACTGGGGCGGGACCGATGTCGTTATGGCAGCAGGGGGGAGTCTGGGAAGCGATCGTCATCGTGGATACCTCATCTGAAACCAGACCATCTCCATCTCCTTCTCCAAGTTTCCAGTCTATGGCGAGCGAACCAAAGGCATTGAGAAGCTGCTTTGCTGAGCGCCGTGGTTCATGCCGTGCTGGTGGTGGCGACGACGGCTGTGGTTTCGGGGTAGACGACTATGGTGTTCGATCAAGCCATGGACGTGGAAATCACGGCGGCGCGAGCCAGCACCAGCGGAGCCATAGTTGCGCTCAACGGCAAGGCTGATGTTCCGGCCCACCTCTGCTGCGGTCTGCTCGATGTACCCAGCCTGCTGCGCTTCGACGCCCAAGCCAGTGGCCTGCCCTTGGCGGCTGAGGTTGCCCAAGCTGAATCCTGAGGTTGCCCAAGCTGAATCAGCGCTGATCAACCTGGCTGAATTAGGAGGAGGGTTCGTCTACTTTTCAGTTGAGACCGCCTCGCTGAACCTTTTAGGGCTCTATAATTTTTAAGTGAGTGTAGACATGGCTTAGATGGTAGCCGCAACTGGGCAATTGTGGCTACTTCAGTTGCTCAGCGCTGGTCTGATGCAGTGGTCGATCTGAGGGCATGGTAGGGTCCCTCAGAATGGGCCACTACCGCGGCTGGAACTGCAGTTCTGGATATAGAAGGAGTATTGGGCCATGAAGCCCTGGGGGAAGTACTTGGAGAGCACGGTGGCCTTAGGAATTGTTATGGGAAGAAATCCTCATTACTGCTGACCGGAGGTGGCGACTGTGCTTAAATAAACAGATAAATTTTTGCCATGTCCGGCAATGTCAGAACAACAACTCACAGCTCTGCTTGCAAAGCTCAAAGATGATGTTGGCCTCAGGGAAAAGCTACAGGGTGCTGCAGACCCAAATGCTGCCGTAGTCTTGGCTAAGGAGGCAGGGTTTGATGTTAGCAAGGCGGAATTGCTGAAAGCTCAGGTAACCAAGACTTTGGACCAGACTTTGGAACTCAGTGATGAGGATCTGGAGACGATTGCAGGCGGATTTCTTTGCCCATCCGACCCATCTGTCTAACGTTAAATTTTTTAAACTTTTAAATCTTACCATCCAAGCCTCTGCCACAACAGATGTTTTTTATTTTTTCAATCAAGCCCAAAGCACCCCAAAAGGCTTTAATATCTGTTACCCCCGACCAGTCCGCCACCAATTTTGAGTGGCTTTAGGCATAAAAGTAAACTTTATATATCCACCTTATGCAAAGCAAGGCGCCTTCATTGTTGCAATCTGCTGATACATCATTTTCCCCAATGCAACTAACAAATACTTCGCTCACTATCGCCAACACGAATACTATTAGCTCGCCTAAGTCTCAACAATTGCTACAGCATCCGGTTGCCCAATGGCACTTGGAAGCTCCTGTGGCGTGATGGCGATACTTCTGCCAGAAATACTCATATCACTTGGAGCATCCCTCCAGCGTGGGTGCCAGTTGCAGGAAGGATGGGTGCCCTTCACTGAGACCATCACCCTCCAATCTGCCTAGTGCCCGTAGTTGCTATAGGGATCAGAAAAGCCTCTGGGTTCCTGGTGTTAAAGACGTAGGAGCGCGGGTCAATCACGTAGGCGGGTTCGGCCCGGTTCACCCCCTGCCATAGCAAGGGGAGGCAACAGTAAACACTGAGCAATCGCAGGAGAGACGGCACCTTGCCCACACTGCCCTGGTCCACTGGCCTGGAGGCAGGACCTTTTGAACGGGTACGTGAGCGGAAGCAATGAATGCCGTTGGAGATAAGCTATGGTGAAGGTTGATTTTTCAGAAATCCATGTCAGAACAGCAAATCACAGCTCTGCTTGCAAAGATCAAGGATGATGCTGGCCTCAGGGAAAAGCTTCAGGGTGCTGCAGACCCAGATGCCGCCGTAGCCTTTGCCAAGGAAGGAGGATTTGATGTCAGCAAGGCGGAATGGCTGAGGTACCAGGCAACCCAGACCTCAGAACTCAGCGATGCAGAGCTGGAAGGTGTGGCAGGTGGGGCACCTAACTAGGGCTTGCTGAATTACCTGATCGAACATTTCATTGCGCCAAGGGCGGCTTGATCAGCCTGGACGATCAAGTGCGAACGACGTCGCGCCTT
>Ga0114972_10003265_pt1 | contig 12183 bp, 9 predicted proteins | sample M_140807_EF_Meta_FD_87354 | JGI IMG/M metagenome (GOLD analysis project Ga0114972, IMG submission 87354) | Freshwater microbial communities from Lake Montjoie, Canada to study carbon cycling - M_140807_EF_MetaG | ecosystem: Environmental > Aquatic > Freshwater > Lake | place: Lake Montjoie... | reverse complement strand
GTCACAGTGCACAGGAAGCCAAGATCAGCGTGTAGAATCTCGACATCCTGTATGCTGTTTCTCTTCTTGCATAATAAACACTCTTTGATCTCGCGTGATCCGACCTTCCTCGTGTACGCGCATGCGGTGCAGTCATACCCCGTCCCGAGCCACTTGTGCACAATGGTGCAGCAAGGGCACCAGAAGAGGAGCACGCCGCGAATGTTGAGCAGCATGCCGAGCGTGTTGACGGTGATGACGTACGCAGACGAGTTGCACCCGGAGCAAAAAATGGTGTCGTGATCTTGGATGCGCATCTTGTCATCCAACATGCCGTGCTTCAGCCCACACATGAGACATATGGAGCAGCGGGTTGTGTAGATTGCCTGCAGCGAATGTCTCTGGTATATCGATCGCAGCGCCTTGATTTGCTCGTTGTACAAGATGGACGGCAGGGGGTACATCAACACAGACCTCTGAATCGCCGTCATACACGCCACGTCGTGCAGACTCTTGTCTGTGTGCAACAGATGCATCAGGAAGAGGCTCTGCACTTTGGGCATCTGAAAGGCAACGTCAAAGTTCCTGGTGATGTCCATCATCTGCGAGTCCAGCTCGTCCTTCTTCCGGAAAATGTTGGACGGGTTCATTTTGCACGAGCACATGCGGTTGCAACGGTCGAGCGAAAAGAGCGCCTTGTCGTTGAGTCGCGCCGTGTCCAAGAGATTGTCGTCGTAGGCTTGCACGCGGAAGTTGTTGATGAGGCATAGAATCTCGTCAAACTGCAGATTGTTCTTCTTGTCGATGCTGAATATTTTCTTGAAAATGTGGTACTCCATGCACATGTTCTGCCGAATGAAGAAGATCACGTACTCAATCAGGCTGATCCGCAAGATCGCCAGGTGGTGCTTGAAGAAGACGTGCAAGTCCTTGTGCGTGGCGTTCACCAAGAGCTGGTGTATGAAGACGTGCAGCTGCACACGCATCGCCCAAGGCGGCTTCTTGCTGTTGCTTTGCAGCATGCCGAAGCAGCTGGCGTATATGATCCGGAGACAGTTCTGCAGGTCACTGAACTTCGTTTCCTCGAGCGGGGGCAAGTTCAGGCGGTTGTGCTTCAGGTACGGCATACTGAAGAAGATGAGCCGCGTGAAGGATTCCGTCTGCAAGTCTCCGAGGATGATCTGTCGAATGTTCCTGCCAATGTCCACGAGGTGCTTCGCCCGAAAGACATATTCATCGGCGACGACAAAGTGATGCCACGACAGCGTCTGCAGGATCGCGGCGTCGGTACACGACAGGAAATACGCGATCAGGTATTTGTCGAGGGTGTGATTTTCGAGTTCGTTGTTGGTCGATTCAAGCAAGAGTCGCTTGACGATGGCCCGAAGGTCCGGATCACACCTCGAGTCGTCCATTTGTTGGAAGATAGCCCCTGTTACGATGGACTGCGCATATGTATACTCCTTGAATATGTGCTTTGTTATTTTTCTGGTAACAGGGGCTTCGGAAAATCCTCCATGTACACGTTGTGCTGCTTGATGTAGCGGATGCCGTGGTGTGTGATGACGGAGTAGCGGTTGCGCTGGTGCGCGACGATCGGCATCGGCATGCAGTGCACCGGCCCGTTCGGCGGGCAGATGAGCATCGCGCTGGGATGGTACTCGCCGGCCTGGTTGCAGATGTTGCCGTACTTCTGGATGACCGTGTTGACGTTGTAGCCCTCCTGCAGCAGGTTGTAGAACATGATGTGTGTCGTTTTGCGCATGCACAGCACGCACATGCCGTGCTCTTGCGCCTGCATGTCCGGTAAGCTGAACTGCACCGCCACAAACGCGTTCGACGGGTCGATTTTCATGCACTCGCACTGCCCCTGGAAGATGCACGGCTTCTCGTGCTCGTTCTTGCACTCGCGCATGAAGCTTTCCTCGTACTTCCGCGTGACGATCGGTATGCAGTTCTTGGTCGGCTGCATCGTGCCCTGCAGCATTTTTGCGATCGTGAGCTTGCTGAGGAGCCACTGCCAGTCCTCTGGCGCGTCCGGCACCGGCGCTGCATGCTGAATGTGCCGCGTGATGATGCCCTTGAGGTGTGTCACGTCAACGTCGCTGCTTGCGCCCTGTCCGTGCACGTCCTGACAATCGTCCTCGACGAGGCTCAGACGTTTTCGCTTCAGCCGGTTCCATGACGACGGCAGCAGCATTACCGCATTTCGTGCCGGCATACGCAAGACTGAAATGATTTTTTTTGTGAATTTTTATATAACACTCGACACGCGACGACATGCTACTCATGGGCGTCTGCAACCCAACCGGCGAGCAGGACACGTACAACGGATTGTACCTGACACAGAGCGAGATTTCTCGCGTGGTCAGCGACAGCAAAATGCGCGGCATCCCCGTGAAGACGGAGCATGCCGGGTCGGAGGTGGGCCACGTCCTCACTTCGTTCGTCGATGACAAGGGCAACCTCAACTGCATCATGGAACTCAACAAGTCGTCGCTGGCCGCGTGCCTGGCCCAGGGCTTTGTGCGCGACGGCCTTGCGCTCGATCTCTCGCTGGGCTACACCGTGGACATCCAGAACACAGACAGCAACATGCAAGCCAAGGAGAAGAAAATCGTAGAGGTTTCGCTCGTGCGCAAAGGCGCGCGCAACGGGTGCCACATCACAGCGTACCAAGAAGAAGGCCGCAAAGTGGTCTTCAAGAACCAGGACGCATGGGGCGCGTTTGACATGTCCTGATTTTTTTCCAAAAACGCATTCGAAAACTATAAACGTATACGGCGGGATGCATATGCCGGTGTTACAGCTGCCAGCGTTACGAATGCAAATACTAACCAAGGTCAACGAACGAAACGATGCGCATCTCATGGCTAACCGCGGATACATCGACGTCGTCGGGGGCCACAGCACGCCAGCCCTGCTCAACGTCTCGGCCATTTCCATCCACCCCACGATGTGCACAACGCCGATGACCCTCGAGCAGCTCGTGCTCGCGCCGAAAGAAACGCTCATGTTTGAGTTTCCGGCAGCCGCGTACGAGATCAAGACCCAAGACCACCTCGGCCTCGCCGTGACCATGTACATCAACAGGGCCAAGGAGGGCGTGCAGCACTCCGTCGCGAGCATCGCGTACGTGAACTTTGACCAGATCATGTCCGGTCTCGGCGTGAAGATCACGTCGACGTTGAATGACGTCAACAAGACCCCAGTGACGATCGTGCTCCAGGGAAACATAACGCCGCAGCAAGAGATGTGGAACCACCAGAACGCGCCGCTGCTCCAGGAGCTCTCCAGGACCTTCAACTCGATCACGCGTGTCGAAGACCGCCTGTACAAGTTCTCCGAAGAGCGGATGAGCGCACTGACAAACTTCTTGGACCCACACAACAAGGACAACGTGCACAAAACACTGTCGATGCCTACGAACTTGGTGAGCCACGTGATGAACATCGAGGCGGCGGACAACGCTCAGACGGAGTTCTTCAAGAAGGTATGTTGCGAGGAGTGTCCGGACTTCCTCTTGAAGTATGCGCCTCTGTCCGCCGCGATGCTGCTGACCACGGCTGTGAAGTTCCTGACGAAGGACGGGAACACTGAACCATTGTCGTACAGGGCGATCTCGGAGAAGCTGTCGAACATGCGATGGACGCACGAGGACGCGGAACTGTGGACGCAGATCTTCTGCAACTGCCTCACGAGCATCGTGCCGGCTGGCAACACGTACACCGGAGACGCCTCGTGGCTTGTCAACTCGAGCGGAGTGCAGGTCATCCCGAGCCTCGTCGGGGAGGAGCAACTGCTGCTCGGCTCGCCTGCGATACAGGCCGTGGAGGACATACAAGCATGCGAGCACCTGTCGGGCATGTGCAAAGAGCTCTTCAGCATGGCCGATTTGCAGAAGTCGGAACTGGCCTTCCGGGCGGCGCACGAGGCGCGGCTGAAGACGTGCGAGTTGTGCAAGAAGCAAGACTGCGAGGACTTTGCGGCGGACATGCGCAACTACCTCAGCGCGAGCGCACACGCGGTCGTAATGACGACGACGGCAAAGCAGATGATCGGCACGCCGCTCCTGTGCAGCGACGCGAGCCTGAACGTTCTGCATAACACAATACAGGATGCGCAGCAGGCGCTGCTGGCGTGCTGTGCGACGCAGCGCCACGTGCAAGAGCTGATAAAGTATTTGTGCGAGGACTGTGTGTGCGTTGCGACGGCATCGAACTTGACGTCCAAGTACGGCGTGTCGCTCGAGCAACAGCCGACGGTTCAGTTGTCCCGCAACGAAATCCCCGACCGCGACCAGTTCATACTCAAGAGCACACCTGGCGCGTCCGGGCACTGCTGCAGAGTGCGCATGAACTCGACCAAAATGCACACACTCGAGCTCGAGAACGACGTGAAGATACACCTGCACAGCACCGACATTCTGTGCATGCAGGAGTCCACGTCGTCGACCATCTTCCGAGAGGCCACCGAGCCGGCGGAACAGTTCGACGTCACGATCCAGGTGGGCTTCGGCAACACCCGCACGCTCAACGGCATGACGCGGTCGCTCGTCAGGAATGTCACCGGGAGCATATATGGTGACATGCTGTCGAACTCCGGGCTGTCTGCAAGCCACGCGGCAGACCGCAACGGGACCAAGGACTTCTATAAAGTGCTCTGTGCCGTCGGCGGCCATAGCCTGCTGACGGCGGAGAAGGCCGGCTCGACCGTGCCTCTGACACCGGCGGAAATACTCAACAGCATGAAGAACGGATGCAAGGAGACGCAGTATTACTTTGGCGTGCAAAACACGGGACAGCCGATGATGTCGCTGCACTTTGAGTTGAAGCAGGAGGAGGAGAGGCTGCTCAGGCTGCTCGCACGGGCACACGCGCCGGTGTATGCCAAGTCGATGCAGCTGATTCTGGCGAGCGGCACCCTCGGAACTTGTTTCATGCCGAGTCTGGCCAACATTTCGAGCCACCTCCCCGGCAACTTCCAGGATAACAAGAGTGGTAAGCAACTGTTTGTCGTGGCGCAAAAGACGCCGTTGCTGACGATGACTGACGTTGTGCAGTGTAATTCAGTCAACGACATACTCAAGAAGCAAAAGGAGCACGTCTGTACCGTGCTGAAGAACACATGCAAAAGCGAGTTCAACTTTTACTCGGACCACATAAGCACTGACATCATGCTACTACACACACACATGAGCTTGTAAAAAAAACAAAGTATGCGGTGCAGCGAGCGCGTTCGATACGCCATGCAGAAGCATGCGATCGCTCGCCTCATCGCGTTGCGGCTTCGACTAAAACAGGGGCCCAGTGCGAGTGAGGTCGACGACGTAGTCAGCCAGATCAACACCATCATGCACATGCTTCTGAAACAGCAGGTCTTTGTCGATTTCATATGCAGCGCTAACCACGAACACACGGTGCTTCACAAGCTCACCTCGCTGATCAGAACCGCACAAAATCTCAAGGACCAGACTGTGCGTGCGGACACGTGCGAGGAGTTGCAGTGCGTGATGTCCGCGTGCATCAACAGCACGCTGCTCGACTCCTCGTACGCCCCGCTGCCTTGCAACGGGATGTCCGTCGGCGACCGACTCGAGCACGTCCGGTCAAGCCTCGCTCTTGTTTTGTAGCTCGAGTTTCGCAACCGTCAGCTGCAGGGACTTGAGCAGGACGTTGTAGGCCCAGAAGAACACGTTGCAGTACACGTCGTCGTCCTGGTTGAACTTGGCGTTGAACGATTCGATGACGACCTGCAGCGTATCGCTTTTCTTCCGTGTCTTTACGAACCCGTTCATTCGCTTGAGACACACGCTGTGGAAGTGTTTAACCAGCCAGAATGTGAATAAAAAGTACTTGTACTTCATGCCGATCACAAAGCTCACGTCGTGTGTGTTTTCCTTCATGCACAGTCCCGTGTGCACGATCACGCCGTCGATTGCGCACACAGCGAACCCTTGAAAGATCTTGATCTCGAACGAGTCGATCGACGACAAGATCTCGAGCAGGATGTGGCACTTGCCGTGCGTCATGGACAGGTACCGCTTGACGAGGTCGTTCACAACGTCGTCGAGACGCGTGAGAATCTGTATGCTGCCCTTGAGCTCGAGCGCGTGCGCGTTGTTTTCCATGCACTGCTTTTCAAAGTACGCGTCGTACACGGTGGCATCGCCGACCGTCCGACAAATCAGCACGTGCTGCACGGCCTTGAATGCTTTCGTGAATGCGCGCCTGTCGAGTTGGTACGTCTCGGCCATACGCTGGGCCCTGTGCGGGCACACATGCCGATTCACTATTTTTTTACTCGAGCAAACACCTGACGAGGGAGTGCAGCACAGCCTCGTACTCAAACACGTTGTTCTTCCGGAACAGCTCACAGCTCGACGAGATGGTGTAGTTATACACGCCGATGATCGACTGCCAGCACTGCTCGCGGATGCTCTCGTGCTGCCACGTCGCGACGTACAGCTGCAGGACCGTGGTCTGAGTGAGGTTGCTCCGCGCGGCGTTGTTGATGCCGAGCGTGCACTGCGTGCGGAAGTCGAGCAGGGACTTGATGTTGTTGTGGTACACGCGCAGGCTCTTGATCACGAGCAGGACAGCCGTCACGTCTATCTGGTGCAGCGTTCCCTCCACGACCTTTTCCACGAGCGCGCTGTCAAAGAACTTGAGATACACCGCCTGCGGTATCGACATGCACTGCGCCTTTGCAAAGTAGAAAAGCCGCTGCGTGTTGATGCTCGTGGTGACCGAGAACTTCTGCTGCGAGCTCCACGTCTCGAACGTGTGGATGTACTGCACGTGCGAGGAGACGCTTTTCTCGGATATCATCCTCCGGAGGCTCAGTTTTTTGTGGTGGTTGGTCTGCTTCCCGACGTGGTCGCGCGCACAGACCTCAATGACCTCCGCGATCGTCTTGAAGAACTCAGGCGTCGCGTAGATGTTCTTCAGGATGAGCAGCATACTTTCCGTTTGGGTCTCCGCGGGCATGTGCAAGCTGTTGTCCGTGAAATGCGTGACGGTCCGCAGACTTCGCAACTCGACGTCGCGCATGAACTGGTCGTTCTGCAGGATCACGCGCTCGAGGATTTTCGCCGCGGGGATGTTGATCAGGAAGATGCTCAGGAAGGCCTTCACGATATACTGCAGATCCATGTTCTCCGACAGCACCAGCGCGCTGCGCATGCTGTTGATGAAGAGCTGGACACGCACGTCGCCCTCGAGTTCCTGTACGTCAGTCTCACACAGCGAGAACAGCCGAATGTAATGAAACAGGGCAATCCAATCCCCGATGCTCGTCAGAAACGTGTTCTCGGTGTGGTCGAAGGACGACACCGCGTCGAGGTCTATCAGGATCTTGTCCTGCTGCTCCTGGTGCAAGCTTTGCATGAATTTCTGGATGAGATTCAGGCGGTCCGAGTGCTTCGACATGACAATCAGTATGATGTGCAAGCTAAAGTTATTCACCGGGTCGAGATTGAAAATGCGACAGAGCTTGACAAAGGCCATCAGGCTCTTGTGCTCGACGTACTGGTCGAGTTCGCGCTGGACCTGTCGTTCCCCGGCGACCGAAGTGCGATTCCGCCCGATTCGTATGCGGGCGATGTCCAAGTCGTCAAGATTAATGTGGAAAACATCGGTCATGCCTATAAACGTCGGATCGGAAATAGTGTAGACAAAATGCTTGTCATTTCACGGACACGGACATGTGAAACGGGAGGGAAGTATCGGTACGTCATGCTAGGCAAGGCCGAACCGACGCAGTGTATCTTGACGCACAGGGACGTCATGGGCTTGCTCGTGCTGGCTCTTCTCGTCACAACGGGGTGTCTGGCCAGCATCGCGACGGGTTGGCACGCGTCGACGGCCAAAGCTTTGCTGTTGGTACAGATCACGTTTTTCGTGTTGGCCGTCCCAACTCTCACACTCGCCCTGCGTCTCCCGCCGTCTGTTTTTCTCGGGGAGTACATCGCAACAAAGAGTGCAAACTTACTACTGAAATGCATTTTCCTCGTGCTCACTATCGAGGCAATATTATTGTTTTTTATATTTATTTAAACGATGTTATTCAAACGGCAGAGAGTAACCCGAGCGAAATGAAAATGTAAAGTGTGAATGCTCCCTTTTTAATGTTGAGGTACATCGTCTCAGTGAAAAGATTGACTATGTAAACCAAATCGAAAAGAGCCGCGGCTAAGACCAAAATAATTTGCATCAAAATCAACCATCGCAAAATTTCAGAGTTTACATAATAGAGAAGTATCAGTTGGAAGGAAGGAGCGTATACAAAAGACTTGCACAACAAAAACGCCAGCACGACAAAAACCTTGACGTTTCCAATGGGCGTAAAAATGATATGCTTCTCATGAAATGTCGAAAGCACACTCGTTACAAGGGCCTGACATATATCGAGCAATGCGAAAAAAATACTGCTGAAGAAGATCATCTGTATGTGCACATCGATTAAGACAGTCTTGGTGGAATGCAAGACCACAATCACGATCAACGGGAAGATCAAAAGCGTCAGATACGACATGTGAATGTTGTAATAGATGTCGCACAGTCGTTTGTAGCTATCTGATCTTTCTTTATGTGATGGTCTTGTCACTTGGTCACCGTAAATATAATGTTTATAATCGAAAATATTGCCGAATTGAAGATTTTTTTCACCCCCTATATCTCCTCCTTCTCCGCTTTGATCTTGGGTTGAGGTCACATTTCCGACAGTGGATGGTTCTTTCGCGTCCGTAGACTTTATTGGTTCATACGGTTCCTGCATGTACGTGAAACACATGATCATCAGAGTGACGACACAGAAAGAAAACCCTGTTGTGATGGAGCCAATTGCATATGTACTCTTGTAGTCTTGAACTTCAGATATGTTATCACTATCAATATCGAAAAGCACATCCAAACCGAATAATATAATCGCAATTATGAGCAAAACACTTCGAACAAAATGGTGATGGTGTCGAATACTATGATGTTCTTCTATTCCTGACTGATCTTTAGGATAAGAATAAATCATCTCTTCAAATAACGCGAATAGTAGAAAGACGACCAGTATCACACAAATGTGCTTGATCAGATTATAATTATTTTGCGCCCCGAGCACAGACCATGCCGAATGTACGTGTCCGAGATGCAAATCGTCCGGTACTCGCATTATTTTGCATTTCTCTTCCCTGATAGCAAGCTTCTTTTTGTCATCCTGGTTTACGATAGCTGTTAAGTTAAAGTGACAAGCCGACTGTTTCTGGTTTGTAGCATATCCACTTTTGAAATTTATCGCTATGTCGTCTGGTCTGAATCTGATCTTACTCAAGAATGGACCGATAATACTATGATGATTTCCGTTCTCGTACGCGTGATTTGAGAATGGCAGGACACGCGTAATTTCGACATTCGTGCTGGAATCTTTATACTTTATTCTTTCACCTCCAAATCTGGCACCGGGTAATATCGCCGCAAATATAACAATACCAGACACGGCCAACATTTTGATTCTATTCTCGGTTGGTGTGAAAATTTTACGGATAAAATTTAACGTTGAGTCCATAACCTATTGACACTACTCTTTTATATCCAGACGAGCAAAAATGCACTGTAAATTAATTCGTGTGTTAAGGCCACGGTCAAAATGCAAGAGAACATGACCGCTTGCGCAAACGTGGAGCTGCGCAGTACACTTGGACTGTCACGCATGACAAAGAGCATCACGAAGCCAGAGGTGCTGTCCTCGTGCGCCTGGACCGTGATGTCCACTTGCGGGAACTGCTCCTGGATCAAATGGAGGAGCTGCACGCTCATGCAGCGGTAGTCCTTGAGCATGAGCGTGCTGTCGTCGCGCTGGATGAGCTTGCCGCCGTACCGCTCGGTGTTGAAGACGAGCGCGATGGTAGTGCGTAACTTCTGGACGGCGAGCGGAGACATGTGCGGATCGCGCCGGTGGTTTAAAATAAAAGTGTGCGTAATTACTTATTTACGCATATTGCCGATCTGTACATGGCGCAGGCGCAGGTTGCCGTGAACAGCGCGCCTGTGAACACAGACAAAGTGAAGATATTCAACGTGCATGACATGAAGCATGTCGCCGAAGTCTACGACGCAAAGCAACACCCGGAAGCCGTGCGGGTCCTGGACAGCTACGCAGCGACGAGCATCGCGTCGTACGCGTGCATACGGATGTCTGATGCGAACGGGAACCCGAGCGAGGCCTACTGGAAATGCTACGTAGTCGATCCTGCGAAGCAATGCGGATTCCTCATGAATTCCGCAACGGTCGAGAAGGTCATGACCAATTTGATGGAGAAAATGATAGCCAAGCACGAGGAGTCGCTACTCCAAATCAACGACGACGTCACGGTCTGCAAATGGCTGATGAAGTTCAAGGAAAAGTGGGAGGAGCAATACCGGGATCTGACGACGAGCGTGTATGATATCTCCGAGTACGTCTTGGCGGTCATGCAGGAAGCGGTCCAGAAAACCGAGAGAATCTTCGAAGCCCACGCGCCGGCCGTCTCTCCCGACGCTGTGCGTGCGTGGCTGAAAGGAGCGTACTTGGACAGAGCGACGGAAGACACAGGCAAAAGCCTCCCGATCGCGCAGGCGGTCACGCGCTTTTACTTCCGCAACACGGAACTGTCCGAGTACATGTGCGTGATCGCAGGCAAGATCTGGAAGCTGCAGGAAGTCTGCGACAAGCCCGGGGCGTTCCCGAGCACGAAACAGCAGAACATACTCCAGAAGCAGCTGCAAGACGCAATCTCGAATCTTGTGGCGGCCCTGAGGCAGCGAGACTTCGACCTGCCGGATGATGGTCAAAAAAAGCTGTATTGCATGGACCACAAAACGTACCAGGGACAAACATGAAAATAATTAATATCGCGTCTTGAGAGTATAAACGACTATGAGAACGAACGCATGTCCTTTGCTGGAAATTCGAATGAGGTGTCCGGTCACAGCCAAGCCGCGAGAACTTCCCGAGACTCGATGGTCGCCAACGATCCGACTGGGAATTTCAGCGGGAACACGTACCGGAGCACGGACTCGGAGAGGCTCATCGACTCGTACGAAGCCATCTTCGGACCGGCCGGGCGAGACATCAAGCACGACCCGCAGCGGCACAAGCGCCACCAGCGCTGGCACCTGCCGGATAATCTCAAGGGGCGCAACGAGTACCTCACCGACCGCATCGACGGCCTGATCACCGACGCGACGAACAGTCCGTTTACACGCAACATCTTGCCGTACGTCTACCTGGACTCCCCCGACCAGAAAATCAAATGGAACGTGTACAGCTTCGACGAGGGCATGGCCTCCCGCGTGCCGTACGAGTCTGCGGCTCGAGTGCTCACGCAGAGCAAGACGAGCCACGCGGGGTACGCCGTGCGCCAGGGTCTCGCCATCGTCATGGAGCACAACTTCCTCGCGTCGGCGGCCGGCATGGCCAACTTCCAGAATCAATTGAAGCAGCTCGTCGGCTCGATCCAGCTGACCAACGACCTCGACGTGCATGTCGCGCTCCTGCAGGCGGCGTCGTACCAGAAGACGATCAACGAGAAGTACTACTCGGAGAACGACACCCTCTACGACGTCGCGAGGCGGTACGTCGACATGTTTGGCGTCATGCAGAAGATGCCGAATGCGCTCGATATTCTCATTGAGGACGCGAAGAACCACCTCAAGACGTGGGGCAGCCAGCCCCCGACGTTCCTGCTCTGTCCGAGCGACCTCACGGCGCAGCTCCAGATGAACCCGGAGCGCACGAATTATATCACCAACGGCCCGGACGGGCTCAAGCGGCTCGCGCAGGGCCCGGACCTCCCGTCGTACCGCGGGCTCAGCATCATCCACTCGCAGAAGTTCTCGCTAGAGCCCGGACGCAAGCCGAGGAACGTGCTCAAGCGCAGGGTGCGCGTGGCAGAGTACTACTGGATCCCCCTGGGCGGTGTCAACTCCTACCAAATTTACAACCAGAAGAAGGATATGATGGTGACGTTTGACAGGACACACGCACTCAAGGCGTCGGGGTTGGATACTGTAAATTTTGATCGAATGCAAGCACTTGCAGACCTGTACTTTACACCATTCCCTAACAAAGACAATATGATGCTGTCTTTGCTACAGGACGGCTACTGCCTCCTCATACGACCCAATATTGAGCATGAAATGCTGACTGTCATTGCAGGGCGAGGCGGCACGC